>JABAOC010018208.1_pt1 | contig 17440 bp, 12 predicted proteins | sample 7062161 | NCBI WGS metagenome assembly JABAOC01 (sample SAMN14538625, study PRJNA623070) | marine sediment metagenome | biome: marine biome [ENVO:00000428]; feature: marine pelagic biome [ENVO:01000023]; material: deep marine sediment [ENVO:00002113] | place: India: Gulf of Khambhat ... | reverse complement strand
GCCACTCATTAGTGAAGTTCAGGTGAGATTGGCTGAGTGTATCGAGAAAATTACGCCCGGCGAACTCAACTGCTCCTTTATCCTTAACAGTGGATCCGAAGCAATAGATTGTGCCATTAAATTAGTCAGGCTTCACAGAGGCGGAAAAACAATTATAACAGCACAAAAGTCTTTTCACGGTCATACATTTGGCGCGCTTACAGCTTCAGGCATCCCTTCTTTCAAGAGAGCTTTTCAGCCGCTTTTGCCGGGCTTTATTAGCGTTCCTTTTGGTGATATCGAAGCTCTGAATGAGTCGATATCAGCGGATACCGGAGCAGTCTTGATCGAGCCGATTCAACACGAGGCTGGTGTCCTCTTGCCCCCGGACGGCTATCTTAAAAAGGTACGCAAACTTTGTGACGAGCACGATATAATTCTGATTTTGGACGAGATAAAAACCGGTTTTGGCAAAACTGGCCGGTTGTTCGCATGTGAACATTATGATGTTGTGCCTGACATACTCGTTTTAGGCAAGTCACTTGGCGGCGGATTGATTCCAACCGGAGCAGTCGTTGCTAAAAGCCGTCTGTGGAAGAGATTTGGCCTGAGTTTCTCCATGTCTGCTTCATCTTATGCCGGCAATGTACTTGCCTGCCGGGCGGGTCTTTCAACTATCCGGTACATCCAGGAAGGTAATCTACTGGCCGACTGTGCAGAAAAAGGCAAAATGCTTCTGCGTTCATTCAGAGATTGTGTTAGTGAATACCCGGATATTCTACAGTCCGTCGAAGGATTGGGTCTTTTGATTGGAATAGAAACGAAAAGCGGCAAGGTAGCGCTCGAGCTGGCAAAAGAAATGATCCGGCGGGGAATTATTATGATACCGGCTTTCGGTAACTCATCCGTATTGATGGTCGAGCCGCCGTTAGTGATATCGTTCCAGCAAATTCGCACGGTTGTGGATTCATTTGCAGCCGCATGTGTAAATGTGAGTAGTACATTAAAGGAGTAGGTGGTAGTTTTATGCAGACTTGTAAAAAATGTGTGTTGAACGAGCGCTTTATCGGAATCCGGTTTGATGATGAGGGCATCTGTAACTTTTGCCGTTCGGCAAAAAGTCTTGACCAGCAGCGCTCCATCAGAGGTAAATACGAAGCCAAATTCCAAAAGCTCATTGAGCAGAACAAAGGCAAAAGCAGCTATGATTGTCTGGTAGCCTATAGTGGTGGAAAAGACAGCACATACACCCTACACCTGTTGCAGGAGCGTTACGACCTGAGGCTCCTTGCGTATTCCTTTGACAACTGGTTCCAATCGGACAGGGCCAAGCGGAATATTCGTGCAGTCCTGAGCAATATTAATGTGGACCATTTAACGGTAATGCCTAGCTTCGATAGTATGAAAAAAATCGTTCTGGCCTCCATGTCCGATGATATGTATTCGGCCAAGGCGATGGCAAGGGCGTCCAGTATATGTACGAGCTGTATCTCTCTAATTCGATTTATTGGTTTCAGGCTTGCTATCGAACAGGAGATTCCATTTCTGGTATTCGGGATGTCACCCGGTCAGGCGCCGATGGCCACAGCAGTGGTTAAAACAAATCCCCAGATGTTAAGGTCGATGCAGGAAACACTGCTGCGTCCTCTATCAAATAAATTGGGCGATATTATAAAACCATTCTTCCTGGAGCAAAGGCACTTTGACAAGGCAAATAATTTTCCGTACAGCATCAACCCGTTGGCATTTGTAAACTACGATGAGGATGTGATTTATGAGACTGCCGAGAAATACGGATGGAAAAAACCAGATGACACAGACGCCAACTCCACCAACTGTCTGTTGAATGCTCTGGCTAACCAGGTCCACCTGGAACAGGTCGGCGTTAATCCTTACGCTTATGAGATAGCCGAGTTGGTTCGTGCCGGATGCATGACGAGAGAGCAGGGATTAGCAAGACTGGCGGAACCTTTCCCGGCCGAGCAAATTGCGGCAGTCAAGGAACAGCTTGGAGTCAGTTGATTCATTACATGAAAGTCAGAGCACTTCAGGTCTTCATGACTATAGCGGCCTTTTCGGCTGTCGGGATTCTTATAATGGTTGTATCAAGAATAAAAACGAGGACGGACTCTAATAAAATAACACTGCCGTCAATTGAAGATGTTCCCCGAGAATATTGGGCGAAACTTGCCGAGAAGAAGATTTTCTTCGGACATCAATCAGTCGGGTACAACATTATTGATGGAATCACGGATATCATAAATGAGCGAGACTATATAAAACTCAACGTCGTTGAAGCATGCGAACCTGCGGTTTTTGACCAACCTGTTCTTGCACACTCACAGGTAGGAAAGAACACAAAGCCCTTTTCAAAGATCAAACGCTTTGTGGAAATAATGGATGCCGGGGTCGGGAGCAAAATCGATATAGCATTTTTCAAGTTCTGCTATGTAGATATTATGCGGGATTCGGATCCACAGGAAATCTTCGATGTTTATAGTGCCGCACTGGAAGGATTGAAGGACCGATATCCCAATACAATATTCCTGCACTTAACTGTTCCGATACGTTCGACACCTAAGGGGGTCAAGAGAAATCTGAAACAGACAGCTAAGCTGTTAATTGGCAAGCCAGGCTTTTTNNTGGCAAGCCAGGCTTTTTGGAAGATAACATGATACGCCAGCATTATAACGAATTGCTGAATAGTGCTTATTCAAAAACAGGACCTTTTTTCGACCTTGCCCTTATAGAATCTGTCAATACAAGCGGATTTGCATGTTATGCTCTAAAAGGAGCGGAAAAAGTTTCCGTCATGGCGCCTGAATACACCGAAGACGGTGGACACCTTAATAGTCAGGGCAGAAAAAAGGTGGCTGAGCAGTTGCTGATTATCCTCGCAGAGATGGCGGGCCGCTCTTAGATGTTTATTTGATATGTTTTGATTGTTGTATTTTCGGAAGCAAAGAATTGAACTTACTTGTTGATAACCAAACTGTTAAAACGTTGTGTAAAACGACGACCAGAGTCGAGCCGGCCGTGGTTTCCCGACAGCCCCGGATAGCCAATATAGAAAGGTTGCGTATTATCTCTGCGTTTGCCGTTGCCTCCTTCCACACCCATAATTGGTTTCCGCGGAGCATTGGTGTGGTTGGTTTTATTATTCTGTTGCTGAGTTTTTCAGCCTTTGTTGTAGACAAGCCTGAACCATACGGCATCGCCAAGGTGGCAAGACGAAAAACGCGACGTCTTCTTAAACCATGGCTGTTTTGGTCGATCATATACGGTGGGCTCGGATTAGCAAAGATAGTTTATGAGAACGTATCGTTTTCAGATGTTTTTTCTCCGACGATGCTATTGACCGGAACTCGAATACACCTATGGTTTCTACCTTTCGCTTTCGTTGCCGCTTTACTTCTCACTTTGATACATCGAAGAATAGTAGATATTCCTGACTCGTTTACTATCACAACTGCAATTTCAATCGGGGCTTTATTCATATTTGGCTGTTCAATTATCCAGTCTCGGCTTCAACCTCCAACACCACTGGCTCAATGGACTTTGGGATTGCCGGTAGTACCTCTTGGTTTTGCCATTGGCAGGATCAAAATTTTGCAGAGAACCGAAGACAGAAAAAAGTATTTCGTGTTCGTAATTCTTTCGACTTTGGCAGCATGTGTGGGATGTATGGTATTTGACCGGTTAAGCCATGGGATATGGTTGAATTACAGCAGCAAATTTGCGATTCGATACTTTGTTTCTCTGATAATATTCTGTTCTGCTTTACATTGGCGANNATTTGCGGTCCGATACTTCGCATCTTTGATAATATTCTGTGCTGCATTGCATTGGCGGAGCAAGATGGATCCGGTTTCGGCGAATTTAGCATCGTTATCATACGGCATTTATCTCGTTCATCCCTTGGTATTGGTTCCATTATATCGATTTGGTATTGCTATACAGCATCCATTGTTGTTGCTGTTTTTAGTGCTGTCTGTTTCATCGCTGATAATATTTTTTCTTAAGAAAACTCCGTTGAAACAGTTTGTTTAATGTCAACAGGATCAAAAATATCCAAATGCAGATTGCCAAAGCTATTATACTTGTAGGAAGTCGTGACTTCGGACGGTGTCCGCTTGCATCACGTTTGCCCACTGCGTTGTGGCCGGTAGCGGGAAAACCCGTATTGGAACGCCTGCTGAGCCATATAGCCGATCAGGGTATAAAACAGGCAGTAATATGTGGCAGCGGTGCAAGTTCGTTACTGGACAAAAGGAACCTTGCTGATGATCGTTTGGCGTTGGGTTTTTTTGATGAAAAATTACCCGTGGGTACCGCAGGATGTATTCGTGAAGCAGTCAGCGATGGAACTGAAGAATTACTCATAGTATTTCCAGCAAGCATAGTGTGTCCTCCGAAAATCGACGTACTGATAAAGGCGCACCTTGATGGTCAATCTGATTTAACCGTGATGTTGAATCCAAGTTGTCGAAACAATGCAGATATGGGCGAGGCATCTGGAATTTATGTTTGTAATCCAGGTATTCTGGAACATATTCCAAAGGCAGGCTATTTTGATATCAAGGAAGGCTTGATTCCTAAAATGCTCCATGCCGGAAGAACAGTTCATGCAGCAAAGCTGGCATATCATGCCGGGAATTTTCGGAATCGGCAGGAATATTTATGTGCCGTTTCCAGTTATCTTGAAAATGCTCCAGAAACCAGTGCGGATTTGGTGCCTCTTAATAGTACCGAATCCGAAAATATATGGTTGGCAGTAAGTGCAAAAGTTGATCCTGAAGCAAGAATTGATGGGCCGGTTGTTATCCTGGACGGTGCAACAGTATCAAGCGGAGCAGTTGTTCTCGGGCCTGCCATCCTTGGAAAAAATGCCGCTGTTGACAAGAATAGCGTTGTAATAAATAGCATGATATGGGATGACGCAAAAGTGGGCTCAAATTGTAATATCCAGAGATGTGTAGTAGATTATCATGGAGTAGTTCGAGATAATGCCGTTGTGGAAGGGAAATCTGTATCATTTGAATCAGACAGAGTGTTGGGACGTGTCGTCGATCTCGCTTCAACGGTTGTGAATAATAGTTCTAAAAGATTGCAACTTTTATTACAACTGTTTGACAAAATTTCCAAAAAATATCCAAATTATTACTGGTTAAGCAGAAAGAACATTCTTACATTCCTGGGATTAGGTCTTGTCTTCATCGCGTTTCTTTGGTCTTATTGGCCAGGCCTTGTTGAGCTTTGGGAATTGTGGAAACAAAGCGATGAATATTCCTCCGGTCTTTTGGTTCCTTTTCTTGCTGTATATATCCTTTGGTCAAGACGTGTTGATATCGCCCGTTGTCCTATTAAGCCTTCTATCTGGGGTTTGTTTGCCTTCGCTGGGGCCCAGGCAGTCAGATTTTTAGGGCTTTTTTTAATGTACAGTTCAGCAGAAAGACTATCGGTCGTCTTGAGTATTGCTGCTTTGATATTACTGTTATTTGGCTGGAAGCTTTTCCGAAAGATATCTCCAATATTATTGTTTCTATGTTTGATGCTGCCCCTGCCGAACGTCATCCAGTACCATGTCGGCTTGAATCTGCAGCGTTGGGCTACTTCCTCAGCGGTCTTCTGCCTTGAGGTGATAGGATATGCAGTTACACAGGATGGCCATACCATTGATATGGGTAACGTTAGTGTTGCGGTGCTTGAGGCCTGCAACGGCTTGAGAATGATTACCGCCTTTTTTGTTATCAGTGGACTGGTTGTTCTGCTGGTACAACGAACGTGGTGGGAAAAGCTGATCATTCTGATTTCAAGTCTGCCTATTGCCTTGCTGTGTAATACTATTCGATTAGCAATTACAGCGGTTTTTTTCACTATTCTTGAAGGTGATTATTGGGAACAAATATTCCATGACTTTGGTGGGTATGCGATGATGCCATTAGCTCTTGCTGCAGTAGTCGGTGAGCTTTGGCTTTTGGCAAAACTTACGGTGCTTCCAACCGAAGAAAAAGCAATAATAATTACACGACGGGGGGCATAAAGAATCTTTTGTGGCGGGCCGTTTTGCGAAAGATTGCAAAATGAAGCTCTAATCCCGAATAGAATCACAAATCAATATTGTTAGGAGTAATAGAAATGAACGAGTTAGATAAATATCAAGATTCGGTGGCTGGGCAAGAAATTGTTAATATGCAAATTCCACCAGAACAAGGTGATGAAGCTACGTCGGATATGGTAGCCGGCATACTTCGTCGCTGGTACATTGTACTGCTGATATTCTTAATAATAAGCGGAATCGGGCTGCCTGCGATTTGGCTTATGGTTAAGCCTGTACACACTGTGACCGGAGCGATAAGAGTTGCTCCCATTTTAGTGGACTTACTAAGCGATGAACAAGACAGAGGCGAAATATCGAATTATGAAAACTTTAAGAATACTGAGGCAGAAAAGATCAGAAGCAACACAGTAATTCAGCGAGTTGCAGACAATCTGGTAGACAGAAATCTGTCTTTCTTCAAAGATGAACCGACCGACCTGGTCTCGAAGTGGAAGCGGAAATTATTGGGTCCCCAAGATAAGCTTGAGCCGGCGATGAAATTAAAAAAGGCCATAGTTGATGACGGGACAATTGTAATCGGTGCAGGCCGTACCGATGAGTTGATAAAGATAAGCATGGAAAGCACAAACTTAGAAGAAGCAAAGCAAATTGTGGATTCCTTTATCAGGGCATATATGGAAATCGAGGTTGTCAGTTCGGATGAAGATGAAAACCGGAAGCTCGCTGTCCTGGAGAACAGGCGTGACTTTCTTTACGAAAGGATCGAAAACGACCGCCAGACGATTTACCAGTTGGGGCAGGAATATGGAGATGTTGCTCTGCAAGGCAGGCAGGATATGATGCTCCAACGTGTTGCAAACTTGATGGATACACTTAACGGGGTAGAGGCTGAACGACTTAAACTCGAAGCACGGGTCAGATTACTTGAACGCACAAGAGAGCAGCCCATCCCGGCCGCCGATTTGCTGAAGATGAGACAGGATTATATAAATGAAGATCCTGCAGTCGTGGCTTTCACGGAAAATATCACCCAATTAGAACAAGAACTCATTGCTGCCAAACAAACATTATCGCCTACGAATCCGGAACTGTCACGAAAAACCGAACTGTTAAGAATATTAAAGGAACATCTGGAGGAACGAAAACAGGAAGCCAGTAATGCTTTTGATAATTTGGTGGCTAAGGAAACTGCAGAGGCCGGCAACAAAGAGCTTGTAACTGTACGTAGTCAGTTGGAACAAACACGGGAATATGAGAACAGTCTTCGGGAAACTCTGTCTAAACAAGACATTCAAACTGTTCAAACCGGACGTAAGCAGTTAACAATTCAAGAATTGCAGGATAGATTGGACACAACTAAAGAAGAGTATAGTCTTGTGCTAAAGCGTATACAGGCTTTGGAACTACAGCGGAAGCGTCCGGCAAGAATTTCAGTATACTATAATGCGGACATCGCCGAAATTAATGATAAGCGGATAAAATATTCGATGGGCATAGTATTTGTCTCGCTTGTTTGCGGTATGGGATTGGCGTATCTTCGAGATAAGGCCGACCAGAGTCTGCGGACGCCCGACGACGTGGCAAAGCGTATCGGCATCCGGATAATTGGAACTACTACGAGTTTAAATACTGTCAAGCCGGCTCTTCTCCCGGAACAAATAGTCGGAGATTACCAGACTATTCGTACCAACTTGGGTCTTCTTGGCGGCAAAGGAATACCTAAGAAACTCGTTGTTACCAGTCCGGGTATGAAGGAAGGCAAAACCACATTTGCCGTTAATCTGGCAACAAGTCTGTCCGAGTCGGGCAAAAAGGTTTTGCTCATAGATGGTGACTTGAGAAAACCTGATGTTGCACGCCTGTTGAATCTTCCCAAGGGTTCGAGAGGACTTCATGACGTTCTCTGCGGGGTCAAGTTTGAACAAGCTGTTTTCTCCGTAGCTTCAACGGGCCTGGATGTACTGGCGGCTGATTTTCAGGATGCAGCAGACGCTTACGAACTGTTAGCTTTGCCCTCGACGGCTAAACGCATCGATATAATCAGTAAGAAGTACGATCATGTGATTATTGATACCCCTCCGGCACTGGTTTTTCCCGATGCTCTTATGTGGGCTAAAATCGGAAAAGCTGTTGTTTTGGTCAGCTATGCCGGCCATACCACCATGCCAGACCTCAAAGAAGCCAAAGAACGGCTGTCGCAAATAGATGCCGAAGTGCTGGGAACCGTACTGAGTAGCGTTCAGGCTGAGCATAGTTATTACCGTCATGGACATAGTTATTATGCACAAAGTGCCGAAGCAAGAGAAAGTGCCAGAGTCTCCAGAAGAAAACTGATGTTCTCAATGGAGGAGAGTCCGGATTATATCGACGATTCAGAGACCGATGAGCCAACTGAGGTTTAATTTGTACGATATTGGTTATTAAGTTTCCATATGGTCCGGCACACATTTAGCTGAGAATCACATTGAATTAGTACATGCTCATAAATGTTGTTACTTAAAAAATCCATAAACATGATTCTTATACACAGGAATTCTGCAGGCAGCAACGACGATAGTCTGCTTCGTTTTGCTCTGACCAGTGAGCCTGTTGCCGACGTTGTTCTCAATGGATTTTGTAGGTATGGAGACATAGGGAAGAATTCTGTATTATGGTTATCTGCAAAACGGAATCTCGATAAAACTTTTTGTGCCATCCCGGAGGAATGGGAAATTCAACATTTCGGATCCCGGCATCAAAATCAGGTGCCGAGACAGTCTTTGTACGATGAAAAGCCGAATGTAATACGTTACAAAGATAATATACCTGTCCCCTTCGAGCTTGTGCACAGAACTGAAGGACGGAGTAGATTAAGCTCATGGTTTGTCGTATCCAACGGACGATTCGCCACCCATATCAATGCAGATTTCCTTAATAAAGTGCTTGCTGGCGTCAAGGCGGACATAGTAGCGGTCAACGTAGAATCCGGACTGCTGGGACAACGCGAAAAAGTGCGATTGACAGCCGAAGGTAAGGTAGCGGGTTTCTGCCGGGCCTATTCGGATTCAGCCGAATTTACATTTGTTTCTACAGAGTGGCCTCATCATCTTTTTATTAAAACCGACGTTCTCGATTGTGTATTGTTGGATGATGCTTTGCCTTTATCTTTTTCCGCTCTCTTAGAATTATGCCGGTCAAAAGAATTAATACTGCGGGCGATCAACGTAGGTGGAAATGTGCTGGATTTGGAAACTGAAGATGGATTTTTGAGCTTCTGTGAAACGAGGCTTTTGAATACTCAGGATTCGAAATTCAAAATTCGAGATTCGAATAAAATATCCGAAGATGTAAGATTACAGGGAAAAGTGCTGTTAGGAAAGAATATTCACATAAGTCCCAAGGTAGTTGTTATTGGTCCGGCCATTATCTGCAATGACGCCAGGATTGAGTGGGGAGCTGTTGTAAATTCATCAATCGTTGGTCCGGAAGTATGCGTGCCAGAGAATCAATTTGTGCAGAGCCGTATTATCAAAGGGCCGCAAATCAATTGGAATCGCCCTGTTCGACACAAAATCAGGGGAAGCTTGTTGCAGGATTCTCATGGGCTGTTTCGCGCCTGGCAGGGAATTTCCTATGCGCGATGCTTCAAACGAATTGCCGATTGTTTTGCCGCGACAATAGTATTGATTCTGTTTGCTCCCGTGTTAATATTTGTCGCTCTGGCAATAAAATTAACTTCGCCGGGCCCGGTATTTTATAAGGATAAGCGTCAGGGACTGCATGGAAAGCAGTTTAACTGTCTGAAGTTCAGGACAATGATTGCCGGGGCTGATAAGATACAGGAGATATTGCGAATCGTCAGCCAGGTGGATGGCCCACAATTCAAGATTGCTGATGATCCGCGAATCAATACCGTTGGCTGGTTTCTGCGAGAGACCTATATAGACGAAATACCCCAGTTCTTTAATGTCCTGTTTGGCCAGATGAGTATTGTCGGCCCAAGGCCTTCGCCTGAATCAGAGAATACATTATGTCCATTATGGCGTGACGCCCGACTATCGGTCCGGCCGGGAATTACTGGGCTATGGCAGGTTTACAGGACACGCGAGCCAATGAAAGACTTTCAGGAATGGATACATTATGACATCGAGTATGTCAGGAATCTATCGCTGAGAATGGATTTGAGTATATGTTGGAAAACAGCGAAGAAACTTTTAGGAAATTTCATCAACCAATTCTAACTTTTAGAAAGGATCAGTAAATGCCAGGAAGATACTTTAACTGGAGATTGGCAATCGTTTTAGTTATCAGCCTTATTGTTTTAGGTATAAGTGCTTTCGGACTACGCAAATGGCGCAGGGCCAACAGAGCCGAGCAGGGTCTCGTACTTGGCAATAAAGCATATAACGAGCATAGGTGGGAAGATGCGGCGGAACATCTGGGCAACTATATTGCTTTAGAACGAGATAACGTGCCTATCTTACTTAAATATGCCGACGCTCAGCTTAAAATCAGGCCTGTCAAACACAATAGAACGCAACAAGCTATCGGAGCATATCGAACAGTATTAAGAACAGATAGAAATAATTCCGAAGCTGCTATGCAGCTTACCGAAATTTACCTAAGTATAGGCAGCCCCGGCGAGGCCGAACTTATTGCCAGAAGACAGCTTCAAACCAATCCGGATCCGGGTATTCAAAGGATGTTGGCTCTGGCACTGATTGGACAAAGAAAATTCGAAGAAGCAATAGAGGAATTAAAAAGCATTATACAAGAACATCCCGGGGAAATATTAGCATACGAAACATTGGGCAAACTTATAGAGCAACGACCCGGAGATTTTCAGGATTTGCCATCTCATTGGTTCAATCAGGCGGTGGAAAAAAATCCGTCTTCAGCCTTGGCGTATATAATACGTGCGGGTTTTTATCGAAGAAATGAAGACTTGTCCAGTGCTATAGCTGACTTGGAACAAGCCGAAAAGCAGGACTTGTCTGATTCAACTGTCCGTTTGCGTCTTGCACAAGAACTTATCAATTCAAATGCCCTCGACAAGGCAGAGATGCACCTTGTTGCAGTGCAAGAAACCTCACCGGCCGACAAAGTTCTTTGGACAACATGGGCCAGGCTTGCATTGAAATCACGATCAAAAGAAAAAATGCTGAAAATAGCCGAAGCGGGATTGAAAGAGCTTTCTTCTCAGCCATGGGATTTTATGCCCCTGGCCACTGAGTTATTTATCCGCTCCGATAAGCTTGAAGACGCCAATGAGTGTATCTCTATAATGCATGAAAAGAATATTTCTTCGGCTACGGTTTCATTCTTGCGGGGTCTTGTAGCTTCCAAGCAGGGACATCATTCTGACGCCGTCAAATATTGGCAGCAGTCAATAGGACAGGGCAACAAATCCATACATGTCCGACTGTCATTGGCATCCGCTCTTTCTCGCTTAGGCAATAAACAATCGGCCATACAACAACTACGCTCACTAATTTCTGAAAGCCCCGGTTCTTTTGAGGGTTACCTGGCCTTGGCCAAACTCTTGGCGCAGACTGGAAACTGGGCTGAGACTGCGGATCATGCTGCAAAAGCGATATCACTTTCGCCGGACAATCAGGAAGCCGTATTACTGTATCAACAAGCTCAGATGCAAGTGTTGTTGGCAAGATCGAGAGACTCAGGAACAGTAGATATAGAGAAGTTGAACGACTTGCAGCAACAACTGTCCAATTTGGAAAAAAATACCGAGTCCTTTGGGGAAGTTAAATTATTACAGCTCCATCTTGTATTGCAACAGGGCAAATTGACAGAAGCTGAGTCACTGGTTGCTCAACTTAAGGACACTAACCTGCCAAAAGTAAGGATTGTCATGGCTGAAGCTGAGCTGCTTGCCGCTCAAGACAAGATAGATGAAGCAGTGCTGAAAATAAATGAAGCAATAGATGAATCACCAGAGTCCGTCGAGCTGGTGAGATACCTTGCGATTTTGTTAGATCATAAAGGCGACCAAAAAGGATGTGAAGCAAATATTAAAGATGCGTTAGAGAGAATCGGGGATCCTATTGCTCAGCGAGAATTAGGTTTGCTGCTTGCCCAATTCTATACTCGGTGGGAACAAAAAGACAGTGCCTATATTTTGCTTAATACACTTGCTAAAAAACTGTCGAATGATATTCCCATAAGACGCCGACTTTTACTGTGCGAACAAGTTATCACTGATTCGCAACAAGCCCAGCAAATCGTCAATGATATCAAATCCATCGAGGGCCAGGATGGTTGGCAATGGCGATATGAGCAGGCAAAAGTCTGGTTTGCCATGGATGATTTCAAAAATCGTCATCCTCAAATTGTGTCGCTTCTGCAGGAGAATATGCAGAAAAATCCCAATGACCAGACAAGCCATTTGCTTCTGGCGAGATCATATGAGCGAGCCGGAGAGATGCAATTGGCGATTTCGACATATCGTGAGATATTAAGCCAATCGCCCGAAGACCTCCGCGTGATAATTCCTGCTGTTGCCGCTTTATACAATGCAAGGCAATACGACGAAGCCGAGCAGATTTTGAATCGTGCTTCCAGGCGGAAGCTTTATCATCCGGAACTCCAGAGATTGCAATATCAAAGTCACCTACGGCGCGGCCAGTTGGATTCGGCATCAGACATTCTACAAAATCTTCTCAACAACGATCCTAACAACCAGAATGTTTGCTTGTCTCTTGCACTGCTCAAGATACGGCAGGATGAGTTTGGCGAGGCTTCCGAGCTGTTGACCAGGCTGAAAATTCTGAATCCTAACTCATTGCCGGTAACCGCTGCGCTAATTCAGCTTAATATTCGTCAGGATAAAAACGCTGAGGCGTTGAGAATTTCTGATGAAATAGTAAAGAGCCTTGAAAATGCATCTGCCTATATTCTTCGAGCTCGAACATACGCTACGCTGGGCCGGCCCAGCGAGGCCCTTAAAGACCTCGATCATGCTGTATCAATTGAACCTGACAGTATTGATGTATTCAGAGCAAGAAGCGACTTCTATCGTTCCATAGGGCAACTCAAAAACGCATCTGCTGACATTAAACAAGCGCTATCTATGGCCCCTGATAACGTTCAATTACAAAAAAGTGCCATTCCACTGTTTTTAGCATCCGGTGACCGCAATATGGTTCAGGAGGGAAGNNGCTCTGGAATCGAATGCCCAAGACGTTCAATTTCAGTTGCTCAAAGCGCGTTCGGTACTTGTCGAAGGGACAGCTCCGGCAATTGAAAATGCCAAGCAGATTCTTCAAAAAATAACTGAAGAACAACCTGAAATTACTGATGCATGGGTACTGTTAGGAGAGATTGCTTTTAGGCAGGGTCAGCTTGGAAAGGCCATGGAAGCTGCTTTAGGCGGTCTTGCTTATGGGCCCAATAATAAATTATTGTTACTATTGAAAGCGCGTGCAGAGGCGGCAAAATCACCCGTCTTAGCGATTCCAACTCTTAAATTATTGCATGAGTTGGAGCCAGACGACCTCGATATTGTCATCCTGATGGCCAACACTTACATCAGTACTGGCGAACCGAACAAAGCTGTGAGTCTTTTGAGAGAGGAACTGACTGTTTGTGATGTTTCCGTACGAAGAAAATGCAAGACTGCTTTGGCCGTTGCTTTATACAAAATTGGAAACAGAGCAGAGGCACAAAAGGAATTTGATTCCCTGCTTGAGTCTGGGCCGAATGATCCGGATCCTTTTTTGGCTCAAGTCCAATTACTCAAAGACGACAAAAACTGGAGCAAACTTAACGAGAAAGTCGTTAATTGGTACGAAAGGCACCCAGCAGACAGTAGCACGCCTATAAACATTGCCAGGGATTTGATGCTACTTGAGGATAGCCAGGCAAAGAAAATAGCAGAGGACATACTTCGAATGATACTCAAAGATGATTCCGATTGTGCCGAAGCCATGAGTGTTCTTGCTATCCTGTTACAAATTAGCGGCCGTCCTACAGAATCGGCCACACTCTACCAGCGACTTCTTGAGCTTGAGCCAGATAATATAATCGCCATGAATAATCTTGCCTGGATAATGAGCGAAGTGCAAGGTAAATATCAACAAGCGCTCGAACTCGCCCAGAAAGGGCTGAAAATCGCACCAAACTATTATGATCTTATCGACACTCGTGGAGTTATTTATTATAGACTTGGCGAATTCGATAAAGCCGTTCGTGATTTCAATGAGTGTATCAAGCTTTATCCCGGTATTACACCATCAAGTATCGGTACACGATTTTATTTAGCAAGAGCTTTGGCCGAACTCGGACAAAAGGACAAAGCAATTCAATATTTGAAAGAAGCCTTGGAATTAGAGAGCCCAACCGGCGGTTTATCAACGGCAGACCTTGCGGAAGCACAGCGTCTGCTCAACCAGTTAAAGGAGGGTAGTTAACCATGCTACAATTGCCAAATTCACAGACCGAGAACATAGCAAGTAGTGATTCCAGCTACAGACAGCCGGATGTCATTCTGCTTAACCAAAAACAGTGGTCTTATGTGCAAAACCGGTACAATTTAACGCCTCGTGAACGCCAGGTTGCAGAATTGGTTTGTAAAGGTCTTAGGAACGGCAATATTGCCAAGTATCTGCGTATAAAACCTGGTACAGTAAAGACTCATACGAGGAATATTTATCGAAAAGTCCACGTCAAAAGTAAAATAGCGATGCTTTTGAGATTCGTGACTGATGCAAGAGACATATCAGCCCCTCATCTATGAATAAATGTATTCTGCTTTTTTTATGGATAAAAACTGCTGAGATAATTCCTACCATATAATTACCATCTACAACCTCCATGGATACTTCTTGCCTTTTTGGTACTAATACGCAAAATAACTGAATCCAGATAAAACCGGCTCTATTGGGCCGGTAATCCGGTAATATTGTTCATAACTCTCCAGAAAACTTCCCTTATACTTCAGAAGCAGGCACAGTAAGAAATAGAATAGCTGTATGCCTATCCCATTTCCAAGCGATTTTAAATCAAACTCATTTTTGCAACATACATTAACTGTCATTGATATAAAAAGGATATATATCAAAAAAGACGGAGGTTATACATCTTCGCCTTTTTTGCTTTTTATGCCCGGAATCATTGTTCCTGCTGTATCTGAAAAGCTTGTAATATCTGTATGCAGGAATTCGACATGATTAAAATGTTCGAGTGATGATTCTGTTTTCAACCGATAGGTGCTGCTCGCCAGTTTCCAATGCCGTCCCACCAGAAACTGATATAGTCAACAATAGCTCTGTTTTGGTGCTTCTGTTTGCATAAGGCTATTGCCATATCGCGTAGCTCCCTCATGCAACTCAGTCCCCCGGTTTGCCACGCACGTACACCTATACCGACTGCCTCTTGCTCCAAATGCTTTGGATCTTTGCCGTCAGATGTCAATAGTCCGGCAAGTATTTCAGCCTGTGGTTTCAGCACTTCCTGCCAGTAAAGCTGATCCGATTCCTCCTTAGCTATAACTTCTTCCAGCAAATTCAACCTGTCCCTTTGTTTCTTTTCTTTGTCCGATTTTGCCTGAACCAGTCTTTGGGCCCGGTTTCTCCGGCTTGCAGGCAGTACCATTTCGAGCAGACCAATCAACGGATCGACAATCACCCAAACCAGAAATGTTGTCCCTAGAGTTCCCATGGCGATTCCAAGCAGGAATTGGCTGATTGAATGTGTACCTATCATGCCCAGAAGACCTGCGAGACTGCCTAAAAATGGGGCTGAGACGTAGAACACTGCATAGTATATAGTGCTGGTCAGGGGATGCTCTAACTGCACTTTTTGGCTGCTGCTGATTCCTCTGAATATCGCAAACAAATAAAGACTGACCAGCACCAGAATAATTAGTACGCCATGTCCCGACAAGGAGAATACAACCCACCAGTGAATACCGGCCTGACGTAAGGCTAAAACTAAAATATAGCCGACGCATAGAATGAACCAGACCGTGCTGGCCATGTGGGCAATTTTCAATTCATCTCGCCGCCTCATTAGCTTTACCATCTCCCGTTCTAACGTTTTTACCGTTAGGGCCTGTTAAAAGCCGACGCCGATACCACGGTAGCGGGCGGCCTCTTCAACAGTGCCGCCTCCCATTATATAGTAACCTGAAAATGCTCTGGCAATCGGGCTTATGAACTCTTCTATCTTCATTGCTGCTGCGGCAAGGATAGTCGGTGGCACATATATGATATCTCCGGGTTGCAGCAGAACGTCCTTGGAAGCATCGCCATGCGCTGCTGCTTTGTCATATTTAAATTCGAATATTTTAGGCTTAACATTCCTAACAGCAGATGGCCTTATTACCTGGATACGGTCTCCCCAGGCCATCACTGTGGGGCTTCCTGCGAGTGCTAACGCGCCAAGGACCGTATCGCGTCCGGTATAGACCTGGGGACCCGGAGTACCCACCTGGCCCAAAACGTAGTATCTTTTACTTCGGAACGCAACTACACGAACATCGACTGGATTATCACCTTCAACTTGGTAAAGATCCAGGATTTTTGTCCGAAGTTCGCTTGCCACTTGCGCAGGTGTTTTACCTGCTACATATAACTCACCCACACCTTCATAGCTGACCTTGCCGTCCGGACGTATTTGCTGGCTTTGCGTGTGGATTTCCGGCACCGCAGCGCAATGTATCTCAATCTCATCCGGCGGGTGCAAAATATAATTTCTTGCTGAGACATCGACTTTATCCGGCATAACAAATGCCCTGATATCTTTCGGATTTGATGAAAAACAACCTGTTAAGCTGATAGTTAGCAGCGATAAAATCGTCCATATTACTACTTTAGAAAACTTCATCGTTATTCTCCTTGTTTTCTATATTGCCATGATTTAAGTCTATATGTTATCCTATTTTAACACTTTATTCACTATTATCGACATATAATCGTACACAATCAACTTGATACTTGGATAAAATCGAAAAAAATGAAGCTCAATTCATCCGAAAATAGTCAAGCTATGAAACCGTAATTATCGGATTTCGAAATTGGGGTATCGTATTTCCGGCTGAAGGCCGGCGAATTGGCTTTGTTTGGCTTTGTTTTTCGGTACCCAAAACCGCCAAAAATCACCAAAATCTCCATAAATCCTTGCTATTACTGATATTGTGCTATTTTGCCTATTTTAACATTGGCTTTGTTTTTTCAATCCCCCGCAGTGCTGGGGGCCAACTTATATTGGCTTTGTTTGGCTTTGTTTTTTCGACGCCACCTGCCGGATTATTGCTATAATCCCTTTTTATAAAAGACTTTGCGCCAATTTCGCTCGGCACAAATTGGCTTTGTTTTTTCAATGGGGCTCTATTAAATCTCATTATTTAGGATTTAGTTAGGATTAGTTGCTTAGTGCTTCGGATTTCCGGCTGAAGGCCGGCGA
>JABAOC010006773.1_pt2 | contig 17453 bp, 15 predicted proteins | sample 7062161 | NCBI WGS metagenome assembly JABAOC01 (sample SAMN14538625, study PRJNA623070) | marine sediment metagenome | biome: marine biome [ENVO:00000428]; feature: marine pelagic biome [ENVO:01000023]; material: deep marine sediment [ENVO:00002113] | place: India: Gulf of Khambhat ... | reverse complement strand
GGCATAGAAGTATAAAAGGATGCCGTTCCTAAAAGAATTATGACTACTATTACCGAAACTATCACACCGAATATCCAATCTCGGCGGCGCTCAATTATAACCTCTGGAGCTTCTGGAACCTCAGAAGGAATAGGAGCTTCAAGGGTTTCCTCAATTGGTTCTACAGCTCTTCTTCTCCTGAACAATGACGATAATGCCAATCCCAAAACGGCTAGCAATAAAAGTCCAACTATCAAAATGCTTAACACCAGGATTGTAGTTCTTGGATCTGCCTGAGGTGCTCTGAGGATTTCTATAACATCCTGCGGGAAGCTTTTTACGCTTTTTGCTAGATCCTCAAGAAGCTTCTGCCAATTGGCTTTCACTATTCCGCACCAAACCTTTTCATTCGAGCTTCAATATCAAAGATAGCTCTGTGGATGTGTCTTGCGTGACAAATTGTGCACGAAGCTTTCATGTGGCACCTCAAACAGAGCTCTTCACCTCTTGCTTTTACAAATTCCGAATGGGCGGGCAAGAAGCCAGGTGGGTGCGGCATTTCGATCTTATGACAACTCTTGCATAGATTCTCCCGGTGACACTGCATACAGCTATCTGGAAATTGTTGTGCCACCTTCCCATGCGTGGCCATCCATGCTTCAGAGTGAGGAAGATCAATCTTATGACACCTTGAGCAGTAGGCTTTTCCATGACAAACATTACAAGTTAAGAGGTTACCCATCCCATGGATTGTTCGCCAATTTGGACCATGGGTTATCTTCCACGTATCGCTATAAACCCTTCTCTCACGAGCTACACCTTCGACATGACAAAGAGTGCAAGCAGTAGATGANNCAAATTCCTTTTTTGGTACACTTCCATTATGGGCTACTGTATTGTGACATTCAGTGCACTGCCATCCCTTTTTTGTAAATTCATCATGACTCACCCTTATAGCATTTTTTACCACAACTCTGGTCTCGACATCCAAATGGCATAGACGGCATTGCTCACGTTTTACATCTGCCGTGACTGGTCGCTTATAAAGACCAGTGATTTCGTTAGAAACCATCCGCAGGACCTTTACCCTCTGAATGCCTATCCCCAATATGCCCGACCGTTGGTGACAGAAATTGCAGGTAACCTTGCGGTGAGAGGACTCTCTCCAGGTTTGGTAATCTCTACTGTGGCAAACATTACAGAAAGAGGGAAGAGGGGTAAGGGCAAAAATGCTATTAACTAAAATAAAGACGGAACAAATGAGGAGGAAAATGATAATTTCTCGCCTCAATATTTTCCCACCCCTCCTTAATAAGTTAATAGCGTAACTACATTTATAATTTGCTTAATCTTTCTTGCCTAGAGCCTTAGCAGATGAATCAGCAACTGCTATTGAGACTCTTTCACCGTAATCTGTTAGGAACGAATCCCCACGAGGGGGAATCTTAAGGGTAAAGCTAGTAACAAGCTCTATAGAGTACTGTTTCATTGTCCAGCCAATATAAAATGAACCGCGATTGGAATCGAAACCCGACAGTACATTAGTCCCATCAATCTCGATAGGCTTCTTGTCCACCGGATATTGCTCCGCAGCACTCGCCTCAATTGCATCTTCAGCCTCTTTCCCTGAGTAATAGTAAGTGATACTTACGTACGTATTTAGAGGTATCCTTGTAATCAAATCTGTGTCATCAGGTTGATATATTGCCTCTGCAATATATCCTTCAGCACCAGCCATTTTTTGTCGGGCGTTGGTATTGAATCCCTTAATGAGCTCGGGTAGCATGTCCAGAGGATGAATAGCAGGTTTTGGTTCTTCTGCCTGCTTTTGAGCAATTGTTTTGATTCGTTCTGCGATTTTTTTGGGGGGGGTTAGAGCTATTACTTCAGCTATGGAAGAAGCAATACAGCCGGCGAAGGAAATAATTACCAGTATGACTGCAAGTATGACTATTCTTCTCTTCGACAGAACGATCTGCAAAATTTTTAAACCGCTGCCTCATATCTCACCAACCAAATTATACCATCTTAGTCTGCGTCTTACTATGCTTTTAGTAACAGAAGCGGTATGCTTCCTTAACACCAAACCGTATTCTCTGCTATAATTCGAGCCTTGCATAGAAAAGGACACTAGCTTAAAAACTAGTGTCCTTTTTCTTACGTCATTGTTAAATCCATTACTACATATCAACGCCGACTAGATCGTGGCACCTTATGCAGATAAAGTCAAGGTGCTCGGTGCTGGCATCATAGTCATCAGCAAGCAGCTTGGTCGAGGTCGTTGCACCAGCATGCGGGAAGTCACTACCAGCATTGTAGGTGTTGTAGATGGTTGCGCCGTTGTTGTACCAGTGGCACTTCGCACAACCTACACCTGTGTAGTTGCTTGACTGTGTAACCAGACTGGTATTGTGGCAGTTCCAGCACTCGATCCTTCCTCCTGCGGAGTGGGTACGGTCACTGTGATACTCACCATTCTTTCCACCGCGGAAGTTGGGTTCACCAATTCTCTCATAGTAACCGATGTTTAGGTTGTGGCAATCAGCACACCATACTGAGAGTCTCGGTGCAGCTTCAGCAACGTTGAACGCACGGCTCTTCCACTGGGTGTAGATGGTCTTGCCAACGTTTCCAGATGACGTATCCGGCCAGGAGCCATCACCCAAAGCATTAGCCATGCCAGTGTTAGAGGCTGACAGGGTATCCTGAACCGCTCTACCAATCGCAATCGGATAGCCCGCTGACCATGGAGAGTACGTCTCCATCCACGCCTTATTGTCAGCACTAGTGAAGGCAACTCCACCACGGGCTGCACCAGCCGGGATAACAACGCCACCCGAAGGTGCGCTCCTCAGAAGCTTGTAGCCATTAGTTGCATCAGGCTTCCAAATCAAATTGCTTGCGTTGTGCGGCTGATGGCATGACATACAGGTTAAGAGTGTGGGACCCCAACGCTCTAAACCGCCATGTGCATGATAGCTAGCCCTTGGGGCAGACCACATCATGATCTTGTTCTTAGCAGCGTTATAACGGCGGATATTCACCACAGCGGAGAACTCGCCGGTATCGCCACCGGTCAAGGTCTTGGCCTCCAACCACTGCCAGGTGCTACTGTCGGGAATGGACTTGCCTGATCCAATGGTATGACCATTTGTTGGATAGACAGTTGCATCACCCGCAAAGTATGCAGCCTTGTTGGAGTGAAGATGTGTCCCAACGTGGCAATAGCTACATGCATCATTGGGATCGTCAACCCTCATAAGTTTAAATCCACCACTGGCACGGTGGACAGCGTGGCAGGTCTTGCACTTGTTACTACCTGTTGAATAGCCACCGTGAGGGTTAGCTGTGTACAAACCGCCTGAAGCATAAGAATCAAACTCCCGATAAGAGCCCTCATACTTAGCAGCAGCATCATAGGAATCCTTGTACCTCCAGTTAGAGGCACCCATCTTCCAGGAACCAGACGGATAAGGGTCGTTGCTGTATCCTGTTGATGGGATTCCAGTGGGGCTGTTTGATTCGATGAAGGTAAAAGGAGTGTCTTCACCGCTACCGGGATCTGTAGCCAATGCCAATCCAGTCATAGCGAGTACGAATGTTGCTACCATTAAAATAATTAGTACCTTTCTCATACTTTTCACCTCCTTCCACTAAAATATATTTGAAAAGAGTCTCTTCCATGATTGGCTATTTTATATTTAAACGGACTGAAAATCTTTTATTCTCTTTTTATTCTTTTTAAAATAATGAGAATAAAAAAACCGACCTTTTCAAGTCGGTTGCACTACTAGCTCACTGTGTTCCTTGTGCCCAGGTTCGCGGAACACAGATCGTCGCTCCCTGTTAAGAGTTGTATATATCTATTTTTGCGACTAATGTAGCGACTGCTGGCGCGTTTTATATATTAAGTTGCGAAAGCCAAACTAAGAAGAATGTGAAAATATGCTCAAGGTACAACTTTTAAAATGCCACAACCAATCGGTAACTTTATTGTATCAAAGACCACCAATAATTCAAGGATTTGTCAAATACAATAGCTAAAATGCTGTAAACGGGTGGTGATTTGAATATATTAGAGATAAACTGCAGAAAAACCCAGTTAAAATACATAAAATAGCTTACATTTTACTCTATAAACCCACGCGCTCCTTAAGTTGCTTGATTCTATTCCTGCTTACCGGAACAACTGTCTTTTCTTTATCATTTAGCTGAATTTTATACGAAGACCCTGATGATGAGAAAACCCGGTCAACTTTTCGAAGATTGACTATATAGCTACGGTGAACCCTCATAAAATAATCTTGCAGCCTCATCTCCAGTTGGGCCAATGTGAAATGAGTAAGGTATTTTTCATTATTGCCATACACATAAGTATAGTTATGTACAGCCTGAGCATAAAAGATCTGATCCTGGTCAACAAGACCCACGCCTCTTGAATTTAAGACTACAGGAACTTTGGCTACTTTAAGAGACTGTTTTTCCCCTGGTTCTTTAACCATACTGAACCTTTTCAGCACCGCCTTGACTCTAGCCATAAGCTCCTGAATACTGAAGGGTTTTGTTATATAATCATCGGTACCCAGATTGAAACCCAGAAGTTTAGAAACCTCTTCAGTTTTAGCAGTTAGTATAATTACCGGCGTATCACTCGTCTTAGCATTTCCTCTTATTTGTGATAGAACTTCCCATCCGTCCATCTTGGGTAACATAATGTCAAGAATTACTAAGTCGGGTTTTATCTTAGTAACCTTTGACATAGCCTCTACTCCATTAAAAGCTGTCTCAACACGATAGCCTTCGTGTTCCAAGTTTACCCTGATAACTTTAACTAAATCCCTCTTATCATCAACTACCAAAATTCGTGGTTTGCGCACCTCACACACTCCACTTAATTAAAATAATTTTCATTAAATATTCCGGACACGATCATGCTACTCCACAAACATCACAAATTAATAGAAATAGTATTAGGACAACAACGGATAAAGCCCGATAAGTATCAGCTAGGTAATGGTTCCCTTATTATTCATACCAACTTTCAAGAATTTTGGCAGGGTAAAGCTAAATCTACTCCCCTTTCCCACTTCACTTTCCACCCAGATTGTCCCGCCATGTGCTTCGATAATAGTCTTGGTAACAAAAAGGCCCAAACCAGTACCCCCATCATCCTCCCCTACTATATTAATGCGATAGAATTTTTCAAATAACCCTGGTAAATGCTCTGACGGTATTCCGACACCCTCATCAGCGACAGTAATCAGAACTTTGTCACCGTTATCTTTACCAGAGATTGTTATAGTTCCTCCGTCCGGGGAATATTTTATAGCATTCTCGGTGAGATTAAGTATAACTTGTTCTATTTTATGCGCGTCACCTAAAATAAGCGGGAGTTTATGGGGAAAACCAAATTTAAACCGGTGTGTTTCGCTTCGGAGCTTAGGTGTATTCTTAACAGTAATTTCAATGAGATTTTTAATATCTACCGGTTTAAGCTCTACCTCAAAACGCCCAGCTTCAATTCGCGATACATCAAGAAGGTCAGTAATCATCTTGGTAAGACGTTCAGTCTCTGTTTGAATTACGCTTAAGAACTCAAGCTGAGTTTCTCCACGCAAATGGGCATCCCCCCTTATCAAAGTATCGATGTGTGCTTTTATTGAAGCAAGGGGTGTCCTCAACTCATGAGATACCATGGATACAAAATCAGACTTCGCTTGTGATAACCGGCGTACTTCTGTTACATCGCGAACTATAGTCACAACACCCAATATTTTATCTTCTTCACCCTTAACTATCCCTGTTTGGATCTGAAGAATGATCTTCTGCTTGGGACCAAGCAATTCTACTTCCTCGACCAACTCCTGTCTCTCATTAAGGGTTCTCAATATTAAATCCGTTATCTGTGGCTTCTCAATAACCTTAATTACTGGTCTACCCAGAATATCCTTTCTAAAGATACCTAAAATTTTGATTGCAGAGGGATTAAGCAAGACAATTCTGCCATCAGCGTCAATAGCGATGACCCCGTCTGCCATACTGTGAAGGATGGATTCTATCCTGCTTTTCTCCTCAGCCAGATGCTTAAGTAATAGCACCTTCTCGACAGCTGCTGATGCTCGTTCAGTCATGAGGGAAATTACCCTTTTGTCATCTTCTGAAAATTCATGGATTTTTGACGTGTGAAGGTTGAGAACTCCCACTACCTTCCCCCTGGCTATCAAAGGAACGGAGAGAATAGACTTAACTTGTCCACCGTAAGATTCCCTGGAATATTCCTTTTCCGCATCAAGTACGGCAAGCATCTTTGCCTCTGCTGCCACTTTACCAGCGATTCCCTCTCCCAACACTAGCCTCATTCCTTCTACCGTCTCCTTTATTAATCCTCGGGATAAAACAAGTCCAAGATGAGCGGTTTCTCCATCTAGCACCATAAAGGTTCCACTATCAGTGCCTAGTGCCTCCATAGCCCTATCCAAAAGCTCCTTGAAAATTTCTTCTTCATCCTGAGTAGCACTCACTGTCAAGGTCATGTTATAAAGAGTCCACAGTTCAGATACCCTTCTCTGTAAATTAAAGACAGACTGCTGTAGGCTATCCGCCATTTGGTTAAAAGTGCTGGCCAACTCGCCAATTTCATCCGAAGTAGAGATATTAACTCTTTGAGACAAGTCACCTGCAGCAATTCTTCGGGAGGCAGCTCTGAGCATAGAAAGGGGCTTGATGATTGTTCTGGTCAGGAAGATCGTAAGGAAAACGCCCAGGGTGCACATAAAAATAGTCCTCCAGATTATCACTCTTCTCATCTCGGCTATTCCTTCATGCAGACTCCCTAGAGAAAAAGTGATTCTTACCGTCCCCCACTTGGCCCCTCCTATCTCTACTGGAACAGCTACATCATAGAAATTTTCTCCTTCCTCCTGAAGGTCCTGAACAATTGGTTCTGTTGCTTGCATGGCTTTCTGGCTAATGGGGTCCTCAAGAACTTTACCTTCAAATTTATGTGCCGTCGACGATATAACTTTTCCATTGCCACTCAGGACATATACTTGATGAACATCTTTCTCCTTGCCCACGGCGCCCACAAAGTGTTCCAGCAGAGCATAGTCATTAAACAAGAGAGCATGAGCACTATTAAAGGCAAAGGTCTTTGTCAGAGCGAGGCTCTTTTCCTTCATTCTCACAGTGAGAAAATGTCTCTCGTGAGATATTCCAAAATAAGCCAAGCCAGAGATAGTAAAGACAATAAAGAAACTAAGTACCAAGCTGAACTTTGTCCAGAGACTCGGCTTTAATATATTTTTGGGATTAAAAAGCGACATATTCGATCTCTCTTAGGTTCCTGATTCCTAAAAGTTTTGTTCCTTCACTCCAGAGATACACTACTCAACTCTACCATCTCTTCCAATTGTGCCCAGTCTGTGGTAGTAGTCTCTATGTATCTATCAACTCTTAGCTTCTCTAGAACCTTTTTCCCATCAGTATTTTCATCCATATGTAAAAGCACTCTCTTGAGTTTTTGAATAAGGGCTGAATCCAGATCAGACCGCACCACTATTGCTTGTTCCGGAAATTTAGCAGAGGAAACAGACAGAACTACNNCTCATTGTAGGTCCAATCCTTCGCTGCTCCAACATCGGTATCCCCATTAAGAACTGCCAGTACTGCCAGATCGTGTCTAACAGCGTCTGATGTTCGGCTAAAAAAGGTCTCAAAATCATAACCTATCTGCTTCAATACAAACACAGGATAAAGATAGCCGGCAGATGTCAAACTTATGTAAGTGAAAGACTTTCCCTTTGCATCCTCTATGCTTTTAATCCCGCTGTCTTTTCGAGTAAAGATATAACTTTCATAAGTAGAAACCCCGTCCTTCTCTACTCGAGCTATAGGTATAGCACCTGTCTTCTTTCGAACCATAAAAGCGCTAAAACTTCCATGAACTCCAGCTTCTAAATCTTTGGACTCCATTTGGTTGATAATAGAGCTGTAGTCTTTGAGAGGAACAATCTGCGCTTTTACATTTAGCTTCTTCGATATATAGCTCATTAAGGGCTGGTATCGTTCAACCGTTTTTATTACGCTTACAGTAGGCACTACTCCAATCCGCATGACCATCTGGGAATTTTCTTTCTCAGGTTCACGCGTAGGAATTCTCTGCACTGGCGTTTCCCTGCAACCGATAACTAGCACCAGTAAAAGGACAGACATTATAAGGAGACCGATACGCCAAGTTAATTTTTCTGCTTCCATATTTCTCTTCTCAATTATATGCTAACTAACCACTGCGTTCCAGCCTAGCCTCAGTGTCGGTATATTGTTTAATTGCTAACCGAGACATCTATGAATAGCCAAAAAAGTTAAGGCAGGCTCATTTACAAAAATTCGGACAAAAATTTTGAAGAGAGGGCGAACCCGCTAACGAGAGATTATCATAAAAATAATATCAAAGTCATACAGGGAAGGATAGTGCTAATAAATTTAACGCCTTGTCTTTCCGACAAAGCCAAACACAGTATAACTTGCATGAGAACAGTCCAGCCAGGGTTGAGTTTTAAAGATTACCTTTTAGAAGAGGTGCATAAGTTTGTTTGCGAAGAGAAGATAAATCTTGCTTTCAAGTACTCGCTTTCAGTTAATCTGCTGCAAAATCAATAAATATTAAAGCTCGCCGATTAGTAACTAGCACTTAACTCTTCCTGTAGCTTCCGCTTTGCCCTATTTCTCCACCACCATACGATGAGGAGAAGAATTAAAAGAATTAGCGGTATGAGGAGATAAGGACTGAATACAAATCTGGTTACCCGCTCAACTGGTTTAACCACCGGAGAGGGAATCTGCACAACTTGTACGCGGTCATTGAACTTGTCGGCTATAACAAATCTTTCGTTTCCAGCATAGGCTATACCTGACGGATAGTAGAACTGTCCTTCATCGTGTCCCCAATCTCCGACTTTGGCGACCTCTTTTCCCTTATTGTCAATAAGAACTATCTCGCCAGTAAATGCATCAACTAAATAAAGCAGCCCATCATCAGCTAAAACCATTCCAGCTGGAAGCCCGAATGTCCGGTTCGCATACTTTATTTCTTGCTCTGGTGGTGGCGGTGCACCCAAAACCCAAATTGATTCCCCATCGGGATTAAAGGCCTGTACTCTATAGTTTAGTGAATCAGCTACATATATATTACCTTTCTTGTCTACAGCTATGCCTGTGGGTAGATCAACTTCTCCAGCAGCTTTACCGCGTTTTCCGAAACTGCTTATAAGTTCCCCTTTAAGAGTCCCGATCATAACTCCGCGGTCAGTAGTTATATATAGTCTGTTATTTGCAACTTTTACCGCTTCGGGTCTTGGAATAGAAATCTCCCATTTTGGTTGACGATTTCTTCCATAAATAACAATCTTGTCCAAAGACTTGGATAACACAAAGATATTGCCATCTTTATCAACCGCTATTCCTGCCGGAAACCACAATTGACCTTTACCTTTTCCGGCAACGCCAAATTTAGAAACGAACCGTCCGTTTCTGTCAAAAACCACAATACGGTGTTTTCCTGTATCAGCTATGTAGATATTTCCGTCATCATCTACAGCAACATCGCTTGGCCGCGATAAACGGTCAGCACGAAATCCGTAAATAGAGAACGTGTTTGCCAACCCAACTTCCTGACGGGCTTTTCCGCTTATCCTCGGCGGCTTTGTCAAAACATAGTAGAGATAAAGTAATACCAAGAGTATAGCCAAGAGAAATATAATAATGGCAAAATACCGGCGATTCTCAGTTCTTTCCAAGCCTTATACCTCCTGCCTGTAACGCCATATTATAAGCAAACCCAACTATTTCCAATTCCTACTTCTTCGACTCTTCCTTGACATCTTCTAACTCTATGCCTAAATCTTTTAACGCCTCTTTGGCATTAAGTCTCTTCAAAGCCTCTACGGCGTTTTTGTTTTCTGGATCATATTGCACCGTCTGCCAATAGGCATTAATAGCTTCCTCCTTCTTACCTGCCTTTTCATAAGCCTTTGCCAGCTCAAAAATAATATCGCTTGCCAACGGGGAGTTTGCCCTGGCTTGTTCAAACGCTTTCGCAGCTTTGTTGTATCTCTTCTGCAGATAATAAACTTGTCCAAGCTCATAATAAGATTTGCTGTAAAAATCAGCATACTCCCCCTCGAAACCCACTGCACGTTCAAGATATTTTGCTGCGTTCCCAAAATCGCCCCTCAACCGATACACTATTCCTAACAGATAATAAGTTCTTGTAAATTTTGGATCAAGTTTTAATGCGGTATTTAATTCGTTGATTGCTTTACCATAACTGCCTGCCATTGCATAGGCAGCTCCTAGGTCTGCCCGCTTTTCCACATTTCTTGGATCTTTCCTTACTGCTGTTTCCGCATCAAAAATCGCTTTCTCGGCTGCAGTGCGAGGAGTTTTGGGTTTAAAAAGGACTGCCCGCACAATTAAAATAGAAGTGAATAATATGCCAACTATGAGCACTAATATGACTGCTCTCAAGAAAAATGATGAACGCCTTGGTAAAGCATTCTCCATAATCATTATTTTTAAAGCCCTTTCTGATTTTTGCGCACCGCTGCCTTGAATAATTTTACATTATGTCAGCTAGGTTTGCAATGAACCATGTTCGAAGTATATTATATTAGAGACACCTAAAAAATCTAACCGAACCATACTCCTTAACGAGAGTTCTTATTAAATTGACACCAACAACTACATTTTAAACGGCTGATTTTTAAGCCCACCATTTCCCCACCAGTCTTCGATTAGCTTATCTCCAAGTTTTCCACTCTCTCGTCCCTCAACTAAAATTTTTACTTGTTGAATTTCCTCAAACTCTGTTAATGTTCTTACGATTGCAGCGATTCCCAATATCTCTCTTTGTGCATCTACTCTTGCATTCAGTACTTCACGGCTAAAATTAACGGTCGCCATACCGTTTTCAATCTTTAGATCGATAATCTTCGTTTCTTTAGGGATGATAGACTTATATCTTTCGTCATTTGGTTTACTGTTAACTAATTCTTCTATAGCTGCCAGAGGAACATTGTCCGATTTTGGTATTTCATGCTCCTCTCCTAAAATAGTCTCGCTCCCAGGATAGTAGACGAGAACCTTCATTGTAGGTTTTGTCTCTTTTGGACCCGGAAAATAAGCTTTTCTAGTACATCCAGCAGATATAGATAACACTATTAGTGCTGAGAACAGTAAAGCCAACCATTTTCGCACTGCACTATCCTCCTAATACTCCTTTGGATTCCGAGCTCTAGCTATTGGCTATGCCCCAAAGCATTATACCTTATTTTGTTAATCGCTGCATCGCTTGTATCGCATCTTCGTTATTTGGTTCAAGTTCAAGAACTCTTTGAAAAGCAGCTTTAGCCTCTTCTTCTCTTCCCGCTTCTTCATATGTCATACCGAGCGAGTACCATACACCTACGTGTCGAGGAACCAGCTCCACAGCCTCCTCCAGCTCCACAATTGCCATATTGTACTTTCCCATCGTTCTGTATACATCCCCTAGTGCCCAGCGAGCACCCGCTGAAGTAGGATGTAGCTTAAGAACTCTTCCATATGCTTGCAAAGCTTTCTGATAGCTAGACTTGTCCTTTACTTGGTAGAAATAGAGATCTCCCAGATTAATCCATAGTGCTTCATCTCTAGAATTGATGGCTAATCCATCTTCGGCAATTTGAACCGCTTGTAGGGTCCATTGAGGGTCTCCAGTTGTAGATGCTTGACCAGCATATGCTGCTATAAGCTCTATTCTATACTTACTTACATATGGATTAAGTCTCACTGCGGTCTCCATACTGTTGAGGGCTATATCTGATGGAATGCCCAATGTATACCTTCCTTGCCAAACCCTAAATTTATAATCAGCTATAAAAAAAGACATGGTAAATGTGACTCCAACAACAAGAAGAAGTAAAGACACCAGAATCAATATGATCCTTAAATTTGGATTTCTTACCAATCTCATTCCAAAGTGGTTTTCCCTTTCCTTAGTGGTTCCGATAAGAACAGTTATTAACCCTAGAAATGCCCAAAAAACTGGAGTAACGCTGACCAAGCTAAACGAGAATTGCTCCTGCACAAAATAGCTAATAATTCCTCCGACAATTCCAAGAAGAAGCCAGCTCCCCTCAAGGTCCGAAATTAGTTTAGTGGGCTTGCGATTCCTCCTGCTATCAAAACCGGCGGTTACCCTTAAGTATTGTGTTGCTTTCCAAAGTACAATGGTAAAAATCCAAAAAAAGATCAACCACCCTGATAATCCCGCTGAGGAGCCGATATACAATAACTGATTATGGGGCCGATCAGGTAGTTCCTCGACACTCATCAAAAACCTTGTTCCATATTTCGGGAATACACCCTCGAAGGTTTCCCAGCCATACCCAACAAGCGGTCTATGCTTAACTAGCTCCATAGTACCTCTCCACATATCGAGTCTGGTTGCAACACTTCCACCTCTTTGAAATGCAGAAACTAGACGATAGAAAATGGGAGCTGTCCTCAGTTTAGGAATATATAGAAATGATAGCAAAGCAACCATCAGCAAAACTACGAAGAATATGATTAAAACCGCTCTTTTTCCCCGCACTACTCCCTTCTGCACAAATACGATTGCCATGACAATAATTGATACAGTCAAGCCCAACCATGCACCCCGCGTACTGGTAAAAACCAGACACGTCACTAATATCAGAACGCTGACTAATGTAATGAACTTGTTCTGCACGCCTTTAGCTTGGACAAGAAAAACTAATGCAACTGGAATTATCAGAACTAAAAAGGCACCTAAAAAAATTGGGTTTCCAAAAGTTCCACTGCTTCGCGTTAATTCGAAAACTTCCCCGGTCAAATGGAAAAAATCCAACCCAAAATGCTGGAAAATTCCATAGGTGCTTGTTAACAATGCAGATGCTAGAAATGTGTAAAGAAGATATTTGACTTGCTGAGTGCTACGTACAAAATTGCTAACAGCAAAAAATATTAAGAGATAGGACAAGATGGTGGGTAAACCTTCATACCGATAGTAGCCTCCGACTATGCTAACAATCGGATTGATAGAGAGTATGGTCACCAGGACGGCTACCCCGCTGTAGAATAAAACAGGTATATCTAGAAATGTCCGGCGAGTTAAAATAGACCTGGTTTGATAGATTCGAACTGTCCACAAAAAAATAATAAATAAGGTAAAAAGACGTAGGAGAGTTGCTTTTGGAAGTTCAAACATTTCAGCGGTCAAGGGAAATATCATAAGAGGTAACAAAAAAAAGAAAATAACAAGACCCCAATATATAACATCATCTAACTTTGACGCATAAATCTCACGGTTTTTCTTTTGCCGCGATTTTCTCCTCACAATACTCCTTGCTCAGAAATTTTTCGAAATGAAGGCATTGAGGACTCATTTGTTCCTTATTATAAGGATACACTAGATATTAAAAATACAGGTAAACAGAGAACAGGAATTCTTATTGTTCGAGTGAGCCCTTCCACTATGCTCAGAATATACTTCGCAAATCGATAACTATATATAACCTATGGTTCGAGATTGGCGATTACTATACTCAACTTTAGTTCGAGCTTGTCGAGAACTGTCACATTTGAGCTAAAATTTATTCTTCTCGACCTTGTCTGCTCTGAGTCCTTCGACAGGCTCAGGATCGAAGGGCCCGAAGAATAAGTTTTAGAATAATTGGTCAACCTGAGTATTACGTCACCTCGTTAATCGTTTACTTTTTCTTATTAGAAATCTCAAGCAACTTTTTAGCTTGCGTGAAGTTCGGATCAATTTCAATAGCTCTTTCTAGATAGTCTATCGCATCATCCGTTTTTCCCCTTAAAAAATGTATTTCTCCCCGGAAGTAGTAGGCAAGCGAGGAATAAGGCTTCAATTCAAGCGATCGATCTACCATATCAAGCGCATCATCAAAATATTGTGGATCAAAGCGTTTTCCTCCGTAGGTATATGCTTCTGCAAGAAGCAAGTTGTTCTCAATGTCTAACGGGTTCTTCATTCTTGCCATATCTAAAGCAGCAACTGCTTTTTTAAAAGCTTCCTTATCACCTGTGGCTCGGGAAAAATCAAAATATGCAATACCCATCTCTTTTCGATAGGTGTCTTTGTAGGGATTAAGCCTTATAGCTTGCTCAAACTCCCTCGTTAAAGCTATAAGGTTTCTCTGACGATAGAACTTTAACGCCTTCGCAAAATGAACATCTGCCAAAAAAATACGTAGGGTTAATCCTGCTCCTGCTAATACAATTATGATGGCAGCTGTTATCAATGCAAGCTTTCTTAAAAAGTATAGATTCAAACCGTATCTGATTCGTGTACGAAATGAACTGGTTTTAGCACAAATTATTCCGAGAAGTACCCATAACCATGCTGTGGTGGCTATGCTACTGACCGTTAACATCAAGTGTATCAAGTAAGCAGCGACACTGCATAGAAGACCTGATAAGAGAATACGTTCCTCACTTTTAGGCCCTGCCCGTATCAAACTAACCGTTTGTTGGAATACTACTAGCACTACCGCAAGAAAAACCATTAATGCCGGCGTTCCTAATGTCGCTGCCATATTAAGAATGTGATTGTGAGCACGATCAGCAATCGCCCGTCTTCCTCTCAATTGAATATATTTAAGAGTCTGGTAACGGGGAAATACAAGACGAAATGTACTGGGTCCCGATCCTGTTATGGGCCGGGCGGCAACAATCCCTACCGCTGATTTCCATATCTCTACCCTAACCGCTGCGCTTGCCGACACAGGCTGAAAAATTGAAACAAACCGTCTTTCTAAATCTTCTGCTCCCCCAGCAAATTTAAATATGAAAACCATTACAAATATCAACAAAAACACAGCACCAAGAAAAAGCAAGCGTCTTTTCTTCTGTAACAAAGTATCACCTGTCAGAACAAGAAAAAGTAAAAAACCTAATGCTCCCCCAATCCAGGCTCCGCGTGAAAAGGTAGTAAGAAGGTTGAGGAATATAAGGAGAAATAATAGGCCAAAAACAAGAACTCTTTTCGATTCCCTCTCAGAANNGAAAGAAACACGACGAAAGCCAGGGGAAGAACCATTGCCAGGAATCCTGCGAGAAGATTACGGTTACCGAAGGTTGAAATACTCTGTCCTGCTACAGAACCATTAGCAACTGCCCACTTAAAAATATCAATATTAAAGTACTGAAGTAGGCCATAGATGGAAATGGCAGCAGCGGTATAGACCATAATCTTGAGATGAAGTTTTATTCTACGGTCATTGCTGAAGGTATTAGCACTAAGAAAGAAGAGAGAGAAATACCATACGAATGTCAACAAGCCGTTGTGGCGTTTATATTTTCCCAAAAAACTTATTACAGGATTAACCGAAAATATGGTGGAAACAAGAATCAAAACAAAGAAAAGCACAATCAAGAGGTCAATATTTGTTCTCTTAAACTCAAATCTCGATGAGATGATTTGGCTTATACTCCAGTATGCAATCATAAGGAGAGTCCCCACCTGCAAGGTAATGAACTTGGGCAAGGCAAATTGGTCTACCGTTAGCGTAGTGAAGATAAGAGGTAGAAGCGCCAACAGTATCAGAAGCCCGGTAAATAGTATAGAGTCTGATTGCAGTGTTGCTTTTACCGGTTCTATTTTGGCTGACTGTCTTAAATGTGTTTTTGCCATTTAGTCTTTTGCTCTCAAATTTTTCAGTTTTTCCCTTGCAGGCCCATAATTTGGATTAATTTCCAGGACTTTCTCGTAATATCTCACTGCTTCAGGAATTCTTCCCATCTTCTCATATGCCCTCCCAAGACCATCCCAAGCCTGCCAGAGGCTAGACGTAACGGAAACTGCCTGCTCTAGATAAGGGATCGCTTCTTGATTTTTTCCCTCTTCTAAAAGAGAAAGACCTATACCTAAATAAGCCTGAGAATAATTGGGGGCAATCTCAATAGTCTTCACATATGCTTCCCTTGCATCTGAATAGTCAGTATTCCCTTGCAGAAATGAAGAAAGGTAATAAAGGTCTCCAAGCATGAAGTACAAGTCGTAGGAAAGTGAATTTTGCTGTAAACCTTTGCTGACTATTGGAATTGCATCTTCTACCCAAGTTACATCGCCAGTCTGTAGAGATAGAGCTCGGCTATCAACCCCAAAAGAAAATCTAGAAGAGCTCTCAAAAGGATTTAGGGTAATAGCTCTTGTATAACGCGCGAGACTGCCTTCGAATTTCCCTTGTGAGGCAAGCATGCGACCTGAGTGATAGAAATAGTCGGCTGCAATTACCCTGAAAAATAGAAAAACTAACCCCCCTGCTATCAACGTCAGAAAAAAAATTGCTATAATTCTAACAGGCTTTGGAACTCGAAAAGATACCGGTACTGGTCTTACTGAATTTATACCCGTTCCAACTCCAAGAAAGAGCCAAAAAAGAGGGGTCACTGCTGCTGTACTGAAAGAAAATTGTTCCTGTACTACATAACCCATAATTGAAGAAGTAATTCCAATGAAGAAAATCTTTTCCCGCCAGGAGGATCTAACCACCCATCTCTTCACCTTTCCTAGGAAAGTCAAGATAATCCAGCAATAAGAAGTCAATCCAATTAATCCAAAAGAATATGCAATGTACAATAGTTGGTTATGTGGACGATCAGCAGTCAAAGGTCTCTCAGTTGCAAGTTCAACCAGTGAAGGCTCTTGATACTTCAAAAAGATGTCCCGGTATGTTTCGGGACCCCATCCAAACAGGGGACGCTCTATTATCATTGGCAGTGTAGACTGCAAAATTAAAACTCTCTTCAACGCTGTGCCGCTAAACTCTATTCCAGAAGTCGCCGATTCGAAGATCGAAAGCGTCCTGGGTGCAACTTTTTGGATAACCATAAAACCAGATAAGATCAAAGCCAGAAAAGCTATTAGGGCTACGATCCACCACCGTCGTTTCCCTGGCGACCTTGTTGTAAGAACAAGGGCAAGGAAGACAAGAATTCCCACAAAGAAACCAAACCAGGCGCCCCTATTATAAGTCAACACTAAAGCTGTTGTTGCAAGAATTCCTGGAAACACCCACAAAATCTTGCTTCTTAGACTTGTTGCTGATATGACCAGAGCTATAACTACAGGAATCAGCAGCGCTAGATAAGCTCCCGCATATATGGGATTTCCCAGCGTTGCACTCACCTGTAATTGTGCTGGTATGTCAGGGTAAAAAAGACCAAATCCAAAACTCTGTGTGATTGTAAGAATCGAAATAGGAATAGATATTAGTGCTAGTGCTTTTATCAATCTAATTCTCTTCGTCTCGTCAGTAATATGGTTGGTAACTATAAAAAAAACTAATAAGTAACCGATCCATACCGGAAGAGGTTCCTTTCGAACAACGAAAGAAGATCCCACCCAGCTTGATAAGCGATTGAGAGAAAGAATAGAAGCAGTACACATAACC
>JABAOC010005448.1_pt5 | contig 17459 bp, 18 predicted proteins | sample 7062161 | NCBI WGS metagenome assembly JABAOC01 (sample SAMN14538625, study PRJNA623070) | marine sediment metagenome | biome: marine biome [ENVO:00000428]; feature: marine pelagic biome [ENVO:01000023]; material: deep marine sediment [ENVO:00002113] | place: India: Gulf of Khambhat ... | reverse complement strand
TATTTCTGCCACATCTCCTATCTCGCCGCCTGGCACTATACACTCAGCTTCAGTTGCACCTTTCACTATGCCCTTCATCCACTCGCCTACCAGCTGAGGTTCAGAAACTTGTGCATGAATGTTGTCAACTATGGCTAGTGGTCGTGCGCCAGAACGGATCACATCGTTTGCAGCCAATGCAACTGCGTCAATACCGATAGTGTCGTACTTATTCGCCAACTGCGCCACAAGAACTTTGGTTCCAACTCCTTCGATGGCTAGGTCAAGATATCCCTTGGCAAAGGGGAAAATCCTACCATAGGGAAGCCGAATTATTTCGCCGTATCTGCTGAATCTATAGGTTTTTTCAAGAATCTTCAGGGCTTCTTTAGATTTCGTTCTTAATTCTCGATCCACACCAGCTTTGGCATAGGTAAACTCCTTTGACACAATGGCACCTCGTTGCGACAATTGGGAAAATTATTAGATTAGGTGACTATTTCCTGGAGTTGCTTGTTCTTCCAAGCTCTCTTTATTTCCAGAGCAATTCGGTCACCCATGCTCATTCTTCTTTGATACTTGGCGTTGGCATATTGTGAACCGATTCCCATATGAGTGTTCGTCCCACCGCCATGTCTCAATGCAACATCCTGTGTGGCTGGAATGTGCATGTAGGCTTCTTTTCCTTCGGGAACATCGTACAAGCCGTATTCAACTGCCATGCCAGGCCCTATCTTCCTCCATGTGATGATGGTCTGCAGACACCAAGCGCCGACTATCCCTGGAGGCTCGTACTTTCTGGTCGCCAGCAAGAACGCATCCGCGTACCTGTGCACGTCTTTGAGCAACGATTCTCGCAAACTCATAGGCACATGACAAGTGACTTCGAAGGAGGGAACCTTCTTAATCTTCAGCTGAATATCAACAGGAAGCCTCTTCAAGCCGTCGAAGATCGTTTCTCTCCTCTCGTCTATAGAGAGGAACTGATTTGCTAAGCAGGTTCGCCCGTCATCTAGGCTCACCTTGTAGAGTTTTGCGTACCAGTCGTCGACATCTCCCCAATCTTGTTTTTCGTCCAGTGGTGAGAAGAAAAAGTTAAAGTTTGCATGCGGACCAAGAATTATCTGCTCCACTCTAGCTCTTTCCAAACTTTCCTCACTGAGATTTCCAAGCTCCATCTCCTTCTCCACTTTTTCCTCCAAATCGTTCGAGTCCGCTGCAAAGATGAATTCCCTTTCAAACTCTCTGTGCGCATGCTCTGCTTTCAGCAGAATGGGCTCATCGATGGGCTCTTTGAACTTCATCCCCGTCTTGTGAACTTCGTATTCATACGATTTCGGATACGGAATGCCTGCTTTCTCGGCGAACCAGTAGTAGTCTCTTTCGATTTCTCCTCTGTTTTCGATCTTTAACAGCTTCCGTGACCCCACGATCGGCACTGCAAACTGGTTCTCAATCACACTACAGTGCGCGTCTCCGCCAACATAAACCGAAAACGCCCTGTTCGGAATCTGAAGGCATTCCAGATCGATTAAGTCGTCTACGTACTTGACGATGTCTGAGTATTTGTCTAGAATCAAGATGGCGCTTTTCCATTTGTTCTTTGCTTTTATGTCGGCAGGATCTTTTGCAACAATTAGGTCTCTGCGAACGAGAGCAGGTAGATTTTCAATGGTCTCGCCGGGCTCTCCAACCATCGGATTTTGAAGGTAAATCCTTGCTCTCTGAGGAGTTGTATAGATTATGCTTCTGAAGTCGTAGTCCCTCTGTCCGAGCCAGGCGTCAAGGGCGGAGTGAGATCCCAGGTTTAGACCAACTGGTTTTCGATAAGATTTGGCAATTTCCTGCATCTCTTCTCTTTCTATAACCAATTCAAGCCACCTCAAAGCGAACTTAATTAAAACCTTCTCCTAGTTAATCTTTCGTACGCTTCGACATATCGTTGACGCGTTCTCCGTATGATTTCTTCTGGCAGGATAGGCTTAGGTAGTTTTGTTCCAGGCATTGGTTGATTCTTGTCCCATCCCTTCACTTTTTCAAGATAGTCTCTTACAATTTGTTTGTCGAAGCTCTCCTGCACCTTGTTGGGTTGGTATTTGCTTGCGTCCCAGAACCTACAAGTGTCTGGCGTTTCCGCTTCGTCAGCCAAGATGATCTTTCCTTCCTCGTCGATCCCGAATTCGAGTTTGAAATCTGCAAGAATGAATCCGGCTCTCTCTGCATCTTTCAACATCAACGCGTTCAATTCCAATGTGGTTTTTTCAATTTGAGAAATTTCAGGGGTTCCCAACCATCCACTGGAAACTATCTCTTGCTCAGTTAGCGGTCTATCCTTTGCCTCAAACTTTGTTGTAAACTCGACTACGGGTTCAGTGAGCCTTGCCGCTAAAACAGGGTTAGTTCCTTCTGGGAGCTGAATTTCACCGTGTTTGTATCGTTTCCAGTAGGAACCGTAAAGATAGTTTCTTCCTATGACCTCAATTGGTATTAGAAAGAGTTTCTTTACCAACATCTTATTTGGGTCTAGAACCTCTACCATATGTGTTTCAATGCCATGATCCTTACAGTTTGCAAAACAATAAGCGGATAGACGGCAGAGGACTTCACCTTTTTGGGGAACGCTGTCAGCCAACATCACGTCGTGAGATGACAGCCTATCCGTATACACGAACAGGAGCTTATCGTGGCCAGCATCGTAGATGTCTTTGACCTTGCCGCTTCGCAAGAAACGTTTTTCTAACAAGTTCATTGTTCTGCCTCTTCCAGTTTTTTCTCTATTTCAGAGACTTTCTTTCCTTTCACATTTTTGTCAGCGATGTTGACTTCTAATTTCTTTTTCTGTTGGAACTGGTAAGCTTTTTTGGAAAGGACTGGGTTTTCTAGTCCGAGCATTTTCACTGCTGCTAAGGCAGCGTTCTCCGGGTTGAGGACAACGAGTGGAGCGACTCCGCTTGGCGTTCTTAGAGAGGAATAGATGTCTGCGCCTGCGAACTTCTCTGAGTAAGGGGAACAGGCAATAACTGGATGCCTCGTGTTTGCGTCTACGAGACCAGAAAGTGCGTTAGACATTCCGGCGACTGTGACGTAAACGATACTGTCTCCAGATCTTTCATAATCTCCTAAGATTTCTAGCAACTCTGCCGGAGTTTTGTGCGCAGAGGCTATCCTGTATTCATATTCAACGCCAAAATGTTCAAGGACGCGACCTATGGAAGTTGCGAAGGTGAGGTCACGTCTAGAACCCAATATGATGACGACTCGTTGTTTTTGCATGGCCCATATATTTGAGGAAAAGCTATATAAAAACAAAGGACGCTGCGTCTTTTCTGTTGATCAAAGAAGTCAAGCGGGAAAGAAGTTCAGTGGAGTTACATACGAATCATTTGATGCAAGTCCATTTTTAAGGNNCTGCATATGATTTAGAGTATTCGAGTGTTTTGAAAACATGGAGAGCGTCAGAATTCTACAAAACTCTTTTTAGGCTCTCCATGCTGAACCATGTGTTGGCGCACCCGTTTTTGGTGAGAGGGACGGCTTGACCCAACAGACTGTTGTTTCCAATGTAGTCACCTCCCACCCTCAGTTCTTGACTGCACGCCACCCCAACGACTCCCTCGTATGGGTGTTTCTTCAATATTTTGGGGATGCAGGAGCTGCCAGCTAGAACATAAACATCATATCCTTTTTCCTGTCCGAGTGTTGTTGCTTGATTGATAAGGCAGTCTGGGGAGCAATGGGCGCAATGGTATGAAGGACTTTCCGTGTCGAAACGAGCTTGGCACTGTTTGTCCATGTATTTCCTTGAACAGTGGGGCAAGAAAAGCGCTCTGTCTTTGGTTTTCGAGAAACTTTTTCGTTCTGAGAGGTTTCGGACGTATATATCCACTAGGTCTTCGACAAGAACGAGGGCGTCAGAAACATCTAAGCCTGTCAATTCGCGGATCTTAAACCTTTCAGCCAGACTTCGCGCGCGCTCTCCAATCCTACGGTGCACGTTTTTCTCATTAGCAACCCTGGCGAGTTCTTTGAAAAATGACTTTGATATCTTGGATAGATCGAAGCTGAATCCATACGGCATATATGTAGTTTCGTTGTTGCTATCGTTTAAGATTATCTGTTAAAAGAATTGAAACTATCTCTTTCCTGTAATCTCCTAATTGATGTGTGATGTTCGTTACTAGAATTTGTTCATAGAATTGTGTTCCTTAGGGGCTTAAATAATGGAGGTCGCTTAGTTCTAATTTGAAAGGAGAAGATTGGGGTAACGCTTGCATATTCCTAGACCCAGCATTGTTGTAGGAGTGAACAAAAACTACTATGGAATGTACGTTCCTTCACTGAAGACTATATTCATAACATCCTTGACTAACGAATTTAACATAGAGTGGATACTCAGCCACGAAACTATACATCACGTTTTGGAACATAGAATAAGTCACGATGCAAGCGTGAAATTTGACAACGTGGACTTTGATGTTTGGGTATTCTTGCATAATCATTTGGATGGAACGGCACATAAATCATTCAAAAACGATAGCTTCCTTAAGAAGCTGTGGACGATCTTGGCACTCTTTTTGGCTAAATTTTCGTCAGCTTTGCTGTTCAAACGGGCTTGAACTCGTACACCATCCTGTTTGTAGCCCCATTGGCTCACAACTCGAACTGGCGCGCGCGCAACTTTGTTTGGTAAAATCTTGTTTTCAAGTCTAGATTGACTGCTATAGGAAAACATTAAGTGCGTTATCGGTTAAGACCATGAAACAAAAATGGTTTAGATGTAGAGGTGATGCAATTGGTTGAACTGTTCGAGATCTATGCGTTGAACTTGGCAATCACACTGGCTATGTTTTTGATCTTGGCCCTTAGAGCTTGGATCGAGATGAAGAACTACAAGATAATGTGGGGAGAGCTTAGATGGAGAAAAACCCGTGAAGTCGCAGGAACAATCTTGAGGGCTGAAAAAGACTTGTTTGCAGGGGTAGAAGGCGGACAGGATCTGTACAAGTTGCTCTGCGAATTATTCCAAGTAGCGGAGACCGGTAGAAATCAGAATACGCGCGCGCGAATAGATTAATTAGAGAAATCCTTCTTTCTTTCGTGAGGTGGAGTTGGTGAGTGAAACCGTATCCGCAGATTCCAAAATGGTTGAACGAAAGCTAATCATTTACAAGACTCTTGTTGACCCCGCCGTGGTGAAAGTTGCTGGGGAAAAGGTGAAAAACAAATTGTTCGTCAGATTTGGATTTTTTAAACCCAAGCCTGAAGAAATACAATTTGTCTCGATCGACAAGTACTACGAGCCGTATATCGTAGTTGGTGGGAATTACTTGATTGACTACTATCGCAGGTCCACTTACACGATTAATGTTGACGCGAAAGTGCGGGAGGTCATAGTGTTCAACCATAAGCTTGAACCTGAACTTTCAAAGGAGTCATCTGCAAAAGGCTATAAACTGATCAAAGTTGAAGGTGAGGAACATCTTCTGTACGAAGATAAAGCGTCTCTTCTTCTAGACAAAACGGGCCGCGAGGTTCAGCTGGAACAGCTGCCCTCTGCTCCTTCCGAAGAAAATCCAAAGAAAATGTTAACTGACCTCGGCGAGAATGCTGAGAAGCTCGAAATTGCTTCTGATGCAGATGTAGGTATACTGAGATCCAAGATCGCCAAGAGGCCAAAGGGTGTAAAACGAGTTGTTCGCGAGCTGTTCGAGATCAAAGAACGCACTGTAATATATACTCCGATCTATAGAGTCTTATTTCAAAATATGAAGTCTGGAGAGGTGAGGGCCCTCGAATTCGACGGTGTCACCTCCAAGAGAATCTCATAGAGACCGTCTTTGAACGCGTTTTATGTTTTAGCGCGCGCCTACAAAATGTGACGCCACCTGTGAATGTTTGATCAGTCGCAGAAAAGCTGGTTTGAATAGAAATCCGTCGGAAGAGGGTTCGAGTCGAGATAGCCTTTGACCATCAAGTCTCATCAATATCTTGCAAACATAGTTGTCATTCTGAAACGTGGATTTCATTTCAGATAATTCTTCGTTGCATAATTCGAGAAGGGACAAAAAAAAGAAGGTTAGATGGTGATGACGAAGAGGAGGCGCTCAACTAGCTCTTTGTAGCGGTTCCGTATGGTTACCTCTGTTACCTGAGCGATTTCAGCGATTTCTCTCTGAGTTTTCCGTTCGCCGGTTAGGACAGATGCGATATAGCTGGCGGCCGCAGCAATGCCTGTGGGTCCTCTGCCAGACGTTAGTTTAAGTTCCTTTGCGGTGATGAGGATTTTGTGGGCGATTTCTTCGACTTTCCCTTGCATGGTGAGTTGGTTGGAGAACTTGGTGATGTACTGGCTAGGTTTCAAGGGTGGGATGAAGTAGTCGAGCTCTTTGACGAGGAATCGGTAGCTACGTCCCACCTCCTTCTTGTTGATGTTTGAGGCTTGAGCTATCTCATCAAGGGTTCTTGCGAGTCCGCATTGTCGACAGGCCACGTAGATGGCGGCGGCTGTTACGCCCTGAATAGATCGTCCTCGAATGAGACGCTCTTTGACGGCCTTACGATAGATAACAGAGGCGGTTTCCAGGATGTTTTTGGGCAGATTAAGGCCATTGGCTATTTTGGACATTTCAGACAGAGCGAAGGCGAGGTTTCGTTCCATGGCATCAGAGACTCGGATGCGACGTTGCCACTTTCGAAGTCTATAGATCTGCGCTTTTTGACCTGGACTCAGCCTCTTGCCGTAGATGTCACGGTCATGCCAGTCAATCATTGTTGAAAGTCCTTTGTCATGGATTGTGAACGTAAGAGGGGCGCCGACACGAGTTCTTTTTTCCCGCTGCTCAGTATCGAACGCGCGCCATTCTGGCCCCCGATCTGTAAGTTTGGCAGCGAGGACGAAGCCGCAATCCATACAGACGATTTCAGCACACTCATAGTCCCGCATGAGTCGGTTGCCCCCACACTCGGGGCATTGTTGAATCTTTGTGGGTTGTAGAGGGGAGGTTTCTCGACTCATCGTCTTTTCCTTCTTATCTTCATCTTGGGGGAGGGAACCGAATACAGAACATGGTTGACGAGGTGATGCGGCTGTCCTGGTTTGGGTTTTACTGAAATATACGGTGAGGATGTGGGTCCGAACACGTCGAAAACTGTTCCCACGAGCTTAAGGTGTTTGTCCATAACCTTATCGCCGATTCTCGGGAGGCTTTCCGCCCTAATGATTAAGTTTCTGCTAGAGCTTACGTGTAGTACGTACCCTATTCTATGCAAGCCCTTCCCTCACAAAAGCCAAAGGGTTAGACAAACCGCTTAATTTAAACCTTTCCTAGATCTTACCGCAGATCGGCTTCGATTGCGAACTTTGAAGAGCCTCTCGGCAACTCTTCGTAGGATTTGAGTTTTAGAATCTCCTTTGGGAACCAAGATTATACCTGTTTTCTGCCACGGGACGCTTGGGTGCTTGGCGTCCACGATAACTTCGGGTTCAAAGTTGGCTTGTTTCACAGCCTCCTGAAGCTCTATCAGTTTCGGTGTGGGCACCCCGAGGTTCTTTGGGACTCTGCGCCCTTCCAACCGGGTTTTGGTGGAGTCGAAGTAAGCAGGCCATAAAACAAACTTGTCTTTTTTCTTCAAGTCGACACCCGGCTTTTGTTTGGGCTGGAGCGTATTATTTGTTGTGGCATGCTGGACGTTTCGAAGCGCCTAAGCCGGAGCGCTAGCTCTTTTTGGGAACAAGCAACGCGTTTACAGAACCGTTTTGTCCTGGTCGAGATGTCACGCGGGCTGTGCCTAAAGCTGTCTCTATTGTAGTTCCCTTTGTGATTACTCCTCGGCGGTCGTAATCCACGTTAGCTGGGTTTTTGATCACACGAAGGATTTCAGCCTTCTCAGTTTTTCCAGTGGACGCGTTGGAAACGTTTGCGTAGGCAGCGTCCAATAGGCGAGGTTTCACTCCACCTCCTCGCACACGTCTGGTCTTCTTTTTTAGCTTGCCTCGCGTGGTTTCAGCGGGGAAGAAGCCCTTCTCAAATCTTCTTTTCCTTCGATATGCTCTCTTTCTGCCGCCTGAGGTTTTCTTCTTATGTAGATCTCCGTGCCAAATGGGCAAGCCTGAAATCTTCCTGTGTAGTCTTAACTGGGACTAAAAGAATTCCCAATATAAAGATATTGGCCTAGAGTGGAGTTTTTCCGTGTTGATTTTTTCTTTTTGCCTAAGCCCATAGAACAAAGATTGGGGGCACTTATCTTTACGATTCAGGCTTGGCGAACTCTTCGAATATGCCTTTCAGTTGTCGCTTCATGGCACGCATTTCATGACTCAAGCCGAAGTAGTCGGCAAAAAATTCGGTGGTTTCTATCACCTTGGTTCTTCCACTTCTTCCGCGGCGGATCAAACCAAATTCTTCCAACTGTTTGAGGTGATTGTAGGCGTGATGTCCTCTCACCTCGATGACTTGGGTCTGAGGCACTGGCTGTCGATAGGCGATGTATGATAGTGTTTTCAATGGACCCACGGTAAGGAGAGGCCGTATGGCGAGCCTTCGAACTCTCGGCGTGTACCCCGCTTTTAGCTGCATAACGAACCTCTCATCTTCAACCTCAATTATTTCAAGAGCCATGTCACGATTTTCATATTCTTCCATTAGCGCGTGTGTGAGCGTCCTAATTTTCGTCATAGAGCGGGTTTTGATCACCGAGCCTAATGTTTTTAGGTCNNGTTCAAACCGTTCAGATGATTCCTGTTCCTTGACCTCCAATGGACGGGACCTCGTGGAGAGTTATGTAAATCTCGCTGAGATTTTCTTCTTGCCACAAACTAATCTTACCCGTCTGGGCGAGAAAGAGAAGGACAATGAAGGTTTTGACAGCCTCCAGTTTCTCCAAGCCGGATACAACCTTAGAGAAGACGATCAGATTTCCTTTGTGCATGAACCTGAGGAGCGAACGATACAGCCTCTCCATCCGTTTCTCAATTTCCATAAGATATAGGTCAACGGAAGGAACGAATTCTGGTGGAGGCGGCAGAACTGGTTCCATACGAGATCTCAAAGCAAGCGATCGTTCACCCTTTAGCACTTCGTCCAGAGCATCTAAGAGATGCTGGATGGTTGTGGACGTCAACTCATAGCGAAGAGGAAGGAACAACGGCGGAGGAAGAAAGTCCGGAGAGGGCTTAGGTGGAGCAGGGGGCTCCTCCAGTTTTAGCAAGAGCTTAGACTTCATAAGATATATGAGGGAGGAGGAGTCGAGCGCCACTCCTGAGGCCCTGAAATCAACATCCCCACTTTTCTCCATTTCCTCCACAAAGGAAGTCAACAGAAACGCAATGTTCACATCCCATGGTTTTATCCTTCTCAACTTATGAAGTTCAAAGAGTATGCTCAAAGGAGGCTGAAAGTAGAAAGGTTTTCTGACAGATGAGGACACTAGGCAGCCTCCTTAAATGTGGTTGAAACCACATGGGAGACTCCACTGCGCTCATATACGCCGTAGACTCTTTCAGCCTTGCTAACCATCTCTGGCTTGAGAGTGATAACCAAAAACTGAGATTTTTCCGCCTCCTCAGCCAACAACTCTCCTAGTCTGCTCACGTGAAAGGCGTCCATGTGCGCATCAACTTCGTCGAAGAGGTAGAAAGCTGCAGGTGAGAAGTCTTGCAGAGCGAATATGTAAGCAACGGCGGACACTGATCTCTCCCCACTGCTGGCTCCGCTTACAAGGATCGGAGGCTTTCCAGGGAACTGAACAACCATGTCTACTCCGCCAGCAAATGGTTCTTCAGGCTTCTCCAATTTAAGGTTGGCTTCTCCACCGCCGGTGAGTTTAGAGAAGTGCCTGCTAAATTTTTTGTCTATTCGGTCAAAAGCGTTCATGAAAACTTCGCGTTTTTTCAGTTCAACTTCATCCATAAAAGAGACTATGGCCTGTTTTTCTCTTTCCAGCTCGTTCATGCGGAGGGACAATTCTTTGTATCGTGAAATCTGTTCAGCATAGTGTGATTGAGCTAGTTGATTAACGGCGCCGAGACGCTCCAGCTCGAATCGCATCAATTTGAGTGATGATTCTGCAGCTACGAGCTGATCTGGGGAAACTTCTACAGGTTCTTTGTAACCCATTTCCTTGAGTTGATAATGATGTTGATCCATTCGCAACTGAAGCGTTTGAAATTCAAGTTGAAGTCGGTTGTGTAATCCGTCGGCCCGTTCATATTCAGCGTCTAGTCGATGGAGTTGCTTATCGATACTGTCGATTTTAGATGTGAACTTCTTTGCCTCTTTTCTTGCGGTCAACACGGAACGGGAAAGTTCCTCCTTAGACGTTTCAAGTTTTGAGAGTTCCCGTTCAAGTCTTTCTTTCTGTTGAAGTGCGGTATCAACCTCACTCTCTTCAATAGAGAGCTGTTTGTTCACCTTTCCGAGTTGAATCTTGAGGTTACCCGAAGCTGTTATGAGAACATTTTTGAGTTTGGACTGGAAGGTTGACAATTCGGTTTCCACGCTAATAAGCCTCTGCCTTGCCTCTATGACGTCTTCAGCCAGTTTTTCTCGTTGGATTTCCATTTCTTGGATTCTGGACGGGTCTGTTTTCTGTCGCAGCACAACCAATTCATCGTTGAGATGTTGCTCCTCTTTCTTGAGGGTTCCACGTTGTATTTTTCGCAGCTTTACTTCTGTCCTTTCCTTTTCAAGTCGCCTCTGAGTGCGTTGAATAAGTTTCTCAGCGCGCCTTGCATTACGCTTAGTTCGCTTGATATTTCGACGTATTCGCGTAATTTCCCCTTCAAGGGCGGTGATGGCTTCGGCTAGTCTGACGATTTGAACTCGAGTTTTGTCGATTTCCTCCTTGAAAATACCCATTTCGTCCTCTCTCATCGTTAGGTGCTCTTTGAGAGTCCGTACCGCTTCGTCTAGACTTTTGACAGCAGATTCGCTTGGGATTACGGATGAAAAATCAATGGGGGAACGGTAATATCCGCTCTCTATTCCTCCACCAGGTTCGTAAAGGTCTCCATTAACGGTAACTGCGCGGTAACCATCACGAGAGGCCGCGAGAGCCGCTTCATTATCGCCTGCTAGCAAAGTATCTCCAAAAACGAAAACTACGGCAGGCTCATATCCTTTTTCACACTTGATGAACCTAGAGGCAACGCCCTTTACCCCTCTGAGTTTCGTTGGATTAACAGATCTAACTGGTAACTCCTTTAGAGGAATGATTTTGACTCTCCCGAGTTTCAAGCGTTTCAGCGTTTCGGCACATGTGAAAGCTGTGTTGAAATCTTGAACAACGATGGAGTTCAGCCAACCAGCTGCTGCCGCCTGTATGGCCCGTTCGTAGGTTCTTTCTATCTTAATCAAGCTTCTCAGCCGGCCGTATACTCCTGAAATCACACCGAGTTCTCCGAGTTCTTCGATATTTCTCAACGCTTTTTCTTCGCCCGTAACTGTGTCAGCCAGTTCTCGCTGACTGATAAATTCTATGACCGCCTCTCGAGCTGATTCTGCGATCTTTCCTGCTTGGGTGATCTCTTTCCCGATAGAGTCTTTCTGAATGATTCTTTGGTCTAGAGTTTTTCGGAGGCTCTCAAGTCGGGTCTTCTGCTCTTTTTGAACGCTGTGGAGATCCGTGAGGGACTTTTTCAGTTCGTTAAGGGTAAATGTAAATCTATTCTTGCGAGCGCTAAGATCGCGTAGCCTACCTGAGAGAACTCTGATTGTTGTTTGACTTTGAGTGTGATCGCTCCGAAGATCCATGAGGTTTTTGTAGAGCCTGTCTAGCTGCTGTTCGGCCTGCATAATTTTTTCGCTGTTTTCACCTAGATTTGCCCAAAGTTGTTCGGTCTCGTTTTGGATAGCATCGTGTTGGGATTGCTTGTTCGCAATTGTTTTGGATTGTCGGTCATGCACCCGTTTTAGTTTTCGAATCTTTTTTCGGTTATCCGCAATTTCATTCTTGATTGTTTCAAGTTGTTGAAGGTCTTTTTCTCTGACCTTTGCAAGGCCTTCGAGACTTGCTGTTCCCGCCCCAATTTTTGTTGTGAGTTCGGTTAACTTCGACCTAACTTCACCTATGTTAATTTGAATCTCAAGAACGCGCGTTCCACCCTCCTCAACCTTTTCTGAACTGAGGTTCCTCCACTCCGTTTCGATTTCATGGCGTTGTCCTCTCCACTCTTCTCTCAACCGCCTTGAGTTTTCAACCTTGGCTTGTACCTCCTCGATCTTTGATGAAAGATCAGCGATTTTTCTTTCAGTTTCCAAGATTTCGTGGGAGACCTTCATAGCCTCGAATCGTCTGATTTCCTCTCGAATAAAACAATTGCGAAGCAATTCATTGCGTTCGGTCTCTAAATCATCGACTCTCTTCTGCACCTCATCTATCCGACCCATGGCGGTCCGAATAGATATTTCAGCGGCTCGAAGTCTTTCTTCGGCCTCAAGCTTCTCAGCGTCATACTGAGCTATGCCAACTAGGTTGTCTATGATTTTCCTGCGGTCGTGAGGAGATATCTCAGCCATGCGTGTGATCGTTCCCTGTACGATCACGTTGTGTCCGGTGGGACTGATTCCAGCCATGGACAGTATGTTGAGAATGCGGTTTCTGGAGATTCTCCTTCCGTTAAGTCGATAGATACTTTGGCCGTTTCTGTGGACTTCGCGAGAAATGGTTACAGTGTTTGTGTCCACAGGTAAGCGTTTGTCCGAGTTGTCAAACTGGATAATAACCTTGGCAACCTTCGCTTTCTCCACCTCTGCTTCGGGGCTCCCGTGGAATATGAGTTTTGAAAAACTTTCAGCCCTGAGTCTTCTTGCGCTCAGCTCACCTAGCCCAAATAGAATAGCGTCCACGATGTTTGTTTTTCCACTGCCGTTTGGCCCCGTAAGCACAGTAAAACCCTTGTCCAGTAGGATAGTGGCAGCTTTTGGACCAAAAGATTTGAAGCCCTTCATCTCGATTTTCTTGATGTACTGCATTTTGAACCAGTCCTTCGTGATGCCAGATTGGTGGGTCCACTCAACCCGTTTTTTGAGCTTCTTCTACAAAAATAATACTGAAAGTCGTTTTAACTCTTGTGCAAGCGAAGCATCTACGTCTATTCTCGTCTTCTTTCGGCCTGAAGCTTTTCTGCCATCTTTTTCACAAAAACCTTGACCTTTTCAACATCACCGTAGATTAGCATGTAACCGTTTTTTTGCATTTTGCTGTAAAGTTTGTTTTCCTTTGCCAATTTTTTTATATCGCTCTTTGTCAGCACTTCTGAAATCTGGACTCGCACCCAGTGTTTGCCCCTGGGGAGTCCCGGGACAAACCTGGACGTTGCTTCCTCTTTCTTTTCAGAAGCTCGTCTGGCATCTTCCAGCTTCTTTATCCATTGATCAGCATGATCTGAGCCAAATTTTCTATTCATCGCAGAGATGAGATATGATTCTACGTTTTCCATGTACATTTCGATTCTAGGAAGGTTCTCAACGTGGGACGGGTCGGCTTTCATGATTTGGATCATGGTCTTAGCAGAACGCAGGTCGTTCATAATGTTGGTTGGAATGCTTTCTCCACTTCTTCGAAGCTCAATGACTAAGTCAGCCAGCACCTTCCATGCTTCGCCATAACCCATTTTTCACACCTCTCGAGCCCTATTCCATTCATCGATCGATCATTTATTTTCTTTTGGTCTTCTGCACAACTGTTTTATATCGCCCTATCCACAACTGATCAAGCAAAATGTGTTTGGATGCATGAGGTGATGAAATGAGTGTATTTGCAGTGCCCGGGGCTTATGATCGTGCCATAACCGTGTTTTCTCCGGATGGACGCCTCTTTCAGGTTGAATACGCCCTTGAGACAGTGAATCGCGGGGCAACAATATTGGGAATTATTTGCTCCGAAGGGATAGTCTTGGGGGCGGAAGAGAAGATTGAATCAAAACTGCAGGATCCAAGCTTCGCTTGGAAGCTTTACGAAATAGACGATCACTTAGGCGCCGCTGTTGTCGGATTGGGATCTGACGCTCGTATTCTAATAGACCAAGCAAGGGTTCACTCCCAGAGCAATCGATTGATGTATGATGAACCCATAGACGTGGAGATTATGACAAAACGCATTGGAGACATAAAACAACTCTACACTCAACATGCAGGGGTTAGACCTTTCGGGGTCTCCATAATCTTTGGCGGTGTAGACAAAACTGGAAACAAATTGTTCTCAACTGATCCAAGCGGTTCCTATAGAGGCTACAAGGCTGTTGCGGTAGGTATTGGCCGCGAAACGGTAGAAAACATCCTAAAGGCAGAGTATAAGGAAGACTTGACGCTTGATTCGGCTATTAAACTCGCTGTGAAATGCTTGGTGAAAGCGCTTGAGGCAAGAGGAGAAACGCCAAGGCTCAAAATAGCCGTGGTACAAACCAAAACAAAACAGCTGCGAATGCTCACAAATGAGGAGATCGCAGGTTATCAGAAGGGTCTCCAGGGCAGTGGAGCCCCATGAGCGAACGTCACACAGTTGCGCGATTAACCCGTGAAGGAGAACACTTCGAGATCCTTGTCAAGCCGCGACCTGCTTTTTCTTATAGACTTGGGAAAACCGAGTCATTGTCCGAAGTATTGGTCGCCGACACTGTTTTCACCGATGCCAACAAAGGATTGAAGCCCTCAGAAGATAAGCTTCTTAAGGCTTTTGGAACTACAGACCTTCTTGAGATCGCTGATTTAATCTTGAAAAAGGGTACGTTACAGTTAACCACTGAACAAAGGAGACAGTTGATTGAGGACAAACGAAAACAAATCGTCTCCTTCATATCTCGTCAAAGTGTTGACCCAAAAACGAATCTTCCCCATCCTCCCATACGCGTGGAGCAAGCGATGGAACAGATTCGCTTCTCGGTTGATCCCTTCAAGGAAGTTGAGGAGCAAGCAAAAGAAATTGTGAAACTGCTTCGTCCAATCTTGCCCATTAAGATGGAAATGGTTTCCGTGGCTGTTCGCATCCCGCCTGAACATGCAAGCAGGGTTTATGGAACCGTAAAAGGATTCGGCAAAATCAAACGTGAGGATTGGCGAGCTGACGGATCTTGGTTGGCGGTGGTGGAACTGCCTGCTGGGCTTTATGGCTCTTTCTTGGAAAAACTTGGAGAAATGACTCGGGGCAACGTTGAAGCGAAAATGGTTGAGTAGGCCTTACATGTGAGTTGGTGAATTTGCCTGTTTTCTATGAAAGAAGAGAGATTGTAACGCCTGGAGACCTACTTGCGGATGACGATTACCAGACTGGAGAAAATACATACAAAGAGGACGGCAAGATTTACGCCACGAGGGTTGGCCTCGTTGAGTACGAGGATCATCGAGTCTTTGTGGTTGCTTTAAAAGCATTTTACGTTCCTTCTGTTGGAGACATGGTTATCGGAAAAATCATTGAACTCGGTCTTGGTTCATGGTTAGTAGATATCAGGGCTCCGTACCCAGGTGTGCTTCGAGCTTCTGACGTCTTCAACAGACCGTTTAGGCCTCAGCGAGATGATATGCCACATGTACTTGATGTGGGCGACATGGTTAAGGCCAAAATAGTTGCTTACGATCGAACACGTGCCCCCCTGTTAACTGTTCGTGAGCCTGACTTGGGAAAGATTGAGCGTGGACAGATTGTTAACATCACTCCTACAAAAATTCCTCGGGTTATTGGAAGGAAAGGTTCAATGATAACCATGTTGAAGCAGGAGACGAACTGCCAGATCACGGTTGGTCAAAACGGCGTCGTTCATGTTCGCGGTGGGTCTCCCGTGGATGAGCAGCTCGCTGTCATAGCCATCCACAAGATTGAGGAAGAAGCTCACACAAGCGGGTTAACGGATCGTGTCACTCAAATGGTTAGGAAAGAAAAAGGAGGTGTTGAGAATATCTCAAAAGAAGCGTGAGAAATTGATCGATAAAGATGGCGTTAGGCTTGACGGTAGAGGACTGAGCGAGTTAAGGCCAATAAAGATAGAGGTTGGTGTTCTTGCCAATGCTGACGGATCCGCTTACATTGAACAGGGCAAGAACAAGATTCTCGCTGGGGTGTATGGACCCAAGGAGGCGCATCCCAAGCACTTAGCCATGCCGGATCGAGCCTTGCTTCGCTGTCGCTACCACATGGCGCCGTTCTCAGTTGAGGAGAGAAAGTCCCCCGCCCCGTCGAGAAGAGACATAGAGCTCTCTAAGGTGATCACGGAGGCCTTTGAGCCCGCCGTGTTCGTGGAACATTATCCCCGAACTTCGATTGACATTTTCATAGAGGTTCTGCAGGCGGACGGAGGAACGAGATGTGCTTCCATCACCGTTGCTTCTCTGGCATTGGCGGACGCTGGCATTCCGATGCGAGACTTGGTAGCCGCCTGTGCGGCCGGCAAGGTGGAAGGGCGTTTGGTGCTGGATCTGACCGACGTTGAAGACAAGGAAGGCGAGGCAGACTTGCCTTTGGCATGGATGCCCAACTCAAACGCCATAACGTTGCTTCAGATGGATGGAAACCTAACCATCGACGAGTTTGAACAAGCCGTGAACATGGCAGTGGAAGGCTGCAAACAGATAAGTGACCTTCAGAAAAAGACTCTGAAAGCAAAGTACGTCGCGGTTAAGGAGGAGGTAGAAGAATGAAATCTCCGATTATGATTCGCGTGAAGCAGAAACAAATAGCCCAGCTAGCTTCCCTTGGAAAGAGACTTGACGGACGAGGGTTAAACGACCATCGCAAGGTTCAACTAGAGATGGGAGTTGTTGGTCGCGCTGAGGGCTCCGCTCGCGTACGTTTGGGCAAAACAGAGGTGATGGTTGGTACAAAAATCGAGTTAGGTGAACCATTTTCAGACGTGCCGGATCATGGAGTCCTCACCGTCAACGCTGAATTGGTGCCTCTTGCTTCCCCCACATTTGAACCAGGACCACCCAGAGAGGATGCTATAGAACTCGCGAGAGTCGTGGACCGAGGCATACGAGAGTCAAAAGCGATCACCTTGGAAGAGCTGTGCGTAGAACCCGGGAAGAAGGTTTTCATCGTCTTCGTTGACGTTTACGTTCTCAACCATGACGGCAACCTTATAGATGCTTCGGCTCTAGCTGCACTCGCCGCCTTGCTCAACACTAAGATGTTCAAATATGAGGTGAAAGAAGGCGAAATATCCAAAAAGCCAGGCTACACGCCACTTCCGGTAAAAAACTATCCTGTTGCCATGACGTTTGCCAAGATAAACGACCAGCTCATGGTAGATCCTTGGCTTGAAGAGGAGCAGGTTATGGATGCTAGGCTTACCATAACCACAGATAAGGACGGTAAAATATGCGCGATTCAGAAGGGCGGCAATGGACACTTCACGACGCAACAAGTCCTAGAAGCCGCAAAGATAGCGAAAGACAAAGCTGAAGAATTGCGGAAGCTCGTGGTGAAAGGCTAATGGGCCGTCGGAGACGAACAAAGAAGGTGGGTGCAGGCGGAAGGTTCGGAGCCCGCTA
>JABAOC010003229.1_pt4 | contig 17477 bp, 12 predicted proteins | sample 7062161 | NCBI WGS metagenome assembly JABAOC01 (sample SAMN14538625, study PRJNA623070) | marine sediment metagenome | biome: marine biome [ENVO:00000428]; feature: marine pelagic biome [ENVO:01000023]; material: deep marine sediment [ENVO:00002113] | place: India: Gulf of Khambhat ... | reverse complement strand
AATCTCTCAATTTTAGCCGAGAGTATTCTTCTTTTGGAAAGGAGGTGGACGCAAAAACTTGATCAGATCTTTATTTCCTAATACTCATAACTAACTTAAAAGGAGGTGATAGCTAAGTCTTTATTAATCTATTGTGTTAATTTAACAAGGAACATACAATACGAACTCTTAATGGAGGGCTGTAAAATGAAAAAATGTTCATTTTTACTCATTGTCTTTGTTCTGTTAACCTTCATGATTTTCATGATGGAACAGCAACTGCAAGCTGCTGTAGGGAAAATTGCTGGTAAAGTAACAGATTCTGAGACTGGTGAGCCATTACCCGGGGCGAATATAATTGTTGAAGGAACGACCATTGGAGCAGCAGCCGACGCCGAAGGTGATTACTTTATTATTAATATAACTCCTGGACCCTATGATCTCAAGGCTTCTATGATGGGATATGAGATCAGGAGGGTAACCGGTGTGATGGTCAATGTGAATCAAACAACCAGGGTTGACTTTGCGCTGACACAAACGACTATCGAAGGCAAAGAGGTGCTAGTTGTAGCTAAAAGACCAGTCGTTCAGCTTGATGTGGCGAACACCCAGACTATCCTGACAGGAAATGAGATGGCAGCATTGCCGGTACCGGACTTTCATGCTATTTTGGACAAACAGGCAGGGATCAGGTCCGAGGATAGAAGGGGTATTTTTATCCGGGGTTCTCGAGAGATGGCAATAAGCCTTTCTCTTGACGGCGTTGAAACCAGGGATAATGTGGACAACCAGATCTATACCAAAGTCAACATGGATGAGGTGGAACAGGCGGAACTATTAACTGGCGGCTTCAATGCCGAATATGGCAATGCTGGCGCAGGTGTGATTAACTTAATTACCAAGGAAGGCGGTAGTTCGTACCATGGAACATTCGATAGTAAATTAAGTGCGCCGGCCAGGAAACACTTTGGACCGTCTTTGAAAGAGTATTTTGATCAATATTACCTTGTACCTGATTTCGATTGGGCAGCAGAAGCGGCAGAAATAGGGGATGACTCCCCCTATGTAGGATTTAAAGATCGTCCGGAACTCCTTAAAGAACTATACAAATGGAACATGCGCGATGAGGTTACCAAGTATGGTGATAAGCCGGATTCTTACCTTTCCGCTACCTTTGGAGGACCGATACCGTTTTTGAATAACACCAGCTTTTTTACCTCTGTGAAACGGGATAGGAGCTACTTTCTTTATAATGGACCAATTGATTATTATCAGGATACAAATTTAATGGCAAAGATCACTTCACGCATTACGTCCAATATGAAGCTCAATTTCCTCTATCGTTACATAGAGTATGCCGGTCCCAACCGTTACGACCGACGTTATCTGATGGAGCAGCAGGGGATTATTGATCGAGCGAATCCTCACGGTAGCAATGAGTTAAGGTACGTCATCGATAGCGTAGAGGGTGTTGCCTGGTCCGGTTTTGGTGGCTGGCCCTATGTAGACAGGGTGTCGATTTCAAATCGCTATAGAAACCAGTATGGGCTTACTTTCACTCATGCCCTGAGTCAAAAAACATTTTATGACATCAATCTTACTTTCAATTATTTCAAAGTCCATGGTAGTCCTCGTAAACAGCGAGATGATACAACAGCGAGAGCCTTTGGGGATGTAACATTAGAAGGACCATACGCTATGGCTCCTGATCTGTTTTGGCCTTCTTCGCTCCCCCATCCACTTGGATGGAGGATTGGAGGAACTTATGGAGATTGGGAGACCAGTCGAGATAAGACTTATAGCCTCAAAGGTATGATCACAAGCCAGGTGAACAAAACCAACCAGCTCAATGCTGGTTTCGAATTCAATTACATCGATCTCTATAAATTAGAAGATCGCGACGCTGGAGATGGAAAGCCTTATAAATGGTTGTGGCATGTCTATCATAAGCAATTTGCCATGTGGATGAGTGATAAGTTGGAGTTTGAGGGTCTGATTGCTAATATTGGACTTCGTGCTGACATTGGTATCCCCAGCTCGAATCAGCCTGACAGGCATAATAATCCGTATGATTATCATTGGGCTGATGACTTCATAAATGGCTCCGATTGGACTGACAGCACCTCAACTGGTCCACACTATGATCCACCGACAAGGATTGCGTTGGCTCCACGTTTAAATGTTTCGCATCCAATAGGCGAATCAGCCAAGATTTTCTTCAATTATGGTCACTATTACCAGGAACCACCTCTGGAGCGTCAGTACTATAATGCTCGCCGGCATGACAAACCCGATCAATGCATTTTTGGCAATCCAGAGTTGCCTTTTCAGAAAACAGTTCAATATGAAATCGGCTATGAGCACAACATCATGGATATACTTCGCCTTGCTGCCACAGGATTTTATAAAGATAACACCAATATGCCAGATGAATTTTATTACACTGGTTTAAATAACCAGAAAACACCTGATGGTAACGACTACAGAACTAGATACAGAACTTATTCAGCCGACTATTATCAAAGTGCCCGCGGCTTGCAATTCAGGATTGAAAAACGAGTCGGTAGCTACTGGACCGGATGGTTTAACTACGATTACGAGCTTTACAGCAGAGGCAAGTTAGGCTATAGCCAAGTTTATGAAGATCCCAATAGAAATCCCAGTCCTCAAAATTATGCCAATGAAAACAGGAAAGTAACACCAAGGCCGAGATTCAATATCGGGGTGGATCTACATACACCCAGTAAATTTGGACCGGCTCTGGGAGGTTTTCATCCTCTGGCGGATATGAATCTCAACCTGTTATTCTGGTGGCGGTCACAGCCAACATTTACTTATGATCCTGGAGATCTGGACGCGCCATACGATCCCAGGGATAATAAACGCTGGAAAGCCCACCGTGCCACTAATCTGGTGTTTACCAAGCGACTCCCCATAGGCAACTTAACACCTATTCTTTATGTGGAAGTCTATAATCTATTAAACGATAAGAATATGTTTAGAGGGGCTTTTAACTCAACTCAATTAGAAACCTATATGACTCTGTTAGATGAACATGGTGGCAAACCAGGTGAAAGAGGCGACCTGGCTAAGGAAGCCATTGGTAACAATCCATCAAAAGGATTAAGTTCAATACCATATAATTTATACCTGAATCCTCGTCAGATCTTTTTTGGCATTCGACTGGAATGGAGGTAGATTCGAAAAATTTTTCGAATATTTGTATACGAAGCAGGGGGAAGGGATTTTGTTCTCTCTTCCCCAATTTGGCTACCCAATTATTATTAAGTTTAGGAGGAAATAATGAAAAAAATAATTCTTTTAAACTGTATTGCCCTCATTTGTTTCTTCTTGATGACTGTAATGGGACAAAGAGCTTATTGTCAAGAAGAAGTAAATATCGGTCTTGGTACGATTCGCCTTAATATCCATAAGAGTCATCGTCCCGAGGGCGGAGGTCTTCGTTTCCCACAAGAGTACTCTGTTTTTGGGAGCATGAGCTGTGTGCAAGGTTTTGGATTGGTGATGGCTGCAAAAGATTTTGATGCCAGGTGGTATTATCCGACAGGGAACAAAGATAGCGACTGGTATTATGTAGGCGACGGCAATCCACCAGATAAGATTCCCTTCTTCGCATTGGACGTTACTTCCTATTATTACAAGGATTATGAGCATACAACCGTGCCAATTGATCTCACCCGCTACTGGCTTTATGATCTAGCTGATCGAATCGTGAACAGGACTAACTGGTCGGATGCAGATTGGCAAGGCGTGGATGAGGTGAATGGAAACATGTTCTGTGAGCAAATGGTTGAAGCCACGGTAAATACCTCGCTTGGGCTGACTTTTATCCAGAAAGCCTATGCCTTTACCAATCCTGACTACGACGACTTCGTCATCGTTGAGTACATTTTTGAGAATACGGGAAATATCGATGTTAGTGATGAAATCGAGTACCCGGGTAATAAAATAAATTCATGCTATGTTGGACTAAAGATGAAACCTCAACCGACGGCTTTGACTTCCAGAATTGTCTCCGGTGCAGGTGGCTGGAATGAACAGGTTGATGATTGGATCGACTACTATGGCAAGACTTATGCCGACTGGGCAGCCGGTAGTACTGGAGATTCTCTGCGTGTGCTTTACGGCTGGGACGGAGATGCCTCATCAAATTATTATGCACCAGATGATGAGGGAGATCCTTTACCTTCTTCCGGCATTTTCATATCACCTCAATATCCTGGCATGGCTATCCTGCATGTAGACAGGGCAGTGGGCGATCCCACCGACGATCCGGCTCAACCATGCGGCAGCTATTATTCCTGGGGTGGATATATACCACAGAATGTGTTAACTCCGAGAGATATGACTCAGGAGCAGGTCTGGAACGCCATGAGTGCCGGAGAATATTTCAACAGTCCGTTTGACTGGGATACCTGGTACAATTCACAGGCAGAAGTATGGGATCCCGTAACAGGTTTTGATGGTGACCCTAATGAAGAATGGTTCAAATTCGGAACTCTTATATTCGGACCTTATGAATTCAACCGTGTTGGAGAAAGTATCAGGATAGTTGTATGCTATACTGTTGGTACCATAAGCTGGGCTAAACGGATGGAAGTCGGTAAACAATGGAAAGATGGAACTATAACCAAGACCGAGAAAAACGCGATATTGAGATCCGGACGAGATTCCCTGTTTGCAAGAATAGCTGAGGTCCGGTCTTTGTTTAAAAAGACAGATGGCACTTACGACTTTAGTTTAACTAATGGTTCCACCATCGATCAAAAGATCGATAATCCGCCGCAGTGGCCAGATGTAGCTATCACTTCTGAAATCGGAGGTATCAAGCTTGAATGGAGTGATGTATCTGCTGATGCTTATAAGGTATATAGGCGTTCTAAAGCAGAATTCACACTGGATGATCCAGGTATTGATGTATATCCTCTTGTTTATGAGGCTGCTGGTAATGTCTTTGAATGGACAGACACAGATGTATCAGTTGGAAGGAATTACTGGTATTATGTAACTGCGGTCAAGAATGGCATAGAATCCAGCCCATTCGTGAATCGGACCAGTCCTTCAGATAGCGATCCCCTGGAAGAATCTGCCTCACCATTTCAAGAACCTCCAAGGACATTAGACAATGTACATGTTGTGCCCAATCCCTATCACGCCCATGCCACACGGCTATATGATTGGACACAAGACTTAATTAATTTTGTGGGTCTGCCCGCTTCTTGCCGAATTCGTATCTATACCCAAACTGGAGATTTGGTGGCAACACTTGAACATGAATATGAACCTCCCAATCCTCCGAGTTCCACTGAGCAATGGTTACAAATTACAGAATCGAATCAGTATATCGCCTCAGGACTGTACATTTATGTTATCGATCAAACGGTAGACCATGAGGGTAATGAATTAGGGAAGACGAAGGTAGGCAAATTTGCCATCATCCGGTAACAGAGCAAGCAATTTTGGTGCTTTGCTCTCAACCATGAATCATATATTGGAGGTAATAGAAATGAAAAAATCAATTGTTTTATTTTTAATAATCTGCGTTGGAATAGTCAATTTCTCTACGGCGGATGAACCGAAGAGAGTTGCACAAGCCACAATGTCCTTTTTAAACATAGACGTCGGTGCGAGGGCAGTGGCAATGGGTGGTTCGTTTGTGTGTATGGATAACGATGCCTCAGCTTTATTCTGGAATCCAGCCGGGATTGCAAAGATCTCCGGTGGTGCCCTCAGCTTGAACCACAACCAATGGCTTGCTGACATGAAGCAGTATGCTGTTGCAGCAACCTATGGAACATCGATGCTGGGGACATTCGGAGTTAGTTTCATGCTTATGGACAATGGAGACCTGGAACGAACCATCCCATCGGGCAGTGAGAAAGGATATGAGCCAGCGGGCACATTTAATGTGAATCAGTTTGCTGCTGGTATTGCTTATGGTCGACAATTGACTGATAAGTTCTCCATTGGTGGTCAGATCAAATATGCTTACCAGGATTTTGGTGAGGTCGATATCCTGATGCAGACCGTAGAAAAGGCAGATACCCTATTGGGTGAAAAAAACAACAAAGGTACGTTTGCTTTAGATTTTGGCACGATTTACTATACTGGATTTAAAGACCTAAGACTGGCGATGAGCTTCCGAAACTTTGCCAGTTCTGTAAAATATGCCTATGAGAGTTATGAGTTACCTCTAACCTTTAAGGTAGGGCTTGCCATGAATGTGTTAAGCCTTATGGGACCCGACGATGGGATTCATTCCTTGGAAGTAGCTGTGGACGCCGTGCGTCCTCGTGACTATACGGAGAGGATCCATTTAGGTGCCGAGTATTGGTTTAAAGACTTATTTGCTGTCAGAGCTGGATATAAATTTAACTATGATGAAGGGGGATTCAGCGCTGGTTTTGGTCTTAATCCAAGTATTAGCGGACTGAATTTTAAGTTTGACTACGCCTATACTTCCTTTGGGGAGATATTTGGTTCGGTGAATAGGCTTTCATTTGGATTCTCTTTTTAATGCTAACAATTGTTAACCTTCCATCCTTAAGCTAAATGAGTAGCGCGACCGGTGTATATTAAAAGGTAGTTATAAACAAAAATAAACGGAATATACCGGTCGCGTATTTTTCCCACATAATGTAGTTGATGTTTTTCCAATCGCATTATGTGAACTGTAACACTTTTAAATTTATAAAATATGTCTATTAAGATGCGGTTATTCCGCTTATTCAGCAAACTCATTTATTGTCATCCTGAGTCCGCCTGTGATAGTCTTGACGTTGTACTAAGAGGTGGATCTAAAATTCTATTTTCCAACTCAACTATTGATACATCAAAAGTTGCTGTTTTAGATTTATCCTTATTGGCTGTTGGTTGGCACCTGAATATTACAGTCACCGATGGAACGGCACCTGTGGAAGGAGCAGAGGTCAAAGTGATTCCAACAATGTTTCCGTCCTATGTAATCAGAGATGAACTCACTGATGCCGAGGGAAAGGCGTTTTTCAATGTTCCTGAATATGTTATCGCGCGACCGAATAATTTAATTTCAGGTGTAATTCCAATTATTCAATACTCTATAGAAGTCACCAGAGGAGGTTTTGCATTGTATACGGGAGCAGTTCAGGTAACTCAGAATACAGATGTAGATATAATTTTGACAGGTGTCGCTGGAAGACCAGAAGCAGGAATTCCTGATCGATTTACACTTAATCAAAACTATACGAATCCATTTAATCCAGAAACCAGGATTAATTATCAGATACCTGAAGCATGTCATGTGAAGATTCAAATTTACAACATCATGGGTGAATTAGTAAAAACCATAGTCGATGAACATCAATCCGCTGGTTATAAAGTTGTTAACTGGAACGCTACGGATAGATACGATAATGCTGTTTCCAGTGGAATTTATCTCTACATGATGAAGGCTGGTGATTTCAAATCTGTGAAACGCATGTTGTATTTGCGTTAATTCTCGATAGTAAATAAACCTCCCGAAGATTAACTTATTTTCGGAAGGTTTTTTGAATCAACAAAAAGGGAGCTGTGAAATGTGAGATAAATCTTTATTAAATTTGATTGTAATTATAACACTTCAATTAAGTTGGGTACATTCAATACATTCCCAAATCACCTGGACAAATTATAATTTCAGTAACACAGGAGGAAAATTAGGATCTAACCAGATATATGCAATCGCTGTTGATCCCAGAGACAATGGAAAAACAGTGTGGTTCGAAGTAAGACCAAATGATAATTGGGGATTTTTAGGAGGCCTGGTTAAATTTAACACTGAATTTGAAGACTGGACACATTTTACAAAAGAAAATACAAACAATGGGTTGCCTAATAACCGAATTTGGGATATTGAATTCGATTCACAGGGATATATGTGGATTGCCACGCATGGCGGTGGATTGGTCAAATTTGATGGTGAGAGCGAATGGACAGTTTACAATAAAAGTAATAGCGGACTTGAATTCGATACAATCTATGAAATTGATATATATTCGAATGGTATTTTATGGTTCGGACATGGGCCTGAAGATGAAGCAACAGCAGCACTCAGCATTTTCAATGGCAATGATCAATGGTTAGTTTTAACGCAGTCCAATTCACCATTCGAAGCGAATTCTTGTTATGCCATCACGTTTGGTCAAGATGGCGTCAAATGGTTGGGTCAAAAAACAAAAAGGATATTTCGATTTGATGATAATGGAACTCCTTTCGATACAACCGACGATACATGGACTCATTACACAAAAGATGATGGTTTAGGAGAAAATACCATCAATGCAGGCAGTGCAGATACAAATATTAATGGCGACATCTGATTTGGGCATGACAGAAACTCTGATGGCGAATGGAATCCAGGCCGCGTTAGATTTGATGGTACGAAATGGACAAACTATAAATATAAGGAAGTTCGAATCCGATCTATCACCCATGACCCAGCAGGAAATGTCTGGTTAGGCGATAAGGGCGGTGAAACATCTACTGGTTTATGGAAATTTGATGGTGCAGATTGGCAGAACTGGAACACTTCCAATAGTGGATTACCCGATGACTATATTAATAAAATCGTGATCGATAATAAAAAAAGAGTAATGTGGATAGGTATCCATGGTGATAATAGTGTTGGCGGTGTCGTAAAAGTTGAAGGTTTGATATCACAAGTTTCTGTCGAGACAAAACAATTAACCGTCCCTTTAGAGTTATGTTTAGCCCAAAACTATCCCAATCCCTTTAATCCTGTGACAACGATTAATTATGATATTCCTCAAGGGGTGAGCATGCACGTAAAGATTGAAATATTCAATCTACTGGGTCAGCCTGTTTCAAATTTGGTAGATAAAATCCAACAAGCTGGGTATTATTCTGTTCGCTGGGATGGAAAAAATTCCGATGGTAAGAAAGCACCTTCAGGAATATATTGTTATCAGTTAACAGCAGGTCAACATACATTGACGAGAAAGATGGTATTAGTCTATTGAAATGAGTTTTATTACCTAAGAATAAAAAATTTAAGTTGGATGAAAAGAAGTTATTTCAGAGTCTTGATTAGACTCTTCTTTGTTCTGTGTTGTTTTGTATGCTCATCGCTTCACGCCCAGCAACTCGATTCATTGGTTAATCATAGTCTTCAGTTCGCTGAGCAACAGTTAGCCAATACAGTTACTGAGCTTAATGGGGACACGACAAGATTTCCATATTACACATTACCGAGCGGTAAATGGCTGATAAAGAGTTATCCAGGTTGGGTGAGTGGTTGGTTCCCTGGTTGCTTGTGGTACATGTATCAATGGATATCTGATGATGTTTGGAAGAAATGGGCTGAGAGCTGGACATTAAGTTTGGAAATTGCAAAATATTTTACGAACACTCATGATGTAGGATTTATCATCTTTTGTAGCTTTGGAAATGGATATCGTCTTACAGGCAATGAAACCTATCGAGAGGTAATAATTGAAGCTGCTCGATCTATGACGGCGCTATATGATCCGACAATTGGCTGCATAAAACCTAATGGCACGACTCAAGGTTTAAGCATTATGATAGACACCATGATGAATCTGGAACTGCTGCTTTGGGCTTCAAAAAATGGAGGTGAAGCAAAATGGGCAGATATGGTCGTGAGCCATTCATTAAAGTCCATGGAGGATCTCGTTCGTGAGGATGGAAGTACCTATCAAGATGTTTATTATGATCCTGCCACGGGTGATATTCTGCGACGGGGTAACCATCAGGGATATGCAGATTCTTCCACATGGGCAAGAGGGCAGGCCTGGGGATTATATGGTTTTACCATGGTTTATCGATATACCAGGGATGTTCGTTTTTTAGAAACAGCTAAAAAGCTTGCTGACTTCTTTATTGATAATCTTCCCGATGATCATGTGCCCTACTGGGATTTTGATGCGCCCGATACGCTCAAAGATGTCTCTGCTTCAGCCATTGCGGTATCTGCTCTTCTGGAATTGAGTACTCTGGTACAGGAGGCACAAGCAAAGAAAAAATATTGGAACGCTGCATTGGATATTCTCACTTCGCTTTGTTCTTCGCTTTATTTGGCAGAAGGAACAAACAGCAGTGGTATTCTTCTGCATGGGATTCAAAATCGTAACCAGAATAAAGGAATTGATGTCTCTCTGATTTATGCTGACTACTATTTTATTGAGGCTCTATTGCGCTACCAGACGCTAAGCACTTCAGTTGTCGCATCTAAGTGTGCAAGCCGTACTATTCCATTATCAATTCGACTTTTTCAGAATTATCCCAATCCGTTTAACTGTGAGACGGTCATTTGGTATGAATTGCCATTTTCAACCAATGTCACTTTGACTATTTACGATGTAACAGGTCGTTTGGTCCGCTCTCTCAAAAATGATTACCAAGAGACAGGAGTACATCGACTTGTTTTTAACAGCGAGAGATTCTCATCAGGAATATATTTTCTCGTGTTGCAGGCTGGGAATGAAATGATCAGCAGAAAAATGATTCTCATTCGATAGTATTTGACTCAAAAGATCATAGATGAGATGGAGTGGCTTAATGATAAACAAAAATTGCAAGTTAAAATGGTGGGTAAAATACATCTTGCTTGTTAGCATAAGCCTATGTTTTTTGGTTATCATCCGATCAGTTTCAAGCTTAAGCGAGTCTGGGGAAAAGAATAAAATTAAAGTGATATGGAGAATTGCCCCTCTTACTTTTTCCAATGACCATGATATTGATGATCGATTTGAAGCCTGTACAGTCTTTGCTATGGCAACAAGTGACAGAGGTCCTATTGTAGGAAATACTGGCGATTCTCATAGTTCACCTACAAATCCTACTGTTTACTATATAGAGAAGGAAGATGATGTGGGTCAATTTCGTGTTATCCGTTGCAAAGGAGCGGGAATAAATGAAAAAGGATTGGCTATCGGCAGCGCCAATGCCCATTATTCAGGTCGCACTCCCATTGGAGATGGACCAGCCAGTGAGCTTTCAAAAGTTGTGCTTCGTTATTGTCCTGATGTGGACAGTGCTGTAAATTTCATAAGAAAATACAGGATAACGGACGATGGAAATCATTATGCCATGGCTGACATCTCTGGCAAAGCAGCAGCCGTGGAAAAAGGACCTGGAGATTTATTTAATGTTCGCTGGGCCGATTCCATGGGATTCGTCTTTGTGACCAACACATCAACAGATTCCACTCTGAGGGCTCGCTGTACAAGTGATCAGGATTATTTCACAAACAGTGACAATCGTTATGCCAATTTGCAACGTCTTTTTTCAGCTTCCAGCTTTACGTTTTCCTTTGCTATGGCCGAAAGCGTCATCTTTAATCATAACTCAATCGGTGCTATCTGCCAGCACGGAGATCGTTACCCTGGCCAGTGGTACACGACCAGAACTCGCATGATGATTCCCCAGGAAGGTAGACTTCTTGTAGCAGCAAAGACTTCTCCAGAACAACAGACATGGAGACCGTGTGAATGTGGTTGGATTGAGGATACACTTATAATTGTGACATCTGATGTAAAACGTGATAGGGCACCATTGCCTGAACGCTGCAGATTAGCGCAGAATTACCCCAATCCGTTTAATACACGGACAACCATATCGTACGAGCTGGTTAAAAATGCTCAGGTGGAAATCACGATTTTTAATCTAATGGGAGAAAGGGTGAAGACATTAAAGAAGGGATTTCAATCCAAAGGAGAATATTCGATAATCTGGGAGGCTAAGGATGAACTTGGTCATGAGGTTGCCAGCGGTAATTATTTTTACCAGTTTAAAACTAACGAAATTGTTTTAACAAAACGAATGACATTGATCAAATAAGATCAAAAAAAGATCATGCAGAAACCGTCTTTAGTATTGCAAGTAAGCTCTAATAGTATGATGAAATCACTGAACAAGAAGGTGAGCAGGAATTTGAATAAGCTGTATTTTATTATTCGTCGTATGAGCGTCTCGATATTGATAGTGCCCTTCATTGGATTCCTTTTTGGAATTTGCCCTCGTAGAGCCTTTGTGCAGGTCGAAGAGAAATATGCCTACGTTGACACACGTGATTTCCCTGGTGGGCGTCAGGAGAGTTCGATGTATAGTGCGCTTTATACGGCTAAAGATGGAAAGCTCTACATCGGATTGTGTAGCCATGCTGGTACGTCACAATTTTACCAATATAATCCAGTGAGCGACAGTATGCGCCACATTGCGGATATACCGGAATTCCTCGGAGAGAAAGGCAGAGGAATAAGAGTTGCAGGAAAGATCCATACACCATTTGTCGAAGATAGAGAAGGTCGTATCTATTTTGGTACGATGTGCGAAGATGCTGGTCCTCCGAGTATCGATCCCTATAGCTGGGAAGGACCGCATTGGCTTCGCTATAATCCCAAAACTGATAAACTTGAAGATTTGGGGCTCATTAATAGACTATGGGGGATTTACGGTCTGGCGATTGATAAACAGCGAAATTATCTGTTTGCTACTGCCTGGAATGGACATGTCTATCGGCACGATATAGATCGAGGAATTACTAAAGATTTAGGTCGAGTCGATAACTGGGATGTTGTTCGCTCGATTGTAGCTGATGATGAAGGAAATGTATACGGCTGTTACCCAAAGGCTCGAATATGGAAATACGATGCCAAGACGGAACGTATACATGATCTTTCTGTTGCTATTCCCTATGATCCATCAGTTTTTCCAAGGCGAATGTCTAATCCCATGCTCGATCGTAAAGCAATTTGGCGGATGGCTGTGTGGGATTCAGTCGAAAAAGTGGTCTATGCCATAGATGGTGCTAACTCCATCCTGTTTCGATACGATCCGAAAAAAGGACCTGAAGGGGAGGTAACAGTTTTAGACAAATTATGTTCAGAATACTTCTATCACTCGAACCGTAAAGATATTCCTTATTCGACACTTGCCTTGACCATTGGTAAAAACAGGAAAATCTATTACGCTCCTGTTGGCTTGGCATTTGATTTTACTATTAAAGTGGAAGCTGCCAATCTTGCGCAAAATTTGGGTGGCATCAAGTCGGCACCACATACAGAACTGGTCAGCTATGACCTTCGTTCAAATAAACGAGAGTATCTGGGAATTTTAAAAACGACAGATGGACGTAATGTCTTTGGTTGTGGTGCTGCAACTTGTGGCTTGGATGGTACGATTTACTTTTGTGGCGCAGTGGAAACAAAAGATGTGAAAAATGCAGCCGGAATTGTCATGGAAAAGTATCCTTTTAAAATGTCATTGATAATCTATAAATCAAATTAAACTATGGATTCTAAAAAACTATTAAGACAGCTAAAAATTTTAGTTCTTGCGTTATTGATAATCTATTGTTATATTTATTCAATGTCATTTGCACAGCATTGGGTCAACCCGAATTATGAATGCCATCATTTAGATTTACGTGATCTCGGTTATCCCGAAGTCAACATGATTCCGCCAAATTGTGCTGCTATCACGTCGCTTATTGCAGCTCCAGGTGGAAAAATATATGGAGCAACAAGTGGGGATATCTCTTACCTTTTTATGTATGATCCTAAGATAAACAAAGCAAAACATCTGGGAAAATTAAAAGGACATCAGGGTGTATTTCATTCATTAGTAATGGATCGGAAAGGGAATCTTTACATAGGTACTGGAAAGAATGTGTTAGAACAGGTGGAAATTTCTAAGGCAACAGAGCCGGGACATTATGCAATTATCAATTCTTTATGGAAGGACATTCAGAGAAAGTACGGGGATTATGAAGGTGGTCATTTACTGCGCTATGATCCAGAATCGAATGATGACAAAATATATCTACCAGATTGGGATTGCCCGGTAGCGGATTTGGGTGTTCCTGTGTCTGGTGATGGCATATATGCCCTAACAACTGATCTGGATAGAAGTAGTATCTATGGATTAACCTATCCTCATGGTCATCTGTTCAGATTCGATATTTCAACTGAAAAATTTAACGATCTTGGAGAGACAAATAAAAATGTTGTCTTTCATGGTCCAGAAAGAGATTGGCGAACTCTGCCCAGAGCCCTGGTCTGTGATGACTCAGGCAGAGTGTTCACTTCAGGATCAGGTGGTTTTCTTATTTATTATAAACCTGAAGATAAAAAATTAACCGTAACTGATATTCAAATTCCTGGTGAATATTATCCTGTTCAGGCTTATTCAGGTTATCCGACAGTCGAATATTTTACAAAAGATCCAAATGGTCTTATTTATGGTGCGAGCTGTGATGGCTTTCTTTTTTCGTTTGATCCCGATAAAATGAAACTCAAAAATTTAGGGAAACCACGCCTGACACGAAGGATACGTGCAGTGACTGTTGGAATTGATGGAAATGTATATATGATCGCCGGCGAACGAATCGAACCTTGTCGCTTGTTTTCCTATGAACCTCTTCGTGGCAAGTTTTCAGATCTAGGGGTAATTGCAGTGGATAGGAGTCCCTATTATTCCTGGCGTGCTGATCAATTCGACTGTATGACAACTGGTTTAGATGGTACAATCTACATGGGTGAAAGTGATCGCCGGGCACATTTATATATTTTCCTGCCATTCGGTGTTTCAATATTTGAGCAAGATTATTTAGGGGGTAAGAAAAAATAACTTACCATTTTGACGATGAAAGGAGGACTGGTATTATTGCAGTTATGCTATTATAAATATCTATTTTATTTCTTCTCACCCCCTTACGCAAAAACGTTGGAAGGTACAAAAGATGAATAATTTCAGAATACTAAGTTTTAAACAATTATTTCTTTTTCTTATTATTACATTAAGTTGTCAAACTACTCGAGCTGTTAAATATGGTAAAGGAGAAAATTTTCCTATCCTTGCTTATCCGCAGGGTATTGGAACACTTCTTTTTTTCCATATCGAGAATGATCCTTCAAATGAAAAAATCAGATTTGATGTAGCTCTTATCAGTGAGCAATACAGCCAAAAATTGCGTACTGTATTCATCGATATCAATAAAAAACCCCATCTGGTAACGCGGCATCGAATTCAAGAAACTCCAACCTTGATCTTGTTCGATAAACTTGGAACTGAATTTTATCGCTGGGTGCCTAGTGATTTTCAGTCTTACTTTGGTAGAAAAGAAATTGAAAGAAAAATTGATAAATTGTATCAACCAAACAAAGAGAGCTTGAAAATAGAGGAGATTAATACAAAATCAGCAAAATTAGAACTATTGCCACTTTTGGTAAGCGATGATTTTGAACAGGAGAATTTTGATAATTGGCTTATTCATCCTTCTGAAAATTGGATATTGAAAAGAGATAATGACTCGAAAGTTTTAGCCCTCCAAGAACCTGGCAAACAAGGAAAAGTGAGAGCACCAACTGCTTATGCGTTACTAAAGGATTTTGATGTTACCGATTTTGTTTTTACGGGTAAGATAAAATCCTATCAGGATCCCAATATTCTTGCCAGAGATATGGTGGTCATATTTCATTATCAAGGTCCGACTCATTTTTATTATGTCCATTTTTCTGCTAAATCAGATGATAAACATAATATCATCTCCATCGTGAATGGTAAAGATAGGGAGAAAATAAATCATGAACCTTCAGGTGCCTCCCAGGTAAGGTTGACTGACACTGAGTTTCATAAATTTAAAGTCAGTTATGATAGCAAAACACATAAAATGTTAGCTTATCTGGATGATATGGCTGAACCAATTTTAACTGCTACCGATTCTACATTAACTCATGGCTTGATAGGTTTGGGTTCTTTTGATGACACGGGTTGTGTGGATTATGTTAAATTATGGGGACGAAGATATATTACCAAATAGTGCCTGGCCAAAAATTGATATAACATTTTTTGAGAAACACAAGATATTGCGGTCAGGGACTGCAACTATCGCCAGTTGGATAGAAGCCGTCCCTGACGGCGATTTTTCAGGCGGACACTAAAAAGTTATCAATTTAAATTATATCACACTCTAAGTAATAAAGACTATAAACGTAATTTAATAACAATTAAAGAAAGTAAGTACATGCAGGAAACTCTAGAACACATTCACGAAAAGGAACAGATTGAAAGTCTTCGCCGTGGCTTACCCATGGTGGAAAAACTGGATCAACAGGCGCTGGAGGACGAAAAAGAAATCCTGAGAGAAATCAAATCCCGACCTTCTTTGTTAGCGAGATGGAGAGGATACTGGCGCCTGTCAGGACCTGGGTGGCTGCAGAGCGCTGCGACCCTGGGAGCTGGCTCAGCTGCTTCTTCTATTTTTGCAGGATCGGTATTTGGATATAAGCTGTTATGGGTTCAACCTGTGAGTATGCTGCTCGGAATTGTCATATTTGCCGCCATTGGCAAACAAGTTTTGATAACGCGAGCACGACCGTATGATGTGTTTTGGAAAAAATTGCATCCCAGCCTAGCACTGTTCTGGGGATTTAATGTATTATTAGCTTCTATTGTGTGGCAGTTTCCTCAATTTTCTTTGGGAACAGCCGTGGTTCGTGACATTTTTGATGTCTTTGGGATTGGATTGCCCAAATGGATAGTGGCTGGGATTCTTTTCTGTATTGCCACCTATATTTGTTGGGGGTATGGTAAAGGTAAACGAAAATCGATCATGCTTTTTGAACGAACTTTGAAGTATCTCGTAATGGTAATGATTCTGGCTTTCTTAGGTGTGTTAATAAAAACAGGTGTCAATTGGAGTGAATTGGCTAAAGGGTATTTGGGTTTTTACTTACCGAAAGATGTGCGAGGTATTACCATTGTTTTAGGTGCTCTTGGTGCAGCCGTAGGTGTAAATATGACCTTTCTTTTTCCTTATAGTTTGCTGGCACGTGGATGGGGTAAAGAGCATCAGGGACTGAAGAATTTCGATCTGGGAACCAGTATGTTTCTTCCCTTCGTTTTAGCGACTTCTTTTGTAATTATCGCGACCGCGAATACATTGCACCTCAAAGGAATTGAGGTTCGAAGTGCAATTGATGTCGCCCATACTTTAGAACCGATCATAGGACTAACATTATCTCGAATTGTCTTTTCAGTTGGTGTATTTAGCATGTGCCTGACAACGATGGTACTGGAAATGCTGATCTGTGGTTTTGTACTAAGTGAGATGTTTCATTTCGAGCTTCAGGGAAGAGCATATAAATTGGCAACCTTGGTTGCCAATATTGGAATCCTTGGGGCTTTTTATGCCATGCCTTTCTGGCTACCAGTATTAACATCATCTTTTAATTTGATTATGTTACCCATTGCCTATGCTTGTTTCTTTATATTACATAATCGAGCGGATTTTCTTGGAAAAGGGATAAATACTAAGACTAAAGGGTATGCCTGGAATTTAGCCATGTTGATCGCGATTTTCATCGTCGCCATGGGTGCCTGGGTAAAAATACTTTCAGTGTTTGGATTGATACCTAAATAGTCTGTCTAAAAATATAGATTTCATGTAACGCAAGCATCTTGCTTGCGACAGTAGTTTG
>JABAOC010019706.1_pt1 | contig 17483 bp, 14 predicted proteins | sample 7062161 | NCBI WGS metagenome assembly JABAOC01 (sample SAMN14538625, study PRJNA623070) | marine sediment metagenome | biome: marine biome [ENVO:00000428]; feature: marine pelagic biome [ENVO:01000023]; material: deep marine sediment [ENVO:00002113] | place: India: Gulf of Khambhat ... | reverse complement strand
CGTGCCGGACTGCCCTCCGCTTCTGGAGATAACCCCCACGGGTCCAGGCACGAATACCCTTTGAGCGAATTCGGGGGTACCCCCGAGCCAACCGGCAACAGCAATCCCGGGGCTGATGATTCCGATGGCCCCAGGCCCCAATAGGCGGGTCCCCTTCAGTTTGGCATAGGCCATCATCTCGAGAATGTCATAGAGGGGGACCCTTTCCACGGGCATCACGATGAACGGAATTCCTGAATCCATGGCCTCCAGAACGGCGTATTTGAGGGCCGGCCCGGGAACGAAGGTGACGCTGGCGTCTACGGTTTCCTGCGCGCTGACGGCTTCCTGCACAGTGTTATAGACGGGTATTCCAGCCACCTCCTCTCCGCCACGCCCGGGGGTAACTCCGGCCACTACCTTGGTGCCATACCCCTTCATAAATGCGGCCCGTGCTGAACCTTCCCTGCCCGTAATGCCCTGAATCAATACCTTTGTATCCCTTCTCAGTAGAATAGCCATTTTCTCACCACCTTTAGGTTAATCCGTGTTTTTTCCGGTACTCATTCAATCCGGCGATCGGGACCTCGATCTTTATCGCTTTATTTCCCCTGAACCAGCACTCGTACTCGCATGCCAGACACTCCGTGCCGACGCGTTTCGTAAATTCCGCATCCCCTGATGGTGCAGGTTTGCCATCGTTGATAACCAAGATCCCTCGGTCGTAGGTTTTGCATGCCTCGGCGCACACATGCGTTTTGCAGTCGAGACATTTCTTATCATCGATGATTATCTTAATGGTCCTTTCCTCAAATTCTATCATCAGTCTATCCCTCCTTTACCCCTCTCTCCTTTCGATATTCCTCAATGAGGGCCTTCATCCTCTTGGCCAAGAATTCCGTTTCATACACGCGATCACTTCCATAGATCTCGACGCGTGTGGGCAGATCCTTTGTTCCTTCATGCAAAATCTCCAGGGACTCTTTCTCCTTATTTCCGCAGAGCAGGAGCACAACGGGAAACCCAGGTTTATCCATCAGTTCCTCCCTGAGGGCCTTTACCACCCCATGGGCGTGGTGCCACTGCTCTTGGTTTGCCACGATGAATCCACCGAGCATATAACCCTCGATGCCGGCCTGGGACAGGATTACTTTGGCCGCTCGGTAGACCTTTGCAGCGGTGGGATTTCCNNCCCAAAATGGCGCCACCTCCTCCTATCCCATGGTAACCCACAACACCCAGCTCCTTAATCTCTGGGATCATTTGTGCTATATAACAGGTTCCCCGGAGATCTCCCTCCTCGATTTGCCAGGCTATCTTGTCCAGTTCCGTAGGAGGTGTAGATGATTCGCGCGCTACGTCGATTCCGAGCTCGGGATGGCGGAATACCGATGAGTCGTCGATAGCCATACGGCAATCCGCAGCGTATACTTTCCCATCCTTGGTCAAGACGAGGGGGTTAATCTCTGCCGTCCGACAATTATATCCCTTACATGTTTCATACAAGCCGAGTATGGTTTGGGCAATGGCTGGGAGGAGTTTGGTCGGGACCTTTAACCTGATGGCAAGATTGAGGGCGTCGTAGAAACGGAGACCTCGAATGACATCCACGTTCATCTGGGCGATCTTTTCCGAGGGAACCTCTTCGATGTCCACGCCTCCTTCAGTGCTGAACATGACGACCGGAGCTCTCACCTCCCTTGAGGCATCGATGATCACACCCGCGTAGAACTCCCTGTCTATATCCAGTTTTTCCTCGACGAGTACCCTTTCCACCGTAAGGCCCTTAATTTCAGATCCCAGGAGTTGACGTGCAACCTTTTCCGCCTCTTCCGGATTTTGAGCGAACTGGATGCCGCCTGCTTTTCCTCGTCCTCCAGCCCAGATCTGTGACTTGATGGCAACGGGTTTACCCACCTTCTCGGCTATTTTCCCGGCCTCCTGGGGTGTTGTTGCAACCTCACCCTGGGGGATCGGCACTTTGGCCCTGCTAAGCAATTCTTTTCCCTGATATTCAAATAATCGAGCCATGGTTACCTCCTAAGAGCACCTTCTCCTTTTCGAAGTTTTCTCATTATTAATTACGTGTTTTTGCCGTTTGGATATATCGCCCTCTCCATTCTAGGCCGGTATATTGAAAGAACATCCCATTCGGATTTAATGGAGAACGTGTCTTTATAACAAACGGTTGAAGAATTGTCAATAAAAAAGGACCGGGAATATGTTAGTATAGAAAGGGATTTATATATATAACTATGTGTAAATTTCGGATAGACTTAACGCGTATCGCCTTCGCTGATCTATAACCTTTTGAAATTATTCGAAGATAAATTTTATTCATTTTTTGTTTGACAAGATGATAGAGAGAGTTTAGAAAAAGGTAAGACCACTACGCCAATTGTCATGTTTAAGTCTATCAAACGACAAAGGGTTTCCGATGAAATCGTAGATCAAGTGAAAACCCTTATCAGCCAGGGCAAATTACAGCCCGGCGAGCGTCTTCCTCCTGAACGTGAGCTCATCAAGGAATTCGGCGTGAGCCGTCCTTCGCTCAGGGAGGCACTCAACTCTCTGGTCGCTCAGGGCTTCTTAGAGGTAAGACAGGGCAACAGGACCTTCGTGAAATCGATTACCGCTGAGAAGCTGCAGGACCCTCTTTCCCTTCTCATCAAAACCGATACCCAAAAGATCTTCGACCTGATCGAGGTGAGAAAGGCGATGGAGTCATGGGGTTCCTTTCATGCTGCTCAAAGGGTTACGGAGGAGGACCTTATACGGTTGGAGGAAATTGTCGGTGAGATGAGGGCAGCCCTCGATGAAGGGAAATCCTGGGAAAAACAGGATGCCGATTTTCACTTGGCCATGGCCCAGGCGACCCACAACACGATCCAGACCCACCTGATGTTCACGATTTACGATCTCCTCAGGGAATCCGTTGCAAGGGTTTTCAGGGATCGGGGAAAGGCTAAGAAACTGTTCCAGCAGCACTATCGAATCTTCAGCGCTATCAAGAGCCGCTCGCCCAAAAAAGCCAGGGAAAGGATGCTCGAGCATTTGAATTACGTCGAGTCCGAGGTGAAGGCATTAAGGGATCAGGAGGGGTCTTCTTGAAGTAGCGGCTGTCCATCCTTTTTTGGGGAAGCCGGACTCCGACGGGCCTTCTTCAGCCCGAGGAGTTTTCAACTCGGTGCAAAAGGGACCTAGGTCCCTTTTTGTTCTCTCAAAAGGGGAATGGGTTGAGAAGCGGAATGTTGGGGAGGTACAATTTAGTGGATAGGGAGAACAATTCCAAGAACTATGCTCTTCCTTCCTTCATGCTTGCCTAATTCGGGAATGCAAAGCTTCGGGGACACAGAATCGAGGTCTGCGGCATTACCGAGTCCGCCGCTCAACTCTTTTGCGAAGGAGCATCGCATAGAAAACAGGCACCATAATTCTAACTGAGGACAAGGAGGCGGAGGAATGGATATTGAGGGATACGAATTTCCGGAAGGGCTTTATTTATTATGAGGAGAACCATTTCTGGGCACGGTTCGACGGGGATCTCGTGGTCATGGGGATGAACGATTACGCCCAGAAGATGGCGGGTGACATCGTCTACGTGGGCCTTCCTCCCGAACGAAAAAGACTCACCGAGGGGAAGAGCTTCACCAAACTTGAATCGGGAAAGTGGCTGGGACAGATCTTTGCCGCCGTGAGCGGTGAACTGGTGGAGGCGAACGAGGAGTTGGAGGAGAATGCAGAGCTCATCAATGATGATCCCTACGGGAACGGGTGGATGTTTAAAATCAGGCCCGATACCATGGATGGACTGAGGAACCTCATGACCGATCCCGCTGAAATCCAGGAGTGGCTCAAAAAGGAGATCGCTGAACACGGCAGGAAATGAGGGAAGATGAAACTATCAAACCTTTCTTTCAAACAGCTGATCGAAATAGATGCCTGTACCCGCTGTGGTGAGTGCCTAAAGTATTGTCCCGTATATGCTCAGAGGGGTGAAGAGGATATAGATCCGCGGGGAAAAATCCAGTCTTTCAAATCGTTCATACGGAGCCAATACGGGCTGTGGGCAAGAATATTCGGTCCCAAGAAGCTGGAAGATGAGAAGCTCAAGAAATTCTCGGAGATGGTCTATCGCTGTACCCTCTGTGGGGAGTGCAGCGTGAGTTGTCCCGTTTCCATAGACGCCAAAAACCTCTGGCTCGCCTTGCGGGAGACCTTAACCGAGATGGGCCATTACCCGGCGGCGGCGGATCGGATGAAGGCCAATCTCATTCAGGCCTATAATATCTCCGGTGTTCAAAACGAGGAGAGGACTGAGTGGTTGGAATTTCTGGATGAACTTCCTGACCATCAGTACCAGAAAGAGAAAGCCCACGTGGCCTATTTCGTGGGATGTGTTGCCTCCTTTTTCCCATTGGTCCAGAGGATTCCACAAGCGGTCATCGGAATCCTGGATAGAGCGGGCGTTGATTTTACCTTGTTGGGTGGGGAGGAGTGGTGCTGTGGGTTTCCCCTCATTGGGGCGGGGATGAAAAAGGAGGCCCAGCCCCTGTTCCGGCACAATCTCGAAAAGATGCAAGGGAAAGGGGTGGAGAAGGCGGTCTTTGCCTGCCCTTCTTGTTACCACACCTGGATGGAGGAATATGAAACGGATATCGAGATCTTCCACTCCACCCAGTTCATTAAGAAACTGATTAAGGGGGGAAAGATAAGCTTCAGGGAGAAGAATATGAAGGTTACCTACCATGATCCTTGCGACTTGGGCAGGGCCAGCGAGGTGTATGAACCCCCCAGGGAGATCCTCCAGGCCATCCCCGGAGTTGAACTGGTGGAGATGGCAGCAAACAGGGATCAGTGTAAGTGTTGTGGGGGCGGAGGTAACCTGGAGATGGTGGATCCAGAGCTTTCAGCAGCCCTGGCCCAGGAGAAGATCAAGGAGATCCAGGCGACTGGAGCCGAAACTGTGATTACCGCCTGCCAGCAGTGCGTCCGTACCATCATGACCACAGCGCGAAGAAATAAGATTCCCATCAGGGCAATGGATGTAACGGAGTTCGTTTTGAGTGCTATGAACTGAGTTCACCTCCGCACCGTCAAAGAAACGGATACAATCCCGTAATACTCACGCGTTATGGACAAGCACCTTATCTTCTATCTGATGTTCTTTCCCACGGTGATCCTCTTCTTATGGGGGATGGGCTTCCGCATGAGCATCTGGCTCGAGGGAAACATTGAGGGAGCGGAAAATGCAACCAAATGGGAGAAGTTCACAATCCTCCTACGGGGAGGCTGGATGCGATTCTGGGCAAGGCCGGGGTGGTACATCAAGGTTCTCATCGGCGATGTTATCTTCCATCGAAGGCTTTTAGGACAGTCTTTATTTCGTTGGCTTGCCCATACGCTGCTGGTATTCGGCTTCGTTGCCACCTTTATCGTGGACATGCTCAAGGGGTTTACCACCGGCTATTTAGTAAAATGGAGCAAATCCTTTCCCATTTTTTCCTTTGCGCATGAGTTCGAAACGGGCTTGCTGCGCCCCTTCCTCGATTTCTCTCTGGAGTTCTTCAGCTTCCTCATCTTGGTGGGATGTGTGATGGCCATCATTCGCCGATTCTTCATTCGCCCCGATCAGCTTCGAACGGAGGAGGAAGACATCACCAGCCTCCTCTTTATCCTTTTCCTGGAAATTTCTGGATTTTTTATTGAGGGCTACCGAATCGCTAATCCCGAAGTGGTGGAGGCCCGTGTCTATATGGCTAACTTCACCCCTGCCAGTGCTAACAACTGGATCTCATTCGGGGGTTACGTTGTATCCCAACTTCTCAAAGATATAAAGCTGAACGCAGATTTCCTCTGGTATTTCCATGTCATCCCCAGCCTTGCCTTTTTCATTTATATTCCCCACAGTAAACTCCTTCACATCTTTACCTCTTCGCTCGTCGTCTTCGCTGACCGTCAGAAGGAATTGACGAAATAATATTCCCATATTCCCACGAACGTGTGCCCAGGCTTCTATTGTGGGGAAGATTTCTTGACTTTTTGGGATCATTTCACTATCCCGTCCTTTTTCGTTGACCCCAATGGTTACTCCGCTCCTCGGGTGGACCGTGGTCGCGGACAACCGTATTTTCTGAAAAACCATCAAAAATTACCCTCCTCCTGTTACTTCAGGAGTTGAGGTATGGGATGAACAGGTGGTTGTCTCTCAAGGCGGAGATTGATAATTGTTGGATCCATGGAAAGGAAAAGCTGGTAAGCGCTCAGCGAGGAGGAGGTCATTCGGGTCCTGACATCGCACCGTCTCGGCATTGAGCACAGTGAGGCGAGGAGAAGGCTGGAGGAATACACCAGCGAAGACGTGGAGGGGGACCTGGTCTTTTTGGGGTTGACGGGGATGATGAACCACCCAGGAAGAGGTGAAAGATGCCATCGCATCTTGTATTGTCGCAGGCATTCGGCCCGTAATGGTCATGGACGATCACAAAATGACGGCCATGGCGGTGAGAAGGGAATTAGGACAGGTGCAAAGCGAATCGATCCAGGTGGGGAAGGCCTGGCCCTCAGCGGGGTCGAAATGGGCCGGCTTAACGACGAGGTATTCGAGGGGCTTGTTGAGGACATCGTGGTCGACGCAGGGGTTTCCCCTGAGATAAATTGAGAATCGTGCGTTTCGTCCCACTGACCTCATAGAATATCCTAACATCCTCCCCTTGGACAAAAGGCATGTATACCTGCCCTTTCCGCTTCTGAGCGAGACCTAGAGGAACAAAATGGTTGGAGACCTATGACAAGCAGTATATATTACCTGCCATTTGCACGGCTAGAATATTGCAGCAGCTAGCCATTATCATCGCCTTCAGGGAGCGAGGGGGATGATCCACACAAGTAACGCGAGGATAAAACAGATAACGTGGGAATAAACAACATAGGGAGCGCTATAGCTCAAAAATTCCTTCAATGATATCCTTCTTTTGTCCTCTCGCTGGCTCAAATTGAGGGCTACTAAGAGTGCTGGTGCCCCTGCGATTGTGAGATTACTTCCCAGGGTTCCCGCCCATAACATGACCCAATAGAGAGGCCAGGGATTTATCCCGTAGTATGATTCTAAGTCTCTAAATACATAGAGGAAAGTAAGGATATAGGCATCGTGTTCCACGACCCCCACGATCGGGGTAGTCACCCAATAGACCAAAGATGCGCCCAAAATGTAATTCTTTCTTATGATGGGGACAATGGCATCTGCCATCAGCTTAATAATCCCTGAGTGTTCCAACCCCCCTACTAGGGCAAAAAGGAGGATATAGAAAAATATGGCTCGCCAATCGAACTCCGAAAGAACTTTCTCAAGACTGGCAACTTCCATCCGGAGGGGTTTTCGTAAAACCTCAAGGAGCAGGATTAAAACGGCAGCGCCAGCTAGGGTAATAAAGCCAAGCTTGACCCCGATCAATTCTCGAAGGGACATGGCCAAGATGGTGACCAAAAACATACCTACTACAATCCAGGCGAACCTCTTGTCTTTGACATAGTCCTCACGAAGGAGGGCCTGAATCTCCTCCTTATCTATTTCATCACCGCCATAGGTCTTCTTGAAACGACGGTAAAATAGCCATACAACGGTGAAGAATACGATGCTGAGAATGACAAAAGAGGATGGGCGACCTGAATGCCATATGAAGCCTAAGAATTCTATTCCAGAGACACCGTGAAGCATCTGGGGTGGTAAGTCTCCGAGAAGGAGCGCTGTGCCATAGAAATTTGAGCATAACCCGATAAATAATATGAAGGGAAAGCTATGTAGTTTGACCCTCCGGGTGACATGGAAGATAACCGGAGCCATCATCAGAATCACAACCACATTGTCTATGAACATGGAGAGGATGCCGGCAAGGGATCCCATAAAGGTACAAAAGATTGCAATCTTTCCTCTGGAGTATCGAAGGGCTCTTCCAGCCAACCATTCTGGGATTCCTGTTTTTCCAAAGTATAGGGCAATAGTCCAAATCCCCAGAAGAATGCAGATCACATTCCATTCTACCGCCTGGAAAGCTCCTACCTCACTCATCGAACCCGCAGCGACCATGCCCAGGACGCCCAGGAAGGTTGCGACCACAACGTCAATTACACCACTAATCACTAACCCTATAGTGCTCAAGAAGATTACCAAAGTAACTCCTTGGCTCATCTCCATTATCCAGTCTCCTTCTCAGAACACAAATTATATGCTGGGTTTGGCCCCCCAGAAGAACAGGGACTATATACTACAGGCCTCCAAATAAAACAAGCATTTTTCTCGGTTGGCTTCTTTTAGGCCATCATTTTTCATTTCACTTCTGAAAACCTCCTGTCTGTTAATCAGTCGTCACAATAATTCTGCTTCCCATTCGTCTCCTTGTTCTCTCGAGCAACGATACTGACACAGGGATCGCCAATCACGCTAACGGGGTCTTTGGCCAGGAAAAATCCCGGGCATCGGGCCCTTCGAGATATCCAGATGCCTGAGTTAGGCGGCTAAGCGCGGATCTACTCATCGAAGAAGAATGGTGGAGATCTCCGGATTCGGTAGAAAATAGAATCATCCCCCCTGCCGAATCTGTCAATTCCACAAGAAGATGTGATAAAAGTGCTCCATACACAAGGATAAACCTTGGGCCCCTCCGTTTTCACGTCGGGGGGCGCAATGCTTCGCTTGCCGGAGATATTCTCCTCAAGAGAGAGTTTGGTAAAATGCCGGGAGCACAGGGAATACAGAGAACTTCTACCCATGGAAGAAGGGGAGAACATCGCACGCCTAAAGGAGGGATTTCCTCCATTATGAAACTCGATGGTTTGAGAAGAACCCCTTGATGGTCTTGTTGTGCAACCCTTCTCGACCGACGTCACCGCGCGGTAACGAGCAAGATTCCAGCGGACACCAATGGGGACTTGACCGCTAAAAGCAATATGTGCGTGCCTCCCTGGAAACCTGGTTTGTAAATCCTTGAACCGCGCTTGATTTGGGTTCCCAAATAAGTCTCCAGGTTTGCTCAAGGGAAAGAATAGTGTTTTTGGCCTTTTCCCTTGCCCTTTCCAAATACAAGAGGGCTATCATGAGGCTGGAATCTGAAATATGGAAGAAACGTGCCCGAAGTTAGTTCGATCACTGCTCGTAAAATGGAATCCTTGAGGATAGCATGTCGCCAATGTAAATGGTCGGAGCGAAAGAGGACGCCGAACGGGCAATATGCCGAGACGAGGGAGAGGAGCGGATCGTTGGGTTCAAAGATACCCCAGAGGCGACCCTATCCGCCAACATATTGCGGGACAGATGCTCGGATTCAAACAAATACCTGGTATGGGTGGTGCTGTCTTCTCTTTTCCCAATGCTCTGAGTTCTGTACGTTCCCTAACTCGCTTTTTTTTCACACCGCTCCCCTGAACTTCACTGACTAGGTTGTCGGCCTCTCCGTCAGCTGCTCGGCTTTGATTTTTGTTGAGCTGTAGAAGTTCCTTTGGGAAAGATAGCATGGAGGAACAGACGGTTGGCGGTCTTCTCAGCACGACATGATTTGAGGTAAGGGATACCGGGGTTATGCGATAGTCTCTTTAACCTTCAAACTACCCCCTATTTCATTTGACATTTAGGAGAAAAATGCTAAGATTTTAGTGTTCGGGAAGTTGAGCATTTGAAATAGATCATCCGACGGAGGCGGAAATCTACCCGGTCTCTTCCCCTCAATATGTCGAAGATACGGTCTTTTTTGGCTATAGAACTTCCCTCCGCAATCGCCAAGGGTATAGAACGAGTTCAACACGATCTCAAACAATCCCATGCCGATGTAAGATGGGTTGAGCCCAGCCGGATCCACCTGACCCTGAAGTTTTTCGGCACTATCGATGAAGAGGCATGTGATGAGATCATGGATACCGTGGGTAAGGCGATATCGGAGGTGAAACCTTTTACCCTCGACATCAAGGGATTGGGCGCTTTTCCTAGGTGGAAAAATCCCAGGGTCGTATGGTTGGGGGTTGAGGATGGTGGCGGGGTGGTGAAGCCACTCCAGAGGGTGATTGAAGAATGTCTCGAGGGAATTGGGTACCCAAGAGAGGCAAGGGATTTCAGACCTCACTTGACACTGGGACGGGTGAGGTCGGGAAAGGGGAAATCAGAGCTCCTCAGGAGAATTGAGGCCCTTCTGCATATCAATTTGGGGGAGTTTCGGGTGGAAAGGCTTGTATTATTCAAAAGCGATTTGAGGCCCACCGGTCCTATATATACGGAACTGAGGGCTCTCAAATTAGGGGGAGGATAAGCCATGGCAAGGGAGGGAGATAAGGAGAGGGCTATCGACTTGGCAGTGACCCAAATCGAGAGGCAGTATGGAAAGGGGGCCATCATGAGGTTAGGTGGCGATGCCCTCTTGCCCGATGTGCCGGTTATCCCTACTGGATCGCTCGCCTTGGATATAGCGCTGGGGCTGGGAGGGCTCCCGCGCGGAAGGGTTGTGGAAATCTTTGGCCCTGAGGCATCGGGCAAGACTACCTTGGCACTCCATGCCGTTGCAGAGGCTCAGAGGATAGGGGGAGTTGCTTCCTTCATCGATGCAGAACACGCCCTGGATGTCCACTATGCCCGTGCACTGGGGGTGAAGACGGACGACTTGCTCATCTCACAACCGGATACAGGGGAGCAGGCCTTGGAGATCACCGAGATACTTGTTCGGAGCGGTGCCGTGGATATGATAGTTATTGACTCCGTTGCCGCCTTGGTTCCCCGGGCCGAGATTGAGGGGGAGATGGGGGATGCCCATATGGGTCTTCAGGCTAGGCTTATGTCCCAGGCGCTCCGAAAACTAGCGGCTACGATAAGCAAGTCAAAGACCATAGTCATCTTCATCAATCAGATCAGGATGAAAATCGGTGTGCTCTTCGGTAACCCGGAGACGACGACGGGGGGAAACGCATTAAAATTTTACTCATCCGTGAGGTTGGACATTCGAAGGATAGCGTCCATCAAGCAGGCGCAGGAAGTCATCGGTAGCAGAACCCGGGTGAGGGTGGTGAAGAATAAGGTTGCTCCTCCTTTCAAAGAAGCGGAGTTCGATATCATCTATGGGAAGGGCATATCGAGGGAGGGTGATGTCTTAGATCTGGCAGTAGACCACGACGCTATCGAGAAGAGCGGGACGTGGTATACTTATAAAGATCAGCGGATCGGCCAAGGCAGGGAGAATGCGAAGGCCTTCTTGGAAGCAAATCCAGAGGTTCTCAACCAGATCGAGGAGGAAATACTGGGGCGGTTTAACCTAAAGGGGCGGGCAAGAGAGGAGGAGATCAAAAGTGGAGCTGAATGAAATCCTATTGGAAGCCCTGACGCAGGGAGCATCGGATGTCCATATAAAGATCGGGCAGCCCGCAATCGTCAGGGTTGATGGGTCCCTTAAACCCCTCAGGGAGGCCAAGCCTTATAATTATAACGAGGTAAACCAGATGGCCCTGGGGATTATGAACGAGTGGCAGAAGGAGCGGTTTCTGAGGGAAAAGGAAGTTGACATGGGATATGAAATCCACGGTCTGGGGCGCTTCCGAGTTAATATCTTTCAACAGAGGGGTAAGATCCGCATTGCCCTGAGGATTGTACCCTATCAGATCAAGAACATTCGGGAACTCAACTTACCGGAGGTGCTGGAAAAGGTTGCCATGGAGAATAGGGGCCTTATCTTGGTCACGGGAACCACCGGAAGTGGTAAGTCAACGACCCTGGCATCGATGATCGACATCATCAACTCTCGGAAGACGTGTCACATTATTACCGTGGAGGACCCTATTGAGTTCGTCCATGACGATAAAAGGGCTATCGTTGATCAGAGGGAGGTGGGTTCAGATACGGGAACCTTTGCCAATGCATTGAGGAGTGCCTTGAGACAAGACCCTGATGTCATCTTGGTAGGAGAGATGAGGGATTTCGAGACCATCGAAACTGCGTTGACGGCAGCGGAAACGGGACATCTCGTGATGAGCACCCTTCATACCATTGATGCCAAGGAGACCGTTACCCGTATCATATCGACCTTTCCGCCCTATCACCAGAGGCAAGTCCGAATGCAACTGGCAGGGGTTCTTAAGGGGGTTATTTCCCAGAGATTGGTCCCGAAAGCGGACGGGGTAGGGAGGGTTCCGGCGGTGGAGATCTTAGTGTCTACAGCGAGGGTGAGGGAGTGTATTATTGAAAAGGAGAAAACTGCTGAGATCCAAGATGCCATAGCCAAGGGGTATACAACCTATGGGATGCAGACCTTCGATCAGTCATTAATGTCCCTGTTAAGGGGAAAGCTCATTAGCTATGATGAGGCCTTAAGACAGAGCACTAACCCCGATGATTTCGCCCTGAGGGTCAAGGGGATTCTTGCTACAGGTGATACCCCTTGGGACGATTTTGAGAAGGTTCATAAGCCAGAAGAGGAAAAAGAGAACGGAAAAACCGAAAGGCCTCCGCTCGAACGTTTTTAGGATTTTAGGACGGGAACGTTACGGAGATGGATAGCAACGAAATTAGAGCCGCTTTTCTGGACTATTTTGAGAGTCGCGGTCACCGGATTGTCCCGAGCTCGCCCTTGGTACCTAAAGAGGATCCCAGTCTCCTCTTTACCAATGCGGGAATGGTTCAATTTAAGAGGGTTTTCCTGAGGGAGGAAAAGAGGGATTATACCAAGGCGGCCTCATCGCAGAAGTGTGTAAGGGCGGGGGGAAAGCACAACGACCTGGAAAATGTGGGAAAGACGGCCCGCCATCACACCTTTTTCGAGATGTTGGGGAATTTCTCCTTCGGGGATTATTTCAAGGAGGGCGCCATTGAATTCGGGTGGGATCTGCTTACGCATCATATGGGCCTCCCCAAGGAGAAGCTCTGGGTTTCGATCTACGAGGAGGATGAAGAGGCTTTTGACCTCTGGCATCGAAAGGTGGGGCTCCCGTCGGAGCGGATTGTTCGGCTGGGTGAGAAGGACAATTTTTGGGCCATGGGGGAGACGGGGCCCTGCGGTCCCTGCTCGGAGATTATTATCGACCAAGGGGAGGAGATTGGATGTGGTAGGCCCGATTGCGGTGTTGCCTGTGAGTGCGACCGGTTCTTGGAGCTTTGGAACTTGGTCTTTATGCAATTTAATCGGGAGGAGGATGGGAAAATGGCCCCATTGCCCAAGCCCTGCATCGATACGGGAATGGGGTTGGAGCGGATTACAGCCGTTCTCCAGGGGGTCACCAGTAATTACGACACGGATCTCTTTCGTGATATCATAGCCTTGGTGGAAGGGATCAGTTCGAGAAAATATGGAAACGATAGGGTAGCTGATATTTCCATTCGTGTGATCGCCGATCATGCCAGGGCGGCTGCCTTTCTCATTGGGGATGGCGTTTTGCCAGATAAGGCGGGAAGGGGCTACGTATTGAGAAGGATTATGCGCAGGGCCATTCGCCACGGCAGGACGTTGGGAATGAAGACCCCTTTTCTCGGGGAAGTATTCGGGGTTGTGGCAGAGCTCATGCAGAAGGCATATCCGGAATTGGTGGAACATCGGACCTATATCAGGAGGGTGATTGAATTAGAGGAAACGGGTTTCTCCGAGACTTTGGATCGAGGTTTGAGCCTTCTGAGGGAGGAAACGGCCAGATTGGCCCAGATGGGAAAGAAGGTTCTTCCGGGGAATGTCGTTTTCACTCTCTACGATACGTATGGATTTCCCGTAGACTTGACGGAGGATATCGTTCAGGAGGCGGGATTTGGCATCGATTTAGACGGATTTGAAGGAGCCATGGAGGAACAGAGGCGCAAGGCAAGGGCGTCCTGGAAAGGCACGGGGGAAGAGGGTCTTAAAGAGATCTACGGAAGGATTTCCACGGAGGGAATCGAGACCGAATTTGTGGGATACCATGAGCTCCAATGCACGTCGACGGTAGTCAAAATCATCCAAGGGGATCATTTCGTGGACAAAGCTGCAAGGGGAGATCTTGTGGAAATTATCGTGGAGGAAACTCCCTTTTACGGGGAGACAGGAGGTCAGATTGGGGATCAGGGAAGGATTGTGAGGGAAGGCCTCTTGATAGAGGTTACTGATGCCCGCAGGCCCTTGCCCGGCTTGATCGTCCACAAGGGTTTGGTGAAAGAGGGTACCCTCAGGGTAGGGGACGAGGTCCTCCTTTCCGTTGATGAAGGGGCGAGGGTGAGGGTTGCCCTAAACCACACTGCGACCCATCTCCTTCACTCCGCATTGAGGGAGATCTTGGGGGATCATGTGAAGCAGGCAGGATCCCTGGTTGAGCCCAATAGACTTCGGTTCGATTTTACCCATTTTTCCCCCCTCGCCCAGGACGAGCTCGTTCGGGTTGAAGACTTGGTGAACCAGAGAATCCGGCAGAATATAGGGGTTGATATTGAGGAAATGGAAACCGAAGAAGCTGTTAGGGGGGGCGCCATAGCGCTGTTCGGCGAGAAGTACAGTGATAAAGCCCGCGTAGTGAGTATTTCCGACTTCAGCAAGGAGCTCTGTGGGGGCACCCACACTTCACGAACAGGGGATGTTGGTCTCTTTAAGATTGTGACGGAAACGGGCATCGCAGCGGGGGTGAGGAGGATCGAGGCCCTCACCGGGGAGGATGCGATCCACTATATTCGCCAGGAAGAGGAGGAACTGAAACAGGTTGCCTCCATGGTAAAAGCCCCCTCAGAAGAGGTGGCTACGAAGGTACAAAAACTTTTGGACCAACAGAAGAAGGTGGAAAGGGAGCTCGAGTCGTTGAGGGGGAAGCTGGCCAGCGGCAGGTCCCTCGACCTCATGGATCAGGTGAGGGTTATCAAAGGGGTTAAGGTCCTTGTAGCTCAAGTGGAGGCAGGCGAACCGAAATCCTTGAGGAATATCGGGGATACCCTGAGGGACCGAATCGGTTCGGGCATTGTCCTACTGGGGTCAAGGCAAGGAGGGAAGGTTTTTTTGCTCATCATGGTGACTGATGATCTCCTGTCCCGGTTCAATGCCGATACGATGATTAAACGGGTGGCCGCGGAAGTGGGGGGAAGCGGGGGAGGCCAGCCGAACATGGCCCAAGCGGGTGGAACGGATGTGTCCAAACTTGACCACGCCTTACATTCCATCTATAAGATCGTCGAGGAGATAGGAGAGGGCTAAGTGTCCCTCCCTTCGATGCCGGCTTGAGTTATCTTCCGGAAATTTCCCTAACATGCCTGGGAAAAAGGGGCCTTTTGAAGAAGTGATTTCCGAGGCAATACAGGGGTTTCTGAAAAAGTCACTCTTGGCCGCTCAAAATATCTTTTCGGCCATTCCAAAGTTCGCTTCACTGCAAATCCTGAACTCGCCCTTCGGGCTCAAACATTGAATTTAGGGTCGTTTCGCTTCACTAAGAATGGTTACCGAAATAATCTTAATGCTCGCTCAGTGCTCCTTTTTCATGGATCTCATATCACATACCTTCCCTTGTCAATACCCATCTGGTTACCGTAAAATAAAGAGGACAAAAAGGCTTTCCGCTCATTTTTCCTTGACATCTCCCGTTTAACGGGTAAAATAGTATTTCAATTGAAATTGTTGAAGTGCCACATACAATTTCGGGCATGTGGGGACAATGAGCGCATCAAAGGGGGGAGCAATTGAACCAGGTTAGAACTCGCTTTCCACCGAGCCCGACGGGTTTCTTACATATTGGGGGCGCAAGGACGGCACTCTTCAACTGGCTTTTTACGAGACAGCACAGGGGAAAGTTCATCTTACGGATTGAGGATACCGATGTAACTCGGTCAACTGAACAAGCGGTCAAGGCCATCATAGATAGCATGGAGTGGCTGGGTTTGGATTGGGATGAAGGTCCCTTCTTTCAATCGGAGCGGCTAGCGATTTACCGGGAACATGTGGAGAAACTCCTGGCCCAGGGAAAGGCCTACCGGTGTTATTGCACCCCCGAGGAGCTGGAGGAAAAGCGGAAGAGGGCGCTTCGGGAAAAGAAAAAGCCGAAATACGATGGGAAATGTCGGAATCTCCCCTCCCCCTACCCCAATGGTCCCTACACTGTGCGGTTCAAGGGCCCTCAAGAAGGGCGGACGGTGGTGGAGGATCTGGTTAAAGGACGAATCGTCTTCGAAAATGCGGAGTTGGATGATTTGATCCTTCAGAGGAGCGATGGTATGCCCACGTATAACTTCGCCGTGGTGGTAGATGATGGGACCATGGGCATTACCCATGTCATACGGGGAGACGATCACGTCAATAATACGCCGAGGCAGATTCTCCTCTTCCAAGCCCTCGGTTACCCCCTCCCCCGTTTTGCCCATGTCCCGATGATCCTCGGCTCCGATCGCGCCCGATTGAGCAAGCGCCACGGGGCGGAGTCGGTTATGGCTTACAAAGAGATGGGGTATTTGCCGGAGGGGCTTTTGAATTATCTGGTTCGCCTTGGCTGGTCTTACGGTGATCAGGAGATCTTTTCCATTGGGGAATTGATCGAGAAATTCTCCCTGGAGAATGTTGGGAAGTCAGCGGGGATCTTCAACCCTGAAAAGCTTCGGTCTGTTAATGGGGATCACATCAAAGCAAAGGAAACGAGCACGCTAGCTCCATTTTTGCTTCCCTTCATAAGGGCGAAAGGGTATGACATTGACTCAGGAGAGAAGTTGACCAAGATCATCGGCAACCTCCAGGGGAGGTCGAAGACCCTCGTGGAGATGGCCGATCAGGCTGAATTCTTTTTCAAGGAGGAGATCGAATACGATGCGGAGGCGGCCAGGAAGTTTTTGAGGCCGGAGGTGATCGATATCTTCGACGAGTTGATAGAGGGCTTTAGGGAGAGGGAAATCATGTCCGAGGCTGAGATTGAATCCTTGTTCAGGGGGATTGCTGAAAGGAGGGAGATGAAACTGGTGAAGGTAGCCCAACCCGTCCGGGTAGCCCTGACAGGTTCGACCTCCAGCCCAGGACTGTTTGAGGTGATAGGCATATTGGAGAAGTCCCAAACGATCAATCGGCTCGAAAAAGCCCGCGCCTTCATACGGGCTTCCGTTGCTCGCCCCGGAGGTGAAAATGAGGGTTAAGAAGCTGGAAGTTTTGGGTTTCAAGTCCTTCCCGGAAAGGGTGAGTCTCTCCTTTCCGGGGGGAATTACGGGCATTGTCGGTCCAAACGGCTGCGGGAAAAGCAATCTCGTTGATGCCGTATTGTGGGTGGTGGGAGAGCGGAGCGCAAAACACCTTCGAGCAAGGCTCATGGAAGATGTGATCTTTCATGGGGCCGATGGGAATAAGTCCATGGGGATGGCAGAGGTGAGCATCCTTTTCTCCAATGAGGATGGAAGAGTTCCCGTCGAGTACGCGGGATACGAGGAGATCATGGTCACCCGCCGGCTCTTTCGCTCCGGGGAGAGCGAATACTTTATCAACAAAAATCCATGTCGCCTCAAGGATGTCGTGGATTTATTCGCGGGGACGGGAATTGGGACAAATGCCTATTCCATTATCGAGCAG
>JABAOC010014914.1_pt1 | contig 17483 bp, 24 predicted proteins | sample 7062161 | NCBI WGS metagenome assembly JABAOC01 (sample SAMN14538625, study PRJNA623070) | marine sediment metagenome | biome: marine biome [ENVO:00000428]; feature: marine pelagic biome [ENVO:01000023]; material: deep marine sediment [ENVO:00002113] | place: India: Gulf of Khambhat ... | reverse complement strand
GGCGCAGGCGTGGAGAAGTACAAGATAGAGGAGGCAGCCAAGGACCACAACGTGCCCATGTACGCAGTGGCTATAAAGCTGGGGCTGGAGCACGTCGTGGCGCCCCTTGTGGAGTCCCTTTTCGACGCCACAGACAAGGCCGTGGAGTCTGTAAAGCGCCTCATCGTGGAGTACTCCAAGAAGGGCGACACCATCCTCGTGGCAGGTATAGGGAACACGGTGGGGGTCGCCCAGTAGGTGAGGACGATGAGCGAAGGCGCCGGGGCAGAGATGCAGAGCATGAGCCAGTCCTGGATCACTCTGGCGGCGATGATAATAGTGGGCGCCCTAGCCCTGTTCAGCCTCTACATGGGGTTCCAGGGCTACGGGGGGCAGAACCAGGAGGCATCTTACTACTACATCATCATCGGCGTCTCCGGATTCGCGGCGATAGGCTACATGTTCTTCAGGTCTAAGGCGGTAGCCCAGGAGAGGCTCGAGGTAGCCAAGGTGGACGTGATCACGACCCTTGAGTGCCCCAAGTGCGACCTCAAGAGGGTGAGGGACTTCCAGCGGGGCGACTACGTCTACAAGGACGACGAGCCCTGCACCAGGTGCGAGGGCAACATGGTGATAACCCGCATCCACCAGAGGGAAGAGGCGGAGAAGAAGAGGCGGCTCTAGGCCGTCGTAACCTCGCAACCGTCCCCCGTCACTATGACGGTGTGCTCAGCCTGGGCGACCATGCCCTGGGTCCTTTCTATAAGCTGGGGGTAGCCAGAGATGCACCTAGACCTCAGGAGCTCATCGAAGGCAGCCATCCCCTCGGGGCCTGGGAACCTCCTAAGGACCCACCTGGAAGCGAAGGGGAGGGTCCTGTACTCCTTCTGAATGTGTCTCAGCATTTCCTTGGCCAAGCCCCTGACGGAGCGCTTCTTCTCGAAAAGGTAGATGTTGCTGGGGGGGCCGTCGGTCACCTCCCCGGCTGCTTCGGGGGGCACGGTGAAGGGCTCTATTGCGTAAACCTCTCCGGCCTCAAGCCTTTGGCCCCCATGGGTGGCGACGTTTGGGATGGACCTGCCAGCGTGGAGGACGTACCTTGTCATCTTGTGCCCCGTAAGGTTCCTTATGGGCTTCAGCCCTCGGGACCTGATGGCATGCTCTATAGCAGCGCCCACGTCAGAGGCCCTCACCCCCTCCCTGACGTTGTATATCGCGGCGTCCAGGGCCGCCTCCGCCGCCTCTACCATGTGGTTCAGCCTAGGGTCTAGGCACACCGTCTTCGCCGTGTCTGCAACGTAGCCGTCTATGTGCACCCCCAGGTCTATCTTGACCAGCGCCCCCTCAGGGATGACGGACTCGTCTCCCAGGGGCGAGGCGTAGTGGGCCGCCACATGGTTTATGTCCACGTTGCAGGGGAAGGCTGGCCCCCCTCCCATCTCCTTCAGCAACCTTTCCGTCTCGTCGCAGATGTCAACGACCTTGACCCCTACGTCGATCTCCCCACAGACCCTGTCCCTCACCTGTGAGGCGATGCGCCCCGCCTCCCTCAGGGCCTCGAGCGGCTCCAACGATAGGTCACCCCAACCCTATTTGGGGCAGTGTGGAAAAAGGGTTGCCCTATGCGGCTACTTGACTATCAGGATGGGCTTGGTGCAGGACTCGACGACGCGCCTGCTTGTGCTCCCCAGGATCCACCCGGTTATTCCCCCGAGGCCCCTGCTTCCGATGACTATGAGGTCTACGCCGTCGCTCTCGGCCTTATCCACTATCGTGGCGGAGGGCCTCCCCTCCTCGAGCATGGTCTTTACATTCAGCTCCGGGTGGGACTTCTTCACCCTCTGCTCTGCCTCCCTAAGGGCGTTCCTGTAACTCGCCCTCATCCTGTCCTGGTACTCCCCGAGGTCCTGGGCGGCGGTGATGGGGGCGGCCCCGAACCCCTCGTCTGGGAAGACGGGCATCATGACCCTCGGGACCACGGTGAGGATGTCCAGCTCAGCCCCGTACTTCGCTGCTATGCTGATCGCGAACTCCAGCGCGTGCTCGGAGGGCTCCGAGCCGTCGAATGCTACGAGAATCTTGTCGAACATTCGTCCCACCGGTAACGTATTTTACTACGGTGCTTATAAATTCTACAAAATGCTTCCGAGACCAGAACCTCATTGGCTTTTCCCACGGGATCGGGATGAAAAAGGAGACATCTAAGCCTGGCNNTTCCCTCCCCATCGTCTGCAGCATCTTTAGGGGTCCGTAGCGCCTCACGATCTCCCTCCACTCTTCCTCCTCGTAGAAGCTGCAAAGCCCCTTCCCGAAGGCCTTCGCCACCTCAAGGCAGAATCTGGCCGCCTCCTCGATGTCCGTGACGTGGCTCGTCCCCGTGGCGCACCCGGGGACGGGGGTCTCTGTGGTTATGGCGACACCCACCACGGGCGCGTCGGTGGCTATGCATGGCTGCATTATGCTGTTTATGTGGTCTATGCCCGTTCCGTAGGGGACTATGTCCTGGGTTGTGATGGGGCATACCCTCGGGATGCGCCCCGTGACTATCTCCATGGTGTCGAGGAGGTCTGGGCTCACCTTGAGCACCCAGCCCTCCTTCACAGTAGGTGTGATGGCGAAGCCCCTCCACTTCACTATCCTGTTCCCCTTCGTCGTGTCGATGGAGAGGACGGCGTCCATGCTCCCGTCCACCTCCTCCCTGTTCATCGCCGCCATGTCCACGGGGGAGCCCATGAAGGGGACGGGCTTGTGGGGGCTGATGGGGGCGTTGGGGCAGATGTGGGTCGCCACAACCACGTCGCCCCTCAACACGTCGCCCTTGCCCTCCATGTCCGCCAGCTTGAGGGCCACCGAAAGAGCCGTGACTGCGCCGTCGCCATCGGAGACGAGACCCAACATCTCAGGACGTGCCCCTATGCCTCCGAGCCTCCCGATGACGCCGAGCGTCGGCGCGTCTCCTCCGCTTATTTTTCCATCGGTTCCGGGGATCCTGATCTTGATGAAGTCGGTCTGCCCCCTCTCCCCTCTTATGGTCTTGACTTGGATGTCTTCGAGGCCCCCGGACCTGAGGAGGATCTCCACATCCCTTCCAGAGACCTTGGCACTGTCCAGGAGCTCGAAAATCTCCAATACCTGCTTGAACATGTTCCTCTAATTCGCTTAGAGCCTTAAGAAATTATTAGGTGACCTGCATCCTCTGCCTTTTAAGCAGTCCCTGAAGACCGTTTTCCCGCCTACGTGGGTGTCCTCCCCATAAAAATTAGGGGATTCAGTCGGCTCTGGTGACGATCGAGAAGCGATGGTAGTTGTACCTCCTGACCTTTATCTCCCCGTCCATGCCCTCGATGTAGTCCTTCTCCGTCCCCGCCCTTATGCCCTCGAAGGCCCTGAGGACCTCCCTCAGCATCTCCTTCTCGACGAGGGGCTCGTTGTGGCTAGGCATCAGCCTGTCGTATTGGGGGAATAGGGATATCATCCTCTCGTAGCTCCCTATGATGGTGTCCATGTCGCCTCCCGGGAGGTAGGTGTATATGCCCCCCGTGTAGAAGATGTCGCCAGTCCAGAGGAGCCTCGCGCCCCTCTCAAGCAGGCAGATGTGGTCGGGGCTGTGGCCGGGCGTGTGGACGACCTCAAACCTTCGGTTGCCCAGTTCTATGACATCACCGTCCTTGAGCCAACGGGTCACCTTGTACGGGGGCACACGGTAGGAATCGGTGTCGAAGCCCTCGGGCAGGGGCTTCCAGACCATCCCCCTTGCTATTAGGTGGGCCATCTCCTCGTGGCCGTACCCCTTCTCCGCGACCCAACGGCTCCTGGCGTCGTCGTACGCTACGACCTCCTCGAACAGGTAGTTCTGGGCCACGTGGTCGTTGTGGGCGTGGGTGTTCACAACCGTCACGGGGAGGTCGGTGAGCTCCTCCACGAGCACCTTGATGTCCCCTATGCCGCAGCCGGTGTCGACGAGGGCGGCCCTCTCCTCCCCAAGAACCAGGTACGAGACGGCCTCCTCGAACTGGCCCGGCTCGTAGATCACGTATATGTCCGGGTCCGCCTCGTAGACCTCGAACCATGGCTGGCTCGTCTCCACTTTCTTTAAGGTCGAGTAGATCTGCCTCGGCAGTATCTCCCACCAGTTGGAGGGGACGACCACCCTCCTATCTTCAGCGTCCATCCCTGACATTCTAAGCCACTTACCTCGGACCAACGATATTACGTTATCGAAGAAGCACCGGAGCCGCCAAACGGGCGTACACTATTAAATGGATGCAGCATATGTTCGTTGATCGATATGGAATGCGACGTCCTGGTCGTAGGGGCCGGCGTCCTGGGCCTCAGCTCCGCATACTACCTGAAGAGGAGGGAGCCTTCAAGGAGGGTCGTCGTCGTTGACAGGCTCGGCGGCCCAGGGCAGGGGAACAGCGCGAAGAGCGAGGGTGGGTTCAGGAACCTCTTCACGAGCGAGACAAACTACCTCCTCGCTGACTCCTCCATAGACTGGTTCAGGCACATGGAGGGAGACCTGGGACACGACGTCAACCTCCACTTCATAGGGTACCTCTGGCTCTTCAGCGAGGCCCAGTACTCGAGGCTCGGGAACGCCCTGGAGACCATCGAGAGGAGGGGCACGGAGATCAGGACGTACGCCCCCGAGGACCTCCACCGAATGATCCCAGACCTGGTCACAGACTTCGAGGACCACGAGGAGGCGGACCTGATCGGGCTTGAGCCGGTCGACGCGGGCGTCTACGGGGTGAAGTGCGGCAGCCTGGACGCGGACGCCCTGGTCAGGGGCTATGAGAAGGAGTTCCTCAGGCTGGGGGGTGAGGTCCATTACAACACGGAGGTCGAGGGGCTCATCCACGAGCCTGTGGAGGAGCTGGGCATCCCCGGGGAGCCCTTCGTCTGGCAGGAGACCCGCATAGCGGGAGCCCTGACCAACAAGGGGGAGATCCGAGCCGGGACGACAGTGGTCGCGGCTGGGGTCTGGTCCTGGAGGCTCCTCGACCCCATCGGGTTCGACTCGTTCATGCGCCCCAAGAAGAGGCAGCTCTTCGCATTCAAGGACCCTAAGCTGAGCGGCCTACTCAAAGTGAAGGGGTTGAACGATTACGGAGTCATGCCCCTGACCATACTCCCCAAGGCGGGGGTCCTTTTCAAGACCGAGGTCACCGAGGGGAGCATATGGCTGGGCTGCGCCGACAACCTGGGCAGGAGGTTCGGACTCGAGGAGGACCCCCAGCCGGAGGAGGAGTACTACACGAACAACGTGTACCACGTGCTCGTGAACTACTTCCCCTGCTTCGAGGACGTCAGGCCGACTAACATGTGGGCGGGCCAGTACGCAATAAACAGCTTCGACGAGACCCCCGTAGTGACCAGAGCCCCCGGAATGATCTACGTTGGGGCGGCGAGCGGAAGCGGCATAATGAAGGCAGACGCCCTGGGTAGGATTGTGGACGCCCTCCACGCGGGCGAGGAAGAGGCGGAGCTGTACGGTGGGCGCAGCTTCAGGGTCTCTGACATAGGCATCGAGGAGAGGCGTGTGGAGAGGGAGCACTTCGTAATCTAAACCGGACCCCGGCTCCTGATGCCCCTCACTACCCCCTCTACGAGCTTGTAGGCAGACCTGAGGGCAACCCCTTCTTCGTCCCTCCCAGCAGGGTAAGAGGCTATTCCGAATCCAGCGGCCGCGGGGTGCTCGAATACTATCTCCAGGGCCTCCGCCAGCTCCTCCGCCGTGGGGCCGTCCTCCACAGGCAGCCCGGCCCCAGGGACGTCCGAGGGGTCTAGGACGTCTAGGTCCACGTGCACATAGACGAGGTCTGTCAGCCTGGCCAGGCGCTCCATCTCCATGTCCAGCGCGGGGGAGAGGCGCCTGACCTCCTCAACGCTTATCTGGGCTATGTCGTGCCTGTCGATGAGCTCCTGCTCCAGGGGGTCTGTGTCCCTCACACCCACCATCGTGACGTACCTGGGCGGCAGTGGTGGGTCCAGCCCGCAGGTCCTCCTCAGCCTCTCCAGGCATAGGCCGGTCGAGACTGCCACTGGCATCCCTCCCAGCATACCGCTCAGGCTGGTCTCCGGGGTGTTGAAGTCTCCGTGGGCGTCCATCCAGACCAGCCCGACCTTGAGGGGCCTCCACCCCGGGCCCGAGCGCTGGTGTCCCGCGAGCATCCCCATCAGCCCGTTGCAGTTGGCTAGCAACCCTATGGGGAATGCTCCCTGTCCGATCTGACCGGCCACTATCTCTGAAAGGTGTTTGGAGGCGAGGGCCATGCGGTGCCTCGCGCCGTACTGCTTTCCCTCCTCCTCGGTGAGTTCTGCGGTCCTGGACTCTACGACAGAGCAACCCGCCCCTTCAAGGAGCCCCAGGAGCCCCCCTCCTTCCACGACGACGGGGCTCTCATCCAGCTCAGCCCTGCCCAGGTGGCCGTGGTGAAGGAGCTTCGCTATGCCGACCTTGATCTCTTCGCCTCTCATTATCATCCAGAGTTCTGTCGGCTGAGGCGATTTAAATCATGGGCCCATCGTTTTATCCTCGAAGGAGTAGGGATCGTCGAGATGAACGTCGCCGAGGTACGAGGGGACTTCCCCATAACCAGGGATGTCGCATACCTGAACGTAACTAACCATAGCTCTCCCCCTAGGCCCGTCAAGCGGGCGATCAAAGGCTTCTTGGAAAGACTAGGGAAAGACTTGGGCCCCTGACCGGGCAAACTCCTTTAACGACCTGCGAGAATCCATAAACAGCATGACGGGGATCAAAGTTCTGGGGATTTCGGGCTCCCCCCGCAGGGGGAAGAACACTGAGAAGCTGCTGGAGGCAGCTCTTGCGGCTGCCTCGGAGAAGGGGGCAGGGACGGAGCTGCTCAGCCTGGCCGACCTCAAAATACTTCCCTGCGACGGCTGCAACCTGTGCGTCAGGGAGAAGAGGTGTCCCCTCGACGACGGGGACGACATGCCCCTGGTGAAGGAGAAGCTCCTCGGGGCCGATGCGGTGATCCTGGCCGCCCCCAGCTACTTCGGGGCCGTCCCTGGGGTGATGAAGAACTTTATGGACAGGAGCAGGCCCCTCAAGATGGATGGCCACAGGCTCAGGGACAGGGTGGTCTCGGCCCTCTCTGTCTCTGGGCTGGTGCACGGGGGAGGGGAGCAGGTGGCGGAGTCACTCATCAGGTTCGGCCTCACCCACGGCATGATAGTGGTGGGCGGGGTCGAAAACCCCCTGAACATGGGCCACTTCGGGGTGGCCTCCCTCCAAGGGGACTCGGGCTGGAGGAGGGCCGAGGAGGACGAGGCGGCAGTCGACTGCTCCAGAGGCGTCGGTAGGAGGGTGGTTGAGGTCGCCTCCGCCCTGAAGGGGTAGCGCCTGCGCCCATGGTCCACTTGGCTGAGGTGAAGGGCTCGGGCTGGGCCCTCTGCGTCGGTGGTTTCAGGGGGGTGTCAGTCTGGAACGTGGATGATCTCCTGAGGAGGGTCGGGGAGGCCGTCTCCCCGCACGTATTCCAGATCTTTGACGCGGACAGGGTAGCGGGTTGGGAGCACCTGCGCTTCGCAGCTGTGAACGCGGTGAGGGCCCACGAGTCTGGCGCGGCGGTCTCCAGGAGCATCGCCGTAGAGGTTGTCCTCTACGCCTCCTGCCAGGACCAGATAACCAGGGCCTTCGAGATGGTAGGGTTGTCTCCCTCCACTGAGAGGGCCGCCCTCATGGTCATGGCCAGGGACCTAGGAGAGGCGGTGGAGGCCTGCGGGAGGGCCTCTGTGATACTTGGGGTCGAGGACGACTCGGTCCTCACTGTCGACGAGGGGAAGTTCGAGCGCCTTAGGGGGGTCTTCGGCGTCTCGGAAGCTGAGCTGGGGGCTGTGGGGGGACCGAGGCTCGGGGCCCTAACCATGCTCATCGTCGAGAGGGGGGCCCTCCTCCCCCTCAGGAGGTAGCGGGGGCCTCTCCTTCTGGACGTTGAGCACATCCTCTGGGCGGACCACCGATACCCCTGTCACCCTTCCCATTATCTCTATCAGGACGACCCAGTCGGGGGCTTCCAGGTCGACCCTTCGGTCTATGCCCTCTGCGGCGGCCTCAATGACCTCCCTGCTCCCCAGCCCCGTCCTCCTCTTCTCGACGGTGATCCTGAACGAGTCTTCCTCGCCCATGATGAAGGCCAGCTCCTGGGCGGCCTCTGCTATCTTGCCGAGGTCGGTGGGGACGATGGTCTCTACGGGTATCACCCTGTAGATGGGGCGGAAGCCCTGTGGCTGCCTCTTGAGCTCCTCCCTGAGCCTCCTTATCGCCTCGACGGGGCCTAGGGAGGTCCTGGCTACTATGACCCCCCTTATCCCCGAGCGGTCCACGGAGGGGGCCTCGTCCCCCGCCGCCCTGAGGAGAATCCAGAGCCTGCTGCTTGCCTCGCTCTCCGTTATCATCTCTGTGGTGGCTATGAGGTTGAATTCCTTCAACGCGGCTCCCAGGAACCTTGGGTGCGAGCTTAGTTTTTTATATTGCGTCTCCCCCTTGGCTCAGGGGTTTTGGGTTGAAAGTGGGCTCCCGATGCGGATACTGCCTCCTGCACAGGGGTTACATGATGATCCAGAGGGCGACTGATGACGAGGGGGTTCGATTCGAGGCCTTGGCTCAGCTCCTCAAGCTCCTGGGCAGGAGGTTCGGACCGAGGGCGGTCCCCTCCCACCTGGGGACTGAGAGGGACAGGATCATAAGGAGGGTGACCGGATGCCCCGACCCCTACGCCGAGCTCAAGAGGAGGGCAGACGAGGGGGCCCTGGAGGCCTTTCCCAGGGTGGAGGCCCTTGTAGAGGCCGAGCCCGAGGAGAACAGGTTCAGGGTTGCCTGCCTGGTGGCCTGCCTCGGCAACGTCATAGAGTACGACGTGCCTGGGCACAGCAGCGACGTCGAGGAGGCGCTTGGGTTGGTCGGGGAGGGGTTCTTCTTGGACGACACCGACGAGTTCAAGGAGCTTGTGGGGCCCTGCGCCGAGGTCCTCTACCTCGCTGATAACGCGGGGGAGATAGCCTTCGACAGGCTTGTTGTGAGGGAGCTCAGGAGGATGGGGTGCAGGGTTACTGTGGCGGTGAAGGGAGGTCCGAGCCTGAACGACGCGCTTATGGGGGACGCCGAGGCTGTGGGGATGACCGGGGAGGCGGACGGGGTGGTCTCTACTGGGACGGACGCTGTTGGGATACGCCTGGAGGAGTCCTCGGATGAGTTCAAGGGGCTGTTCAGGGGGGCGGACGCTATCGTATCGAAGGGGATGGCTAACTGGGAGACCCTTACGGAGGTTCCTGCCCCCTGCCCGGTCCTCTACGTCTTCAGGACCAAGTGCTGGCCGGTGGCCTCCTCCGTNNAGCGTGGCTAGGCTTGTTCCCAAGGGGTGGCGCCTTTAGGCTGATAGGGCCTCCTTTATCTGTTTGGCCGTTATGGGGCCGCTCCTCAGTATCCAGAGCTCTTCTGTGCTGATGTCCAGGACTGTGGAGGGCTGGGTTGTCCTCGCTGGGCCTCCGTCGAGGATGATGTCGACCTCCTTCCCGAGGTTCCTCTCGGCCTCCCCTGCGGTTGCGGGGGGTTCCTCTCCTGACCTGTTGGCGCTGGTGCTGACTATGACTCCTCCGGAGAGTCTTGCCAGCTCCCTTGCTGTTTGGCTGTCTGGGACCCTGACGCCTAGGGTCCTTGATCCGTGGAGGACCCAGAGGGGGTAGTCCACCTTCCTTGGTAGGACCAGGGTGAGGGGGCCTGGCCAGAGCCTCTTGGTGAGCTTCTCTGCTGCGGTGTTGAACTCTACTATTCTTCGGGCTGCTTCTGTATCTGAGCAGATGAGGGGTAGGGGCCTGTCTGCTCTCCCCTTTATGATGCATATGCGCTTGGTGGCATCGGGGTCAGCTGGGTCGCATCCCAGGCCGTATACCGTGTCCGTTGGGTAGATCACGACTCCCCCTCCTCTGATTGTGGCTGCCGCCTTCCTTATGTTCTCTGGGGTTGCTGGGAGGGTCGCCATGGTGGTTTGTGGGTTTCTGGGGTTTTTAAGGGTGGCGGGGTTGGGCTTCGGTGTTTCGGCGCGTCAGTGGCAGGTCATANNCCCCTCCGTACCAGTTTCGCGTCAGTGGCAGGTCATATTTGTTTTCCCGGGGGCGTCGGGATTTTATGCTGAGCGTCGTTGCGCCTTTTCGTGAATCTCCATTGTTCTGTGTCGTTGTTTTTGGTTCCTTTTTTGAACCTGTTTTGGTTGTTCCTGTGAATTTTTGGGTCGGTTCGGAATCGATCGCGGTGTTGGAATTTGGGAAAGGGGATATCATTTGTGCGCGCGTAAAGACTCGTTTACAGCCGAGCGCGCGCGTTCTCTGTTGTTCTCCACCACTGAGGCTATCTGGGTATCTTTCGGACAGGTGATCGAGTTCGAAGTATGTGAGGAGTTGGGTCGCCCTCTCCTTTCTCTTTCTTTTTCTTGCCCGCGAGGGCGAGGGGGAGCTCTATGTTCTCTTGGACGGTGAGGGATGGGATGAGGTTGCAGAACTGGAAGATGAAGCCTATGTGGTGGAGCCTGAATTCTAGTATTTAGTGCCGTTGAGCCCTTTCGGCGTCGGCCCTCCTCCATTGACGGGTTTGGGAGGGGTCGGAGGCGGGGTTTGCTCAGGATGTAGTTAAAAGAACGTGGAAAAACGCTCCATCAGATATAGAACTCACAATTATTTAATCGGCCTACGTGCGCAGCACGTTTTTTTATCTTCACTTTCTTTCCAAGGATGGGCAGTTCTAATTTTTTGAACAACTACGAGCGAAATGCGTTTCAGCGCGTGAAGGATAATTAAGCCGACACGGTTCTCACATTTTCTTGAGCGCCTCAACCGACACCCAGGACGAAGCTGATCACCAGGATCAGCAACACTGTGGCTGTTATGACTGCGAATGCCCGGTCGCGAGCCCTGTAGAACATGGCGGCAGAAGCAATGATCCGGATCACGGGCGTGGCTATGAGGGTGATGAAGCCGAGGAAGATGATGTGGGAGGGTTCGAGGAAGGGGTCTCCGAGGAGCATCCAGCGAAGGCCCAGGACGCCACGGGAGCAGGAGGTGTCGCCGGTGGCCGCCATGACGGCCAAGCCCAGAAGGACGAGGGCACCACTAAGAAGCACACCCACCCTCAGCAGAAGGGACAGCGTTCCCTCCATCCGGCGAACGGAGTCAGCCATGTTAGACGCCCGCTCCTAGGAGGATCATCCTCGCAGCTATGAGGGCGAGGACCACGACGAAGACCTTCTTCAGGAACACCCCCTTGACCCTCTCCGTCAGCCTAGCGCCGGTGAAGGCCCCCAAAAGGGTGCCGAGCATCACCGGTCCGGCCACGAAGGCGTCGCAGAACCCGTTACGGATGTAGACGAGGGCGCTCGCCGCGGCGGTGACCCCGATCATGAAGTTGCTCGTCGCTACAGCGGCCTTCATCGGCACCCCGCCGACGACGTTCATGGCGGGTACCTTGATCCCTCCTCCCCCTATCCCCAGCAGCCCGGAGACGACGCCCGCCACGTAGCTGATACCGAAGGTGGCCGGAGTCTTGCTCACCCCGTAGGTGATCCACTCAGACCTCGCCTTATCGTAGTAGCGCCCCTCCAAGTGGAGGCGGTTCGCCAGTCCGTCGTTCTGCGTCGCCACCCAGCTTCTCCCCACCCTCCTCATCTGCTGATACATGACAGCGGACGCGTAGAAGAGGGTCAGGCCGAAGACGATGCTCAGGGCGGACTCGCTCACCGATGCGGTCAGGAAAGCGCCCGTGACGGCCCCGACGGTTGTGGCGAGCTCGAGGAACATCCCCAGCCTCATGTTGGTGATCTCTTCCCTGACGTATGTGGCGGCTGCAGCGCTCGAGGTCGCTACGACGGCCAATATGCTCGCCCCGGCGGCGATCTTTATGGGAAGCCCCATGAGGAAGACGAGAAGAGGGACCATGAAGACGCCGCCGCCTAGGCCGAGCATAGCGCCCGCGAGGCCGGAGCCCAGGGATATAAAGAACTCGTAGACGATGGTCGGGGGGAGGTACATTTTCTTCACTCAGAGGAGTCGGCGTATATAGAATTTATGAACGCTGTATTGTGTAGGTGAGGGTGCCTACTGGCGGGGTCTTTGCCCCATTACATATGGGCGTATAGGCGCATGCCGTATACCATGGAGGAGAGGAAGAGGAGAGAGATATTAAGCGCGTTCATATAGGCGCTGTTGAGTATTTGGGTAATGAGTATGATAGTAGTGGTATCAGGGTTGCCTAGAAGCGGTACAAGTATGATGATGAACATGCTGGAAGCCGGAGGCATCCCTTTGCTCACCGATAACTTCAGGAAGGCTGACGAGGAAAACCCGAAGGGCTACTACGAATTCGAGAGGGTCAAACAACTGGAAGAGGACGCATCATGGCTGGAGGAAGCTGAGGGGAAAGTGGTAAAAGTCATCTCATATCTCCTAGAGCATCTACCTGAGGACTACAACTACCGGATTATATTCATGGAGCGTAAGATAGAGGAGGTACTTGCCAGCCAGAAGAAGATGATTGAACGCCGCGGCGAGACCAACAACAACGTGTCTGACGAAGCTATGGCCAAGCTATTCGAGAAACACCTCAAAGAGGTCGACGAGATGCTCAAATCCAGGACCAACATGAAGACCACATATGTTAGCTATAACAAGATTCTAGAGGAGCCGGAGCCCAATTTGGAGAGAATAAATGTATTCCTGGGTGGAGAACTGGACACAAAGAAAATGGTACAAGTAGTTGACCCCAAGCTACACCGTCAACGTAAATAAACTTTAGTGGCATAACATTTAGAGAATGTAAGCGCATCTCCGTCTGTCTATCCGTCCGTCCACCCCACACTCCTCTAACATATAATAGAGATGGGGAGTGGAAGAGGGGTTTCAAAGGTTTTCACGGTCTTAATCTCCGGCAGTGAAGGCGGTCACGCTGAGGCCTCCTAACCGTTACCCCGTCGCGGACGCTGTTGAGGCCCTAGACGGCTATCCGCCGACGGGCGCCTTTGGACTTGGCCACCAGCCTCTTGGAGATCTGGTGATTCACGTCGGTTCTGAATCTGTGCATCCTGCCCGAAAGCTTCCTGAGGCGCCGCTTCGCGCTCTTCGACCCGCGGCTCTGAAGGCCCGCTCTCAGCTTCGCCGTCTTCTCCCGCTCCTCGTCGATCCTGTCGCCGGAATAGTACGCTCCGTCGCTGTCGTACGCGAGGTGCTTCAAGCCCAGGTCTACGCCGAGGGCCCCCACGGGATCGAGGGGCGTCTCCTCGGGGGCGTCGATCGTGGCGGCGAGGTAGAACACGCCGTCTCTGAGGATGAGGTCGCCCTGTCCTATCTGTGATGAGGCGCCTCAGCCGTTCTAGGGGGTGGAAGATGCATGGGGATGAGTGCCGGTGTGGAGCAAAAAGTCGACCTCAAATCCGGAGTTCTGATAGAACCATTTTAGACGAATTTCTTGATGAACCAGCTCGCGTCGGCGCTATTGAAGGAGAATATTACACCACAAGACATCGATATTAACTTTATTATGATTGTTAAAAAAACAAGGTTTTATAAACAATTTTTAGTGTATTTAAAAATATTTTAAATACATTAAAGCATAAATAAGGTATTCGGAAAAAGCTATGTCATATATAGCGCATCAAAGTGGTTTCGTAACGCTGATCATAATCTGTGGCGCAGTTCTATTTATGATCTATAGAGCCAAGCACGGAGCGAAGATCGAGGTAAGGCGAGTGCCCGGCATTGATGTCATAGACGAGGCCATAGGCCGCTGCACGGAGATGGGCCGGCCGGTTCACATCACCAACGGGTTGGCGACGCTTTATTCGGCGTCGGCACCCCAGACCATAGCCGGCCTCTCGGTCCTCAGCTATTCGGCAAAGAGGTGCGCAGAACACGGCACGCCACTGATTACCACGATCTATGTCCCTGAGACAATCCCCTTGGTCATGGAGATATACAGGGAGGCATCGATGGTTGCGAACACGCCCGAGTGGTTCAACGAGTACAACATACGCTACATGTCGAGCCACAGGTTCTCCTACGCGACCGGGGTTCAGGGGGTGCTCCAAAGGGAAAAGCCTGCCGCTAGCTTCCTCATGGGAAACTTCATGGCGGAGGCCTTAATCTTCGCAGAATCAGGTTATCTGGCGGGCTCGATGCAGGTAGCAGGGACGGCGGCGACGAGCCAGATCCCGTTCTTCGTCGCGGTATGCGACTACACCCTCCTCGGGGATGAACTCTATGCCGCGGGGGCCTACCTCTCCGGGGACCCAACTCAGATAGCGAGCATAGCGGGCCAAGATGTGGGGAAGTACTGGGCGATAATACTGCTGCTTTTGGGCATGGTTCTCTCCGCCATGGGCAACAACTGGCTGATAAAGATGCTTAAAATGTAGGGGGCGAAGCTGGTTTGTCTTTTCTGAAGGAGAAGGAGATACCCATCGGCATCACCCTAGTGGTCGGTTTCCTGATGATTGTGAACTACTATTTCGGGGGCGCTCTACCCGCCGCTCAGACTGCGTCTACCATCGTCCAGAAGTGGACGGTCATCGTGGCGGCCTTCGCCCTCATAGTAGGATTGGTGAACATCACGCGCATCCACTTTAACCACCTGCTGAGAAGATCGAAGGGTCAGTGGATGTTCAGCCTCTGGTGCCTTATACTGATGTACGTCATGATCGTATTGGGCCTAGTGGGAACTACGAGGAACCCCGGCTATCAGTGGCTCTACAAATACATCTTCTTGCCGATCGACGCGACCATGTACTCTAGCCTGGCTTTCTTCATCTCCTCTGCGGCGTACAGGGCGTTTAGGGCGAGGAACGTCGAGGCGTTCCTCTTGCTGGCAAGCGGTATAATTGTATTGATGATGAACGCGCCCATCGGCGAAATAATATGGTCCGGCTTTCCGGTCGTCGGGGACTGGATAATGAAAGTTCCGAATACGGCCACTCAGAGGGCCATCATGATCTGCGTCGTCGTGGGAACCGTATCGTTGGGTATACGGACTTTGTTGGGGATGGAAAGGGGGTACCTAGGGAGGGAGAAGGCATGAAGGAAGAGAGCTTCTGGGATAGGCTCCAAGCAATAGATCGGAGAATCCTGTACACGCTCATCGTCGTCGTTGTTGCTGCGCCTCTCTTGCGCCCCCTATCGCTCCCAATCACCGTCACTTCGGCTACGCGGACCGCCTACGAGAAGGTTGACGAGTACGCCAAACCAGGCTCCACGGTAATCGTAGCGTTTGAGTTCATCGCCGGCAACTGGGCCGAGATGGGGCCCATAGCGGTTGCCATGACGCAGCATCTGTTCGAAAAGCCGGAAATAAAGATCATAATGCTCGCCATGGGCAGGGATGAGGGGCCGCTCCTCGCGGAGCTCACGCTCAAGTACATCGATAAACACGGGAAGGAGTATGGCGAAGACTACGTGAACCTCGGCTTCTTCGCAGGCGCAGAGGCCGCGATGGCTTCTTTTGCGAGCGACATCCCCGGCCTCGTGAAGACCGATTACTACGGGACGCCAATAGGCCAGCTCAAGGTGATGGAGGGCCTAAGTAATTTGAACGATGTGGGGCTTTTCATCTGCCTCTGGTCTGGAACCCCCGGATGGTCCGAGTATCTACGTCAGTGGTACACTCCGTACGAGATCCCTGTCGTCGGGGGGACCCTGGGCATCGTCGGCCCGGGGGCTCAGCCATACGTCGCAGCCGGCCAGTTGAAGGGGCTCGTGGTGGGGCTGAGGGGCGGAGGCGAGTACGAGAAGCTGATCGGGAAGCCCGGGGAGGCCACAGCTGGTCTGGACGCCATCTCGACTTCCCATTTGTTGATCGTCGTGTTCATCGTCCTCGGTAACGTCGGGTACTTCGCAGGCAAGAGCAGGACGGCGGGGAGGGCCTAGAATGGCGGACATGTTCACAGAGATCGGGATCTGGGTGGCAGCAGCCTACACGCTGATGATTTACAGTTACCCGTACAAGGACACGCCTCTATTCAAGTTCGCTGAGCACTCTATGATAGGCCTCGGCATAGCCGTAACGACGATAATGGGCGTGAGAAACATACTGGACATCGCCGTGGGGTCCATCATCGAAAAGGGCGAAGTCTCCTGGATCATCCCCATACTCCTTGGGCTCGCCCTATTCACCCGGTACTCCAAGCAGTACGCGTGGCTGAGCCGCTGGCCTCTGGCGTTGCTCGTGGGCGTCGGGATCGGGGTCGCGATGGGGAGCCAGGTAGACGCCAGCTTCGTGGCTCAGATCCGCTCCACCGTGACGGGCGTGAACAACCTGAACCAAGCGCTCCTTGCAATAATGGTCGTCCTGACGGTGACCTACTTCATCTTCTCCATCGGCAAGGTGCAGAGGGAGGAAGGCGTCTTCAAATACACCTCACAGCTGGGCCGGTACATCATGATGATGTGCTTCGGGGCCCTGTTCGGCAACACGATCATGACCAGGATGGCCCTATTCATAGGCCGCCTTAATTTCCTGCTCTTCGAATGGCTCAAGATCGGCTGAGTTTCCCAAACCCATTTTTTTATTAAATAGTGACTATTCATCCATTCCACTACCTGCAATTGAGGAAATAGTCCGCTAAGAATAGACCGAGGTGAATGATCTAAAAAGGTAAGGGACCAGAGAAACTGCGACCATGTTGAGTTTGGGTTGATTTTCCGTAAGCAGAACTCGGCCCAAAAGATTGTGCATGGGAAGGGGTCATGGGGCAGCTCTGGGAGCCTTCCTCGCTCTGATGGCTTCCTCGAAAGCATCGGGGTCCCTCGGGGTTATGATGTAGCTCCTCTTCCTAGTCCTGATCAGGACGCCGTCCTCAAAATTGGTTATAGCGAGGAAGGCCCATCCTAGGCCTGGGACGCTGTAGTAGCCCCCGTGGAGGCTGGCTCCGAATAGCTTGAATCCCCATGGTATCAGCGTCCTCTCGACGGACTCGACCTCGTCGAGAGGGACCCTCTTGTCCCCGCCGATGAGGGCGGTGGTCTTTATCAGAAGCTCGGCTTCGGACAGGACGTACCTCGTCCTGTAGAGGGAGGCCACTACCAGGGCGAAGACCGGCTCTATGAGAACTAGCACCAGCGTGCCGCCGACGATCCCCCACACCCCGAAAGGGGTGATGACGCCCAGGAGGATGAACACGAGGCTGATGAATCCGACGAAGGCCACCATGCCGTAGTAAACCCGCGCAATCGCCTTCGAGACCCTGGGCCTGTTTACGACGCTCACGATTTCTCCGATGAGTCGGCTGTTTTAAAAATGTTTGATCCGAATCGTCCAGGTACAACAAAGCAAATTAAATATTAAAAACGAGTTGAACAGGTTTTTAGGATTTGGTGGGCCGGTGGGATCGGCATCGGCTGAGTCGGCGATCGCCCTCAGGAACCCTTAGAGACATCCTGCCTCTCTCTGGGTTTCGGGGTGTTTCGGTTTTCCGGCGCGTCGGTGGCAGGTCATATTGGTTTTC
>JABAOC010004671.1_pt2 | contig 17494 bp, 14 predicted proteins | sample 7062161 | NCBI WGS metagenome assembly JABAOC01 (sample SAMN14538625, study PRJNA623070) | marine sediment metagenome | biome: marine biome [ENVO:00000428]; feature: marine pelagic biome [ENVO:01000023]; material: deep marine sediment [ENVO:00002113] | place: India: Gulf of Khambhat ... | reverse complement strand
GTGTCCAAATCTTGCTGACGTCAAATACATATGAAGATCCCTTTCAATCATACCTCCAGGATATCTAAACGGTCAGATACATAGCTTGCAATATAGCAAGGATATTGATAAGGTATTGCTGCATTTTAAGCATATTTTTAAAGGGATTCATCACAAGAAGTCGGTATTGTGGCTATATTTTATCAAAATATAGCATGCAGTACAGTAATTGTTAGGGCTGTCGAAAATGAAATCAATACAACAATTTTGAATGGAGATCTAATATGCAATTAGAAGTTATTACTCAAGAACCTGAATCTTATATAAGTCCCATACCAATTCTGTTCGTGCACGGCATGTGGCATGCTGCTTGGTGTTGGTCTGAATATTTTCTGCCATATTTTGCACAGCATGGATACCAGTCTCATGCTTTAAGCTTACGTGGTCACGGTGCCAGTGAGGGGAGAGAGAGGCTTCGATGGACAAGCTTGTCTGATTATGTAGACGATGTAGCCCAGGTGGTGAGTCAATTACAAAGACCACCAATACTTGTGGGACACTCAATGGGTGGTATGATAGTTCAAAAATATTTGGAATCTCATCATGCACCAGCAGCAGTATTGTTGGCTTCTGCTCCACCTAAGGGGATTCTCGCTGCTACATTGCGTGTTGCTCGTCGTCATCCGCTTATATTTCTTAAAGCTAATTTAATATTAAGCCTTTATCCTGTTATTGGTACACAAAGCCGCTGCAAAGAATTTCTATTCTCAGATGATATATCCGATGAGAAATTGAAATCATATTTTGCACTTATGCAAGATGAATCGTTTCGTGCTTACATGGATATGATGATTTTTAACTTGCCTAAACCAGAACGAATCAAAACACGACTACTTGTTTTGGGTGCCACTCAAGACAAAGCAATATCTTCCGTAGAAGTTAAGGCAACTGCTTGTGCTTACAGTGCTAAGGAATATATATTTCCTGATATGGCACATGACATGATGTTGGAATCTGATTGGCGGGCTGTTGCTGATCGGATATTATATTGGCTCAATGAAAATATTATTTAAGCTTATTATCAGACATCATATGTCACGAAATTAATTATTTCACGCCATTTTTATGAAGATAAAGATTGATATGATTTAAAATCTGATGTTCATATAGCGTCCATTGCATTCCTTCTTTAGTCTCAATAGCCTTGCCTTGTTACGCCACATTTGAACTGTCACCCCTTTGCCACATTTAAATTGTCACATTATGTTATTATCTTTCCCTTGTGATAGGAGCCAAGATTGCAGATGTCATAAGAAGTGATCAAACTGCGTTACATTGTAAAAAACACAATCCATGCACTAAAGAGAGGTGACAGTTTAAAAGTGGCAAAAGGTGACAACTGAAAAGTGGCATAACAATGCCTTGATTTGTTGACAATTTATTCAATTCTTTATATCTTTGCTATAACTAATCCCATAGAAGCGAGAAGGATAATAAATTATGTCCTATCCCCAGTGTCAGGCCGTTAATCCCACCACTTTAAAGGTCTGCGGTGAGTGTGTCCCCCAACTTTCTTCACCCAAGGATTTTGAAGTCACAGAAACTATGGACGCTCCCAATGAAGAACTAGCCCGAGATACTACCTTTGCTGAAAGGTATAAAATCTTGTTGGTTTTATTGATCTTCTTGTTGGGCTTTACTAATTCTGCTTTTACAAAAGATGATACAGAAATTTATCTCATTCATGAGTTCGCTTCCCGGTATATTCTCTATGGAGTTGATTTTTTGCCAGATAATCATTCAATTAACATTTTCGGCCTGGGTATAGCCAAAGAAAAACTTTTTGCTTTTCCTTATATGGCAGTTGGTAAAGATTATTTGGAATGGGGTTGTAGCATAGACTATACCTTAACTATTGAGAATCTGAATTTTAAAACAATCCTATTTCCGCTTGTTTGGAAATTTACGGGAGAGGAGGGAACGGATTGGGGAGTATTAGTCGGTGAAGAAATGAGTATTCAAACTCTACTGAATCCAAGAATTGGCTACCTCTATGTTTGGTTTCCAGATTTTCCTGAATGGACTGGTCATTATTTTTTTCTGGGATTCAGCAAGAACGTTTTAAGTGTTGATTTTAAAGCTGATTTTGCATACAACAACGGATTCATTACTGAAGCAGAAGGTTTCTGTGGTTTAATAGAAGTCTCGAGAGTAATAGCATTAACTGACCGGCTATTCGTAACTCCATTTTTCCGTTACTATTGGAATGATCCAGATATTAATGAGAATGAGGAGGTCTTTGGAATCTCAACTAGTATTAAGATTTTTTAAGTTATTGAACCAAAAAGCGAGCTGGGGATGTTGTCCTATACCCGCAATTTTCATCGAAATTCCTCACCCTCTGGAAGGACGCTGATCCTGGTACCCCTGAGGTAGAAGATGCGAAGAAGAGGCTGGCGGGTTTGAAGAGCCAATAATTCATTATAAATTACCCAAATATAGTCAGCTCATCAATTAAGGCTGGTATGAAAATAGATCCTTACAAAAGAATTGCGAAATTGTATGACACCCTGTTCGAACCTCTCAACAAAGGTTTAAGAGCAATTGGCATGAAGATGTATCCCCCCAGAGAAGGAATGGCTGTTCTTGATGTAGGATGCGGGACAGGGATTCATCTCGAACATTATCAAAGGGCTGGATGCACTGTGTTTGGAATTGATCAATCTCCATCGATGCTTCAAATAGCTCACAATAGATTAGGTGAGAGTGCGAATCTCTATATGGGCGATGCTTCCAATATGCCTTATGCTGATAAAGAGTTCGACCTTATTATAATTTCAACGGTCTTACACGAAATGCCAAGTGCAGTTCGTTCGGCAGTGATCAATGAGTCAAAACGCACCCTTAATGAGGATGGTCGGATTTTGCTAATAGACTTCCATCCAGGTCCGATTCAACCTCTAAAGGGGTGGTTAAATAAAAGCGTAATCATTATCGCAGAGCTTGCAGCGGGACGAGAGCATTTCAAGAATTATCGCGATTTTTTGGCTAATAAGGGTTTACCCGGATTGATATCAATCCACAGCTTATCAATTGACAAAGAGAAAATAGTGAGTGGCGGAAATATTGCGCTGTTCTTACTAAAATCAGAGTAGGAATAAGATCGAGTTCCTCATCCTCTGGAAGGAGGCCGACCCTGGGATAGCTGAGGTTGAGAATGCTAGAAAAAGGCTGGCTGGATTGAAGAAGCTCTAATCATTCTTTTAATCCGTCCAAAATAGTCCGAGACTTGCTATATTCGTACTATTTTCTCGAGGGGGATTTTGCCAATTTTTAAGGTTTTAATACAATTGGGTTCATATGCCGATTTTAGGTACTTTTTCAGGGGCAAGCACGAAATAATCCCTGCTCAAATATACTGGAAATGGTAAGCTAAATTCCTAGTACCATGGTAAACAGAAATCCCATGGTAATGGTAAACGGAATTCCCAGTAGGATGGTAAATAGAATTCCCGTTATGAGGCGACTCCTGTAGGATATAAAAAAACTCTACAGGAGCGAGAATGATACGGAAAAAATTGTACAAACAGATTCAAACCTTTAAAGAGCAAGGGGATACGAAGGGGAAAATAGCAGCCACACTGGGAATGGATCCAAAAACTGTGGCCAAGTATTATCACATGGAGGAGAGCGATTTTAAGCGGTACCGGCAGCAGCATATGTTTCGGGATAAAGTGTTGGAAGAATATGAGGAAGACATCCTGGAAGTCTATGAGAAGAATGAATTTAAGCGACTTAACATGTCAGCGGTGTATGATTATCTGGAGGAAAAATATGGCAAGCTTCCGGCAAACGAACAGAGCCTGCGGAATTATATCAACTATCTTATCCAGACAGACAAGCTGCGATGAATATCCTTGTAAGAGTTCTCAAAAAAGGAAATCTTATCCTTTGAGAGGAAGAGGCCAAGAACTGTTTTGAGCAATTATCGAGAAGCTTCCAGCAAAATTTAAAAAGCGAGGTTTCTTTTGTCTTTCAGAAAAATCAGAATGTGCATTGGACTCTATGGAACATTTTTCTTAATACTTACTTGTTATACGCGGGGACAAAACGAAGGCCATAGACACGAGGAACACAACAACCACATTGGCTTTCTCATGGGCTCTGTCTATAACTTTAAAGAAGATAAAGTCATGCTGGGATTGGGTATCGAATATGAACATGTGCTTCCGTTCTGGGATGGTCTTATCGGAATCGGATTAGCCGGAGAAATGGTCTTCGATGAGCATAAGCATTATGTGATTTCTTTGCTGATTCCGATTCACCCTGTCCGGGAATTTTCGCTATTTGTCGCACCGGGCAATATGTTCATCGATGAAGAAGAAGGTATCGAAAGTCGTTTTGCAGTCCATCTTGGCGCAGAGTATGAATTCGAACTGAATAAAATTTTTCTTGCTCCTGAGATTGAACTTGCTTTTGCAGGTGATGATATCCATCTCATGCTGGAGATTCACATGGGTCTTGGGTTTTGAGGAGATTCCTCATTCGTACCTTAGCGAATCCACCGGATCAGTGACTGCTGCTTTTATTGATTGATAGCTGACCGTGATAAAGGCAATCCCCAGGGTTAACAGAGTTGAGGCCGTGAACACATCGATACCGATGGTTGTACGGTAGGCAAAATTAGACAGCCATTTTTGCATGGTAAAGAAAGCTACAGGCCAGGCGATCACATTAGCCAGGAGAACCCATTTTAAGAACTCTTTGGACAGAAGGTAGGTTATATTGGGAACGGATGCCCCCAGCACCTTCCGGATACCGATCTCCTTGGTCCGCTGCTCCGCCGTGAACGAAGCCAGGGCGAACAAACCCAGACAGGATATGAATATGGCAAGACCCGCGAAATAAGAGAACACTTTCCACAACCGCTCCTCTGATTTGTACATCGTATCGAACTTGGCATCGAGAAAGAAATACTCGAATGGCCGGTTGGGCAGATAATCCTTCCAGACTCGCCTCAAGTGGCTGAGGACTCCGGGGATGTTGGCGAGACTCGTCTTCACAGAAATGTGGTTGAAGTAACGGGGATAGACACAGAGAATTACCGGAACGATCCGGTCATGGAGGGACATGAAGTGAAAATCCTTGACCACACCGATGACAGGGGCCTTGTTTTCACTTCCGAAAACGCTGAATCTTCTGTTTTTGATAAAATCTTCGCCAAATTCCCTGACAGCAGCTTCGTTGAATATGTAAGCCGTCAGGGTATCCGTCGCGAGCTCCTGGGAGAAGTTCCGGCCTTGGATAAGCTCGAGCTCCAGGGTTTCGAGAAAGTCGAAATCGACGGAAAACCAGAACATCTGTTTGTCATCGTCTCTGTCCATCCCTTCCCAGTAGAGACCGTGGTTATAAGGAGCTAAGGAAGGAAAATTCGAGGCCGCAGTGTTTATGACGCCTGGATTCCTCGAGATGCCGCTCTTTATCAACTCATACTTGTCCTGTACTTCTTTGTGGAGTGGGATGTTGATGATGTGCTCTTTGTTCATTCCCAGATTTTTCTTTTTCACATAGTTCAATTGGACCCAGACGACAAAGGTGCAAAAAATAAAGATGATCGACATGCAGAACTGGACGAAAACGAGGATCTGTCTCATCGCCTTCCCTTCCGAATGGCCGGTCAATCTCGATCGAATTGTCTTGACGGGCTGAAATCTCGAGAGAAAATGAGCCGGGTAGATCCCTGCCCCAAGACCCGTAAACATCGTGATGAAAAAGAGAATGGCGAGAATGGATAGAGGGGAGTCGGAGAGGGAGATGGTTTTACCAGTTACGTTGTTGAAAGCGGGAAGAAAAATCACCACCAATACAAGTGCGAACATGAGCGAGACGATGGCCGTAATGAACGATTCTCCGAAAAACTGTATGATGAGCTGAGACCGGTTGGCGCCCACAACCTTTCGGATTCCCACTTCCTTAGCTCTTTTGATGGAGCGGGCTGTGGAGAGATTCATGGAGTTGATGCAGGCAATAAGTAGGATGATGGCGCCGATTACCGCATAGAAGACCACGCTCCGGGTACTGCTGTTGGTCTCGAATTCCGCCCTGAGATTCGAACCTAGGTGGATGTCTTTTATGGGCTGGAGGGAATAGAGGCGGTTGTATCTTTGTCCTCCTGCATCGTCTTTGACGCGGTTGATCTTGGCCTCCAATGCATTCTTATCGAAAGCGGCATTCTCCGAAAGGAGCATATAGGTGACATAATTGGCCTGTCCCCATTTCTGATACACCACATGACCCGGACGATTTTCGTCAATATTGAAGGGAAATGGAGCCAGAATGTCGAACTTGAGATGGGTGCTCTCCGGGATGTCCTCCAGGATCCCTGTGACTATGAGATCCCACGTATTCTCTAGCGTTATGATTTGCCCGATGGGATCATCATCCCCGAAATATTTCCGAGCCGTCGTTTCCGTCAACAGGAGTGAATACGGATTGTTCAGCGCTGTTTCAGGATTGCCCCGGATCAAGGGGAACGAGAAAACATCGAAAAATGATGGTTCGGCTAGGATGACACGTTCCTCGTAATATCGCTTTTCTGGAGTAGAAAACAGCTTTTTCGAACGGCGCGTGTAGTTCTCTATAATGACTGTTTCCTCGATTTCGGGAAGATTTCGCTTCAGGGAAGAAGCCAAAGGGGCAGGGGATCCGATGTAATCTTCCTGAACAATCCTGTAGATCCTGTCGGCCTTGGCATGGAAGCTTTCATAGCCCAACTCATCCATCACATGGAGAGCGATGAGGAGAGCGCAGCCCATGCCGACGGCCAGGCCCAGGATGTTTATGATCGACTGCAATTTTTTTTTTTAGGTTTCGGAAGGCGATTCTCAAAAAGTTTTTTAACATGGTCTTTCCTCCCTCAATCTGAGGGACTCTTCATACTGCCAAAAGGTTCACAAAAAATTATTTTCAGAAATCCCTTCTCGTTGATTTTTTTGGCACAATCCCTAGTTTTCAGGACTTTATCCCCCTCTTTAAAAATAGGGAAATCACTGGGCTCTTGAAAACACCGTTATTGATTGAAGAAGTCTACGGCAGCGGGGGCCGTCCTGTGCTCCTCCAACGCTTCCGTTAAGTAGATCATTATCTCAGGCGGGATGCAGGACGAAGCGAAAGTTTTTTGTTCGTCAAGGATTGCAAAAAGAAGAGTTAATTATCGTGAATTCATTCCATACATAATCGGAAACCTATGTGGAAATACCGACTAGTGGGTTTGGCAGATGTACGAAAGGAGGTTGTAAGACATTGTGAACTTCCGTACCAACTCCCACCACGCAATACACGATAGGTTCCTCTTCTTGGTCCATGAGGATTTTTATTAAAAGAAGAAGAGCCAGACGAACTATACCAGTCTAGGCACCACTCATATACATTTCCTGCCATATCCAGTACGCCATAAGGTGAGGAACCTTCAGGATAGCTCCCGACGGGAGTCGTTTGTTTAAAAAAATTTGCATTTCTTGCGTTAAAATTGGCTTTATCAATTTTAGGAAAAGAATTTCCCCAGGGATATGTGCGGCCTTCCGTCCCTCTAGCTGCTTTTTCCCACTGTGCTTCCGTTGGAAGCTTAAAACCATAGCCGATTTTCTCAGAAAGCCATCGGCAATATGCCATCGCATCCTCCCAAGAAATATTTATGACTGGATGTCTATCTCTTCCCCATCCCTCATCCTCCGGCTTTGAAATCCCTCGATCTTCACAAAACCGATCATATTGATCGAATGTCACTTCGTATTTTCCGATCCAATATCCATCCAGATAAACCGAACGCAAGAACCTTACATTATTTTCATCAATATCCGATCCCATTTGAAATTCTCCCGATGGGATGTAGATCATGATGACGCCATATTCAAATTGCGCCTCCCAAAATCCCTTGTCATTCTTATACACTTTTTTTGCATTTGAGCTTTTGATCCGGACAAAATCTGGATAATCCTGGTGTGAATTTTTTTTCTTGGTTTGTACTGTTCTATCTAAGGACGTCCGCTTTAGCAATGAGTTTACTTCAATTCCATAGAAAAAAGGACACGCACAAAAAATTGACAAAAAAATAAAAAGCATAAATCTTACTCTTTGCATCATTATTTACCCCATTCAATCCAGCCTTGTTTTTCTAAATTTAGAAAGTCTCAGATAATTAATTTAGAAAAATCCAATGCCAACCGTAATTTTTAATAACACGAATACGGAACGCTCTGATTTTTATACAACGCAAATTTTGACAATGAGGAGCACATAAATATTATGGTAATCAAAAAAAAAGGACTCCCTTCTTGAGAAGGGAGTCCACTTTCGCCAAAAAATCAAAACATTGTCCGGATTTGCAGTGCAACTTCATGCTTTTTGAGCTCGGCATCGCTGAGATCAAATCTAGCTGCAACCCCCGCCTTGAAATTTTCTCGTGCAAACAACCATACAGAAGGTGATAATACAGTCTTTTCCAAGCCAGGGATATCATCCGAACTGATCTTGTCAAGTTGAACGATAACATACCAGGGGTATGTCCAGTAGGCTGCGGAAATTGTCATTCCTTGGAATTCTGTCTCAACTGGGACGACATTTAAAGCATAATTTTCATCTGTTCCGATCTGGAAAGCGGCCTGAACATCGAATTTATCCAAATATCGGGCATTTGCGGAAAACGTATATCGACGAAAATTATTCTCTATCCTTGCGGTGGCGGAATCTTTCGTGTCTGCACCAGAGTAATAATGGAAACCGACACAGCTTCCCTCAAAATCGTTTTTAGCAGAGCCAGGTAATTCGAGCCTTGCTCCTCCCCAATAATTCTTTTGTCTATCGACATCAGAAAAATCTTTTCCGTTATCGATGCCCGCAAACCAAAGCAAAGGCCCCTTATAACCGTAATATTGGACCCCTGGCCTTGATTGCCGTATTGTGACCGAATTCTCACCCTTACCCCCTGATGATTTAATATTCAAAACATCAGACTTCTGCCACATACGTAGCCTATCAGAGAAGGGAGTGAAATCTACAGGTGACAAATTGCCGACCTGGAAGTTAACATATGTGCCGGCAAGGTTGGTGAAGAAGAGATGGAACCAGCTGAACTTAGCGTGGCCTACTTCGAATTCCTGTTCGATAAATATGGAGACATTTTTAAAGATTGTTCCAGCCACGAATAATTGGAGCCAATTCGGATTTCCGATGTTGAACGAATCTTTGATTTCTCCATCGATTGTCACCCCATTTGATTTGTATAATCCAGGAGTAAGACTCAACCGAGCACCAAGCCAGTTGCCAACCTTGTCGACGAACAAATTGTCCGATATTTTGTCCTTGCCCTCTGTGTCTCCATCTGGTTCATCATCAGGAAGCTGAAAACCATTCCGCATGAACTTCTCACCGAAATGGTTCAACCTAGGGAAAGATGTATGACACATTGTGCAATCAGCTTGGTATTTTCTTGCCCACTGCGATACAGCTTCAGCATCTTTTGGAACAAGCAAAAACAGACTTCCAACGAATAGAAACACAAAAGTCCTTAGAAAAAGCCTACTTTGTTTGTTGAGATGTAATTTCATCATTGAACTACCTCCATAAAGAGTATGTTACTAAATATATGGATTTAAATCCATATATTTAGTAGGAAATTTTAGCGTATATGAAACGAATAAACAACAGGGGATAAATAGGAGTATAATGGGGGGATAAAACACCCATTCAGAAAAAAAGAAAGTCTTGAATCAAAGTTCTTGGAGATAGGTATTTAAATTCATCCCTATTTTAACAAGCCCGAGTTTTTGTCTTATTTTCTTTCGGTGCCATTCCACAGTCTGACTTGAAATATTCAAGAGATTAGCAATTTCTTTGTTTGTGAGAGCCGCTTTCACCATGTTGCAAATTTCAATCTCTCTCGGAGTAAGTTTAGTACTCCCATTTTCAATAGATATCCCATACGAGGAAGTTAGATCTTTCAAGTGATGCATGAGTAAAGTAACATAGTTTTTACTCTCTTTTTCTTTTTTCATCTTTTCCAGGATCGGAAATACTACCCTTTCAATATTAGCCCTTATATCCTCTTTCAGCCTCTTCTTTTCAATCTCAATCTGAGCGATAATTTCCTGAAGAGCTATGTTTTTCCGATCTAAATCTGCTGTCCGTTCCCTCACCTTTCGTTCCAGATCTTTGTTGGCATTTTGCAATAATTCCTCTGCATTCTTCTGTTCTGTTATATCTTTTGCGGTATGGGCAAATGCTATAATTTCGTCGTTTTTGTCCAATATTGGTGAGGCCGTGGTCATGTAAACCCTTCCATGGTCCCTTATTTCCCCCTTCCCGCTCGTCCTGGTTTTCAACGCTTCCGCACACGGACATCCTTCAATGGGAGAGCTGAGCCCATGCACGACTTCGTAACATTTCTTTCCTATCAGCTCTTCTGGCTTCTTGCCGATATTCCCATATCCTGCTTTATTGATTTTCAAGATCTCGAAATCTGCCGATATCAAGGCAATTATATCAAGGGCTGCATCGAATGTTTCCTGCCATCCTGGACAAGAGTCTTCCTGCTTTTGTTTTCGACTCTCCAGGTTATCGAAGGCGCTTTGCAGATTCTCGTCTGCCTTATTTTGCTTTATCCCAGAATTTTCTACTTCAGTAAGTTGTTCTTTTAATTCCGTTACGTTTTCCATTTCAAGCTCCTAAATAAGCAAAAATGTAATAACCTTCCCGAATGTTATCACTATTATTTCTATAGTAATTATAGGTTATTTATTGCTTGAGGTCAAATGAAATTTATTGCAATTATCTAATTGGTCGAATTTTCTTTACAATCTATAAACCAAATTGACTCCGACCAAAATCCGCCAACATACGATTCTTAGGGATCTTGACAAAAGCACATGCTTGAAATTCTTCCAACGGCATTCTTTACATGATCTGAGAGGTGGTTTCCTCTTTAGCTGTATTTTTATAAGTCTTGGTTATTCGGTCACCCCCCAAAGCTCTTTTTTATTTTGTATCCTGTTCTCATGCCATCACGGAAATTAGGATGGTTACTTCTCTATCTAATTTATAGACAAACTCGGGATATTTTAGTGCCTTATTCAAGAAAGTCTTATTGTTTGCTAAACGATGACGATTAAGGAGGCCTTGAGATGAAAAAAATATTTTCTTTAGTCTTTCTCTTTTTCTTTTTCCTTGTCATCCATTCAGTCTCATTTCCCCATAGCGAAGTACCCTGTGGAATCTACAACGACAAGATGAGATTCACGATGATCGAAGAACATATCCAGACCATCGAGAAGGCCATGAATCAAATCATGGAACTCTCGAAACAGTCCCCGCAAAACATGAACCAGATCGTGCGCTGGACCATGAATAAGGAGAATCATGCCGAAGAAATCCAGCACATCATCAGCCAATACTTCTTAACCCAACGAATAAAAGGTCCAGACTCCAAAGAGAAAAATGCCGAAGAGAGCTATATAAAAAAATTGACTCTCTGTCACCAAATCCTGGTATTTTCCATGAAAGCCAAACAGACCACAGATTTTGAGAACATTAAAAAACTGAGGTCCACACTTGAACAATTTAGAAAGGCCTATTTCGGTAAATAGGAGCATCCGTTACCGTCCATTACATAGCATGATACCGGTAGAGATTTGAGTTGAAGAATCGCAAAGGAAGGGATCACTCCTACAAAAGACACAACATATACTTTTTGAAAAGCCTAACAACACCTTGGATAACGTTTCATAGTTGACATGGAAAATTATTATTTATACATTATTTATAGTATTGATAGAACATATATTTTTTCTTAACAAAAGCGAATATTTGCAGAATACTAAAAAATCAGTACCATTAAGAAGGGAGAGAAACTGAATGAGAACTAGCAATCCTAAAAGGAAAATTTTAGTCATCGATGATGATCCTGATTATTTAAAAGTAACGTCTATCCTTTTAAAATCAGGGAATTACGATGTGATTACTGCCAAAAATCCTCATGAAGGCAAAGAGAAGCTCTTTACTGAAAAACCAGACTTAATTCTTCTTGATATCATGATGGATAGCCTATTCGATGGTTTTTCTTTATGTCATGATATTAAGACTTCCAAAGAATACGAAAAATTCAAAGATATTCCAATTATTTTTGTCTCTGCCGTGAAAGAGCGGGCGGGTTCAAGATTCAGTTTTAGCACAAGTGAACAAGGTCTCGAGGGACCGGATGACTACATTGACAAACCAATCCAACCTGATGACCTTATTAATCGGATCGAAAAATTATTAAAAAAGTGACTTCATAATTCCGCAACTAATAAATTTATAGAATATAACGTATGCCACGTTATGATCGGAAGACAAATTCTTGAATTGTGGATTATGGCCCTTACTTATAGAAAGATGCGGTCAGGAAGGAACTTTATAATGGCAAGAGGGGGAAACAAACTTAGTAGGATATAGTTAAAAGGAGATATCTTCTTGTTGCGCAGAAGCCTTGCCATAAAATTAATCATCTATATAGGTATTATTCTCATTTTAATTTTAGGAATTTTTGCATTTATAAACATAAATGTGCAGAAGAAATATCTAATCGAAGAATTGCAACAAAATGGTATTCAACTGATCCAAACTATCGAAAAAAGTATTAAATATGAAATGCTGACTGCACGAAGCGATCATATTCAGAAAACATTAGAAGACGTAGGAAAACAAGAAGGATTAGAACAAATTAGGATATTTGATAAAGCAGGAAAGATCGTAGCTGCAGATTCCCTGGAAGAAATTGGATCGTTCATCGATAGACAGGCAGAGGCGTGTTATGTTTGTCATAAGGAGACAGAGCCCTCAAAAGAGCTGACGGCCCGAGGCAAGACAAGGATTTTTAGGTCAGATAAAGGCTACAGGGTACTCGGTATAATTAATCCAATCTATAATGAGCCTACTTGCTATAATAGTGCTTGCCATTTTCATCCAAAGGATCAAAACGTTCTAGGGGTTATGGATATTCTGATATCTCTAGCTCGCTTTGATAGACAGATAACAAGAAGTCAAAAACAAGAAATTATATATTTTCTGTTTATATACTTGGTAATCTCTGCGTGCATCGGCCTTTTTATTTTTTTATTCGTGAATACTCCTATTCGCAAATTGATTGAGGGGACTCGAAAAATAGCGAGCGGAAATCTCAATTATCGAATTGGAAGTTACTATTCTAACGAGATAGGAGAGCTAAGTAAGTCTTTTGATAAGATGACTGCCAAATTAAAGAAATCCCGAGAAGAAATTGAGCAGTGGAATTTGAAACTAAAAAATGAAGTAGAAAAAGCAACGGCGGAACTTGCAAAGACAAACAAAAAATTAAATAAAGCAAATAGGAAACTTCGAGAGCTTGATAATATGAAATCAGATTTTATGAGAAAGGTGGAACATGGATCACGTTCTCATCTTGCCGTTATTCAAAGTTGCTTGAGCTTGGTTTTGAAAGAATATTATTCTGAGCTTAACGAACAACAAAAGGATTTAATAGATAGGGCAAAAAGGAGAAGTTCCATGATGTTGGAGCTGCTCGATGATATTCTATTACTCTCTTACTGTAAATCTACAAAAGATGTCTATCATATGGAGTCTGTAAAGCTGGCAGACATTATGAATAAGGTGATTGATGATATAAAAACTCATGCACAAAAGAAAAATATCACAATAGATGTTTACCTCCCCTTGGATCTTCCTCCAATGATGGCTGACCAAAAGGCCCTTAATGAGGTCTTCTCAAATTTATTAACCAATGCTGTAAAATACACTAGAGAAAACGGCGCTGTCAATGTATCGGCGAAACAAAAAAGGAATTCTATCAAAATAGACGTGGCAGACACAGGTATCGGTATCTCATCGAAAGATTTGCCTCATATTTTCGAGGAATTTTATCGGGCCCCGAACGCTAAATCATATGAAATAGAGGGAACTGGAGTTGGATTAGCAATTGTGAAAGAGATAGTTGAAGCTCACCATGGCAATCTTGAAGTTAAAAGTGAACTGGGAAAAGGGAGCACATTCACAGTCATACTGCCAAAAGGAGAAAGCAAAAAATAAAACCAGACAAAAGTTCTTAAACTTTCCTCTTTCTCGTGATCGACTTCTCTCAGTATATTCAAAACCTAGCGAACCATCTTTTCAAATCCTAACAGATTGATCCAGATACGGTTTCTTTAAAACCGATGTATACGACGTCTCATTGGATATCAACAAGGAGAACAATTAGGCATCTGCCCTTTCAATAATCCCTCCTCCGATCACAACGTCACCATCGTAGAAAACAGCTGACTGTCCAGGGGTTATGGCTCTTTGTGGGCTTAGGAAATCCAAGCAGGCTTGATTATTCTCCAAAGAGCTCAAAATAGCCGCGGCTTCTCGGTGTTTGTACCTGATTTTTGCCCTAACAGACAGAGGTACTACGATCTCTTCTTTCATGATCAGATTCACTTCAGAAACAAGAACCTTTTTTTTGTACAGGAGATCACTTTCGCCTACTACGATCCTGTTCTCATCTGAGAGAATATCAAGCACATAAAGAGGATGGGAAGCAGCGATCCCCATCCCTCTCCTCTGTCCAATAGTGAAATAGATGATTCCCTTGTGTTCACCAAGAACACGATTTCTTGTATCAACAATCAATCCAGTCTGAAAAGCCTCTGGAATCCTTTGTTTGAGAAAACGAATGTAATCATTATCAGGAACAAAGCATATCTCCTGGCTTTCGGGTCTCTGATGCACAGGAAGATCCAGTTGTTTGGCCTTGTATCTGACATCCTTCTTGGTATAATCCCCAACCGGCATGAGGGAATGGGAGAGTTGTCCCTGTGTCAGCGTATACAGGAAATAAGATTGGTCTTTTTCCTTATCCTTCCCTTTTAAGAGGAGGTATCTGCCGGATTTCTCATCTTGAAAGACACGCGCGTGATGTCCTGTTGCAAGAAAATCTGCTCCCAATTTTTTAGCCCTTTTCCATAAAGCATCAAACTTGATATGCTGGTTGCAGCGGATACAGGGATTAGGCGTACGGCCGTTTTTGTACTCCTCATAAAAATCTTCGATGACCCACCTGTTGAAAGATTTTTTCAGATCGACAGTGTAGTGGGGAATTCTAAGATGAGCTGCCACACGGGCGGCATCTGCTTTAGCTCCGCGACCGCAGCATGAGCGCAGGTTTTCCTCCTGGCAGAACTCCCTCGTGACAGCGAAAATATCCATTGTGATACCTATGACTTCATAACCTCTTTCATTAAGAAGCGCTGCCGCCACAGAGGAATCCACTCCTCCACTCATGGCGACTAGAACTTTTTTCTTTCTCATCAGCCTCTATAGGCAAAGGATACCAAATAATCGCGTTTTTCGACAACAAAGAAACGAGTTAGTTTACTTGGCTATTTATTTATCATGGAGATATTCGTGCTTGCTAAACCATAGAAGCATCCTTATTTCCTTGATAGAAATAGCTTTTAGGGTTGGTTGAAGCGACCGTTGAAGATTAGCCTTTACGAATCGTTCTTCGAGGGAACCCTCTAACTTCAAAGTTATTAAGATACTCCAAGCATACAATGTAATAATGGAGTTGAGGAAAATTAAGAAATTGGCTTCGGAATTTCTTGCTTGTTAAGATGCAAATACTAAATAAAAGAAGGAGAAAGGTCTATTGTAAGAGAGTTAAATTCAATATCGAAAAGAAATAATTTCGTTTCTACAATCATTCATACCGTAGCGAATCGACCGGGTTGGTGGTGGCGGCTTTTATTGACTGGAAACTCGTGATCAAAATGGCAATAAACAGCGCCAGGACACCCGAGAGAGCAAAAATCCACCAGGATAAAGAGGTGCGATAGGCATAGTTTTGCAGCCAGTTTTTCATAAGCAAGTAGGCAACAGGCCAGGCTATAGCATTTGCGATGAGTATCCATTTGGCAAATTCCTTGGAGAGCAGGAGTACAATACTGTAAACAGAGGCACCCAGGATTTTTCGAACTCCGATTTCCTTGGTTCGTTGTTCGGCCGTGAATGAAGCCAAGCCGAAAAGACCAAGGCAGGCAATCAAAACAGCCAGAATGACAAAATTTGTCAGGATATCAGCAGACCTTTCTTCTCTTCTGTATAATGTGTCATAATCCGAATCTAAGAAACTGTATTCAAATGGATAGGAAGGAATAATATTTTCCCAGTTGGATTTAATCAAATTTAATGTAGAAGAAATATCTCCCGGAGAAATTCTGATTACTAAAAACCTAACCATATCGGGAAGTAAGGTCATGACAACAGGACCGATGTCCTGCCTCAGCGGTTTATAGTGAAAATCTTGTACTTCACCGACTATTATCCCATTCCTTCCATTATACATTAACTTCCTGCCGACAGCGTCAACGGGATGGTCATGCCCCATTAACGTTGCCATTTGTTCATTGATAATGAAATTATTTCCCACATCATTTGGAAACTCTCTAGAAAAATCTCTTCCTGCCAGTAGATTGATTTTCATTGTTTTTACATAATCATAATCAACTCTGAAATTTCCAATATGAGTTTGAAGTCGAGGATCTTTGCCCTCCCAATCAGCGCTCATTGTCCTTCCTGAAATATATGCTGGATGTTCATAGGAGCCGGTGATATTGATAATTTGTGTATTATTTTTCAGATTATTTTTCAGGGCATCTATGTACTTGATGCTGCCTGAGTTCAAGCGAAGACAGACAACATGTTCTTTATCGTAACCTAAATTTATATTTTTAATATATTCTATCTGCTTATAAATAATAAAAGTACCTATCATCAATGATATAGATACCACAAATTGAAACACGACAAGAACTTTTTTCAGGGCTGTTCTTTTTTCACCCGATCTATAATCTCCCTTAATTGTCATAACTGGCTGCATTGATGACAATAAGAACGCCGGATAAAATCCTCCTGCAAATGCAGTAAAAATTGTTATTGTTAATAATAAAGGTATAACATAGCTTTTTGTAAGGAAAGAGACAGGAAGGTCTCGATTGATCATATTACTGAAAACCGGAAGAAGCACTATGAATAAAACAACCGCGATCAAAAGGGCTATGAAGGATAAAAGAATTGATTCACTTAAAAACTGCTTAATCAGGTTTTTCCTTTGAGCACCGGCCACTTTACGTAAACCGATTTCTTTGGCCCGTTTGGATGAGCGAGCAGTGGAGAGGTTCGTAAAATTGATGCATGCGATCAGGAGAATAATAAATGCTACAGCTGAAAAGATAGAAATGTACATGACCCTGGTTGAGCCGCCATGGCTTGGTGCAAAACGAATATCCTTTAAAGCTACACTTGTTAAATTAATCACCTGATTTTGAATATCTTCCTGATGCTTTTCTACAATCTCTCTTGGATACATATTAATTATTTTTTCCTTAATATACAGGGTTATCTTACTGTCAAATAATTGTTTTGTAGAATTTTCCCTGAGCTGAACAAA
>JABAOC010007604.1_pt2 | contig 17498 bp, 20 predicted proteins | sample 7062161 | NCBI WGS metagenome assembly JABAOC01 (sample SAMN14538625, study PRJNA623070) | marine sediment metagenome | biome: marine biome [ENVO:00000428]; feature: marine pelagic biome [ENVO:01000023]; material: deep marine sediment [ENVO:00002113] | place: India: Gulf of Khambhat ... | reverse complement strand
TTGCACCCGCAGCAACCCGATCGTCCCGATTCCCACGTCGATCCGGTGATCGAAGTCTACCAGCAAAATGTAGATCGAACGCTGCTGCTGGAAAACCTCCGACTGACTCCTGCGGAACGGTTTGAGCGATGCGTGCAGAGAATGAAGGTGATCTTCGAATTGCAACGTGCCGGCAAAGCTGCCAGGAGCAAGTCCCCATGAATGAGGGCATGTTCCAGGATGTGCTGGAAGTACTCTTAAACGCGGAGGTCGACTTTATTCTGATCGGTGGTCTGGCTGGCATCGCTCATGGTGCAGCAAGAGCCACGTTTGACGTTGATGTCGTTTATTCGAGAAATCCAGACAACCTGGTAAGACTGGCGCGAGCGTTTTCGACGCACCATCCCTATCTTCGCGGTGCCCCCCGGGGCTGCCATTCCGCTTCGACCTCACAAGGATCCAGGCAGGGCTAAACTTCACCCTGACCACCGACGCGGGTCCGATCGACCTGCTGGGCGAGGTGACGGGCGGCGGAACATACGAGGAACTGTTGGCGGATACCGACGAACTGGATCTGTTTGGCAGGACATTGCGGTGCGTCAATCTAGAAACCTTGATCCAGCTCAAACGTGCCGCGGGCAGGGCAAGAGATCTCGAAGCAATCGCCGAACTGCAAGCACTTTTGCAAGCACGTGATTCGCCTTAGGGCGTACTCCGCATGCCGCAAACGGAATGAAGGCACGCCGGCGAAGCGTGAGCATATCGCGACGGGTCCCAGCTGCGGCCGATGAGGTCGCGGGAGGGTCACCGGCAAAAAAATTCCGCTCCTCGGGGACAAGAAACAGACCGCCCGAGAACTGCGGTGGCGTGACAGCTGTTTGCAGGCCGAAAAGCGGGCCCCATCGCGGACGGATAAGGACAGCCAATGCGTGCATTTTCGGCCGGCTGGTTTTCATACGTTATGATGCAGCGAGGCCCCTGCCGCTCGACCCCTCTGCCAGAAATGGGTGAAGTTTTTTGGGCAGGGAGATGATGCGGCCCGCTAAGAGCGGTTAAGCGGGTCGGTTAAGAGTAGGCGGTTCACAGTGGCGGTTAAGACTGAGATGAAATCTACTCCTCACCCCCACTCTTAACCGCCTACTCTTAACCGTCCACTCGTCACCGAATACCCGTCACCGACTCGCTTATCCCCACCCCACCCACTGCTCACACTTCTTCCCCAGGCGGACTGTCGCTGTGGCCAACCTGGGGCAACAGCATTCCGCCCACAGATTCTGCGAAACAAGCAAAGAAGTAAACACCTGGCGATCGTTTCCTTGGGCCCGGCAACGGTTTCCCGACAACTTTTTTTCTCTCCTGTCGGTTTACCCAACTCCCCTAACCGGCACACCAGGAAGAGGCAAGCGGATACTGGCTGGTCCGCGGTACTTCCGGCTGGCGTCCGGTGTGCGGTTCACGCCGATAATGACAGATATACTGTATGGGCTGCGTTTGGCTGTTTTGGGGGCCACGGATGGCCATTCGACACATACCGCTATCTCTTCTAGCAATCGTTTTCCTGGTCGCCGGCTGCAGAGCCCCGCACCAAGCGCGCGATCAAGAATACGTTCAGGTCTCCCAGTCCGTATCCAGGGCCTGGCATGCAGCGGACCCGGTGGGCCTGGCGATCCATCCCGTGTCTTCCCACCTGGAAGGTCCGCATGCGGTGGAAGAATATATTCAAGTTGCGTTACAGCAGAACCCCGACATCCAGGCCGCTCGTAAGCGGATGGAAGCTTTCGCCCACCAGGTGCCTGTTGCGGGCAGCTTACAGGACCCGATGCTGGGAATGACATTCTTTCCCGAACAGGTCCAGACCGCGGCGGGACAGCAAGAGTTTGCGCTTGCCGTTAACCAGAAATTCCCCTGGCACGGGAAGCTCAATGCCCGCGCCGAACTTGCTGAATCGCAGACCAACGTGGCTCGCGCCCAACTCGCGGCCGTTGAACTGGCGACGATCGCAAAAGTCAAGCGCGCTTACTACGAGCTTTATTTCATCCAGCAGGCCATTTCGGTCACCGAAGCTGATCAAAAACTCCTAAGAGAGATTCGCGACGTTGCCAACTCACGTTACAAGGCGGGACGAACCAGCCAACAGGACTTGTTGCGTGCCGAGTTGGAAATCTCCAATGTGGAAAACGAACTGATCCGATTGCGACAGCGGCTGGAAAGCACTCAAGCCAAACTCGCTCGGACGTTACACATCGCGCCCCAGACCAAAGTACGCGCCCTGGACCATGTGCCGCCAGAGCGACTGCCGCAGGATCTTGAATGGTTGCAGCGTCAAGCGGTAGCAGCAAGGCCGGAACTCCACGCCCAATTGGCGGCACTTGAACGTGACCGCCAGGCTGTCGGACTGGCCCAGCTGGACTACAAACCAGACGTGACACTGGGAGCGACCTGGATCGACGTCGCCACCGCGGGAATCAGCCCCGTGGCGAACGGGCGCGATTCCTTTTTGATTAACGCGGGCATCAACCTGCCAATTTACCGCAAACGGCTGGATGCATCCGTACGTTCAACCGAGGCTAAGGCCGTATCAACAGCCCGTACCTACGATTCGCTGCGCGACGCGACGTTGGAAGAAGTCATGGACCTCTTCGTACAGGCGCAGAGTCAACAAGAACTTCTGACGCTGTTTCGCGAAGACATTTTGCCGAAGGCCCGACAGACGTTGGAAGTGTCAAGCCGAGCGTACAATACGGGGCAAGTGGACTTTTTGCAATTGATTGACAACTGGCGGCAGTTGTTGCGCTACGAGATCAGCTACCGAAGGCTGGAGGCCTCCCTGCGCCAAGTGATGGCAGAACTGGAGCGCGTGGTGGGTGGTTTCCATGGGCCAAACGCTGAAGTGATTCCTGCGCCGGCGAACGATCCACAACGTCTGCCCCCACCATAAGAGTTGAGAGTCAAGGGTTGAAAGATGAAAGGAAGTTCTTGCCGTCAACCCTTTGTTGTGAGGCGGTCTCCCAACCATTGTTGTGGGGCGGTCTCCCGACCGCACCACCGCGTCGACCGAAGGTCTCCAGAACCGTGGGATTGCGCTGATTGACTGTGACATGCAAAAGGGAGACCTGCCTACAACTTTGCTTTGCGCCGCTCACAAAGGAAGCTGATCATGATCACCAAGAAAGCGTGGATTCTTTGGCTCGCACCGTTGGCGATGATTCTGGCCACGGGCTGTGCCCCGGCGTACCGTAATTACTCTGCGTGCTGTGTCGACTGCAATTACTGCGCGCCACCTCCGCTGCCATACGTGCATTACGAAGGCTGTGTTTGCCACTCGTGCGCGGCATCGAATTATCTGTCGATGGCGCAACCAATGGAAGAACAGGGCGCCTCAACGAACGCTGATGAACCACTCGAATGATTCGAACGGACGCCGCCGATTTGGTCGGTGCTCATGTCTGCTAGGATACCTACTACAGTTCAGACATTGCAGTACTGTTTGCAGACGTTGCCAACACGGCGACGCCAAGATTACCTGGCTATTGCTTTGGCGGAATACATTTTGTGCATTGGTCGACTTCGAATGGTGGGCGACATTCGCTGGGGTCGGACATAAGTGTTCCGTTTTCAGACGGTGATGATGACGGCCTGAGCCGTCGGGTCAAGTCGGTGTCGGCGAGGCAGTGCCATCAGTGGTCGCGATCGTTTCGACGCCAATGATTCTTCCGCTCGGTCCGACTGCAGTTTGCAGGAGCCCAAAGTTCAACCCCGTGCCACAGCCAATTTCAACGACTGTATCGCCAGGCCGCAAACGCAGTGCCGCAACCGCCTTCTTGCGGTAGCTCCATTCGCGAAAACCTACCAGGTAATAAAGGTTCGCGGTGAAGTCATACCGTTTCGCACGGCGTCGATAGAGATCCTTTAGCTCGCTGCGTGTCAGCATCAAAACCTCCATCATCCATCTAAAATCCGGCACATTTGCCAAATATCTAATATCACAGTGTTAGAAAAGCCCCAGTGCGTGCAAGCTGTAGCGTACAACAAAGCCAGCAAAAACCACCGAGACCATGCTCATCAGTTTGATCAGAATGTTCAGGCTGGGACCGCTCGTGTCCTTAAATGGATCTCCCACCGTATCACCAACGATCGAGGCTTTGTGAGCATCGGTGCCCTTCCCACCGTACGCACCCCCTTCGATGTACTTTTTGGCGTTGTCCCATGCTCCACCCGCATTCGCCATCATGATCGCAACCGCGAAACCGCTCGTCAGCCCACCGGCTAACATGCCCATGACGCCAGCAACCCCGAGCAGCAGCCCCACGGCAATTGGCACCAGCAATCCAAGCAACGCGGGAGCGATCATCTCGCGCTGCGCCGCAACCGTACTTATCTGAACGCACGACCTGTAATCGGGCTCGACCGATCCATCCATGATGCCTTGGTTTTCACGGAACTGACGGCGCACTTCCGCGACTATCGAACCAGCCGCGCGGCCAACCGCCTTCATCGTCAGCGAACAGAAGACAAAGGTCAATAAAACTCCCATGAACATGCCGACCAAGACCTTGGGATTCATCAGTGTGACATCGTAGTACCGCACGAAATCGGGGATCGTGGCCGAACGAACGGGCACAACTTTTCCATCTTCCTTTAGTTTGGCCAAGTCGATACTGACACTGCTGCCTTTGTCGGCATTGATGATCTTTTGGATTTCAGGATGGACTGTATTCGTGGTACTCGGAAAAACCAGATAGGCGGCGTTGTGACTGCTACCCTCCGTCGACTGATTAACACCTAACAGACTGTCGTTAATCTTGCGAACAGGAGCGGCGTGAACATCAGTCGCTACTGAAACGACCGGCGTCTTCTCCACCCATCGCTCGAAGCCCATGCGAACTTCTTCGACATAGGCGGCGAGCAATGCCAGAGCGGTAAGAGCCGCTGAGCCGACAGCGAAACCTTTGCCAGTGGCTGCTGTGGTGTTGCCGAGTTTGTCCAAGGCGTCTGTTCGCTCACGGATGATCGGCTTTTGATGGCTCATTTCTGCGTTGCCGCCGGCGTTGTCGGCAATCGGACCGTACGCGTCGGTCGCCAAAGTGATTCCCAGAGTGCTGAGCATGCCTACGGCAGCGATCGCGACACCGTACAAACCGAAAGCGAACGTTGCTGGGTTGTGGTACTCGAATCCCGTGCAAAAACCAAACGCCAAGAGAATCGCAACGCCAATTACCACAATGGGAACCCAGACACTATTGAAACCCTCCGCAAGCCCAGCGATGATTACGGTCGCCGGTCCGGTAATTGACTGGCCGGCAATCCGTCGAGTGGGAGCGGACTGTTCGCTGGTCGCATATGCCGTCCACGCACCGATTATCGCTCCCGCAGTCAAGCCGGTCACAATCGATGCGAAGACACCGAACAGATGATTACCGCTCGGTAGTCCGCGTTGGCTCAGCTGATCGGCAAGGTCCTTTGAAGGCTGGACGAGCATCAGCCACACGAGCACCAGCGCAGCGACCGCGACTCCGATGCTGCTGAGGTTGATCCCCTTTGCCAAAGCGGCCAACAGATTCTTTTGCGTATCCTCTTCCCTGGTGCGAACCTGAAAGATTCCGAAAATCGACAAAGCGATCCCACAGGCAGCCAACACCATGGGTAGCAACAACGTCATCGTTTGCATTTCGGGAATACTGTTAAACGCGGCTACACCCAAGGCGGCGCTGGCAAGAATCGAACCACAATACGATTCGTAGAGGTCAGCTCCCATACCTGCCACATCGCCGACGTTGTCGCCCACGTTGTCGGCGATCGTGGCGGGATTGCGCGGATCGTCTTCGGGAATGCCCGCTTCGACCTTGCCAACGAGGTCGGCACCCACATCGGCTGCCTTTGTAAAAATGCCGCCGCCCACGCGGGCAAACAGTGCCTGGCAACTGGCCCCCATGCCGAAACAGAGCATGGTTACGGTCAGTTCGACCAGCCCCATCCCAACGCCCCAGTACAACACGGCAAACCAGAGACAGATATCCAGCAGCCCCAGCCCCACTACTGTTAGACCCATGACAGCGCCGCTGCGCAAAGCAACTTGCAGCCCTTCGTTGAGCGAGTGTTTGGCGCCCTGGGCCGTCCTCGAACTCGCCATCGTGGCGGTCGCCATGCCAAACCACCCGGCCAATCCCGAAAAGAATCCGCCGGTCAAAAACGCAAACGCCACCCAGCGTGACTGCGCTCCAAATCCAAATGCGACGACGACTAGCGAAGCACAGGTAACGGCAAAAAAAATGGCCACGATTTTATATTGTTGGAATAGATAGACGCGGGCTCCTTCGCGGACATGGCCGGCGATTTTCACCATCTCATCGTCGCCTTCATCCTGGCCAGTCATCCACTTGTAAAAACGGCAGGCAAATCCCAACGCAGTGAGCGAACCGACCAGACTCAACAGCCACCACAATAGGATGGCGCCGTTATCCACCTCCCCAGCATTTGAATTGGTGGTAGCAACTACACTTGCCTCTTGCGCCAGCGCTGGTACCCCGAAAACGGCAAAGACCACACACGCAATTACCATTGTTGACCACTTTCGGCGGAACAGCGCCACTGTCCCATTTTCGTGGGGCCAGAAAGACAATCCCCAGGCCGTGTGGGCGAAGTCTTTGCGCTGCATATTTCAGACCGCACGAAGGCTGATGTTATAGAAAGCCGCCACGACCGCTCCGAAGAGCCATCCAAGAACTCGCGTTACCAGTAGAAGACAGCGTCGGCAGGACGCGCGAGTATGTTGTAATACGACACCGCAGTTGAGACTCTCAAGATCGATGCGCATTTCCATGGAGAAATAGGCGATGATACGTTCATCGTTCATTGCATTTCCGGGCTTTGCCGATTAGATGCGACCGAAAACGATTTTCTTCACCTGAATGTCTTCATTCGGTTAGCAGAAGACCATTTTCAGCGGCCAATGCGCTGATTCGCACAGCATCATCCGAAGACAGGCGTACGAGTATGTCCGACGAACCGCAAGTTAGAAGAGCGGTTTGTTGCGAAGAAACGCCAACACGGTGGCATCTAAATGGGAAGACTGCCGCAGAAACCGTGACGGTACCTGAATGGGTTATCTTCTCGAAAAGGCGCCGTGCGAAACCGTAGTCTTGCCCCTAAAGCGCTGTCGCTGATTACACGTGGAAATCGATATTCCCTGATGAGATCATCAAGGAGCCTCAAAATGAAACTACTAATTTTAATGCAGAGCATCGTAATCGTCGCCCTCCATATTCTCCCGGCACCCAGTTTTAGCCAAATGACCGACGACTATGGATTCCCTGTCGAAGTTGAGAATGATCGTTGCAATCAGTCCAGCGGTCTGGATTATAGTACTGGCATGTTCAGATCCCGTCGTCTGTTTCGGGGTCAGTCATATATCGCATGCCCGACATCCAACAGCTACCGCCGTTCTTCCTACGAACCAATTAGCATTCATCCTTGCGAAACGGTCGTCGTGAACGGTAACAACGTGAAATTGATGACCGGCTCTAATGTCGTCGACATGCTACCCGACGGCCTGAAGTTCAAAGTCACGAAGGTAAACGATGGTTGGCTGGGAGCCGTCGTGGAAGTGAATGGCCGGAAAAAGAAGGGGTGGGTCTGGCACAAAAATGTAACCGTGGATGAGTAGTCCTACTAAACCTTTCGGCTGCAGACATCTGCAAGTGCCGGGACCGCAACGCAATCCTACCAGCAATAGTGGTATGAACCGCCACGACAAAGAAGATCTGGTTGAGTCCGGCTAGGTTATCGCCCATACGACCGTTTTTGACGGTGTTAGCCAGGGAATTTACTCCGGATTTCATGCTTCGTCGCTTAGGGCCTCAAAGCCGGCGACGATGTCAAGCAGTTCTTCGGTGATGGCCATTTGCCGGGTTTGGTTGTATTGGCTAGTCAGTTCGCCAATGCGCTCGCCGATGTTGCGCTCGGCGCCGCGCATGGCAGCCAAACGGCTAGCGTTTTCACTGGCCAGCGATTCGGCACATGCGCGATATAGGGAAACGAACAGATATTGCCGCACCAATGCGGAAAACAATCGGCCTGCGTCCATTGTGAACGTCGGCAGCATATTGGTAGGCCACTTCTGCTGTTGCAGCGTGTCCAGCCAGCGACGGTCGATCGGTAGCAAATCCAATTGGCGCGGGTGATAGGCGGCGCGTGAAGTATGTTCGCAATAAAAAACGACAATGCGATCGATCCGCTGCTGTGTATGCCAGCGATCGATGTGCAGCAGAATGTCCTGAACAAGTGGTGTAATTCCACTGGGCGAACTGGCAACAGATAGCGCGGTTTCCAGTGGTTCGCCAGCGTCTTCAAGCCGTGTCCCAGCGCGGATGCCGACAGCCAGGGTGGCCCGGTTTACGACAGGAACCCCAAGCTTGCTGATGTGGTCCAGGGCCCTGGCCACGATTTGATCATTCAGTTGACCGCACATGCCTTGATCGGAGCCAAAGACAATCGTTCCCAAGGTGAGCTGTGGCGCCATCCGCGACGTAAATGTCGCGTGATCTTGCTGTCTGAGAACCACACGAAGGCCAAGCTCAATCGTGCGTTTATAATCGGCCAGCGACTCGACGGCATGCTCTAATTGCCGGATGTTCACTGCGGCCAAGGCTTTCATCGTGCGCACCAGTGAGTGTAAGTCCTCGGCGGTGTGGACGCGGCGTTTGAGCGATTCCATCGTTTCCATCACTTTGCCTCGCGGGCGACACGTACCATGGCTTCGCGATCAGCTGACGAAATCTGCTCGCCTGCTTCGATCCTCTCGCACTCATCCGGCAAGCGATCAAGCATTGCCCGACAAATGGCCTGCTGAATAACAGGCACCTGCGACAACGAAGCGTCATCAAATACGCCATTGTTCACGGCAACCAGGATGGCGACCTGTTCCGGTACGGAAAGCGGCTGGTATTGGGGCTGTTTGAGGATTTCTCGCACGCGGCGGCCACGTTCGAGTGTTTGGCGGGTTTGCTCGTCGAGACGTGTCCCAAAGCGAGCGAAGGTTTCCAGTTCTTCGAATTGTGTATACGACAGCCTCAGGTCGCCGGCCACGGCCCGAAAGGCCGCTAGTTGTGTTTTTCCGCCAACTCGCGATACAGACTTGCCCACATCGACGGCCGGCAAGACGCCTTTATCGAACAGGTCGGGTGACAGATAGATCTGTCCGTCCGTTATTGAGATCAGGTTGGTCGGTATGTATGCCGAGAGGTTTTGTGCTTCCGTTTCCACGATCGGCATTGCCGTGACCGATCCGCCGCCAAGTTCTTCGCGCAGATGCGTACTGCGTTCCAGCAGCCGGGAATGGATGTAAAAGACGTCACCAGGAAACGCTTCGCGGCCCGGCGGTCGCCGGAGCAGTAGCGACAGTTCGCGGTATGCCCGTGCGTGTTTTGTCAGGTCATCGAGTACCACCAGCACGTCACGACCGTGCTGCATGAAGTGTTCGGCGATACTCATTGCTGCGTAAGGCGCAACGAATTGCTCGCCAGGTGGATGATCTTCTGTTGTGACAATAACTACGGAATATTCGCGAGCGCTGTGTTGGTTGAGATCATCAATCACACGGGCAACGGACGAACTGCGTTGGCCGATGGCGCAATAAATGCACAACACGTCCTTGTCGCGTTGGTTGATGATCGTATCCACGGCGATTGCCGTCTTGCCCGTTTGTCGGTCGCCAAGGATAAGTTCGCGCTGGCCAAGGCCGACTGGAATCAAGGAATCGACAACCTTGAGACCGGTTTGCAGCGGCACGGTGACCGGAGCGCGGTCCATGATCGCCGGTGCAGGGCGTTCGACTGGCAGGCGGCGCGCCGCGTGAATCGGACCCAAACCGTCCACGGGCCTGCCTACCCCGTCCACAGCACGGCCCAATAGTGCCTCGCCCACCGGCACGTCAAGTACGCGCTGTGTACGCCGTACTTCCGCCCCGGCATGTAACCCTTCGCCTTTATCCAACAGAATGACGCCGACTTCCTGCGGATCAAGATTGAACGCCATGCCAAGCCGGTCGCCGGGGAAACGCACCAACTCCTGCGACTGAACGCCGGGGAGTCCTTCCACGCGGGCGGTGCCGTGGCCGACGAAGACGACACGCCCCACCTCCTCGGGAACAAGCTGTGATTGGTGCGACGCAACAACACGGTCCAACAGACCAAATGTCTGGTCCAGTACTTCGTGTAGTTGTCCCGGTCGATGGTTCATTGCTTATCGCTCCACGCCCGCCGTCTCTTTGTGTCGCGATTTTTTGGCGGCTGCCTCTTCTTCCAGCGTTTGCTGTATTTCTTGTTCCAAGGAGATGAGGTAATCCCGCAAATCCCAAGCCAACTTGTGTGCGTTTGTTTGTAAAGCTATTCCGCATAATAGGTCATCAGTCTGCTCGAAGTGTACTTCCAGACCATCGATAAACTGCTGCTTCAGGGTGGTCGTGATGGCGTGTTGTAAGTCATCGGTAAGTTCGGTGGTCGTTTGAACGACGGCCACACGATCGCCTTCGCGAAGTGAACTGATCACTGCTTGTCGCTCGGAATCTCCGAGGCGCTGTACCCTCTGAAGAAAATGCTCGACGATTTGCCCTTCCAGGTTGGCTCCCGCCAGGTCGGCCAGTGCTCGACGGGCGATTGCGCATACCTCTTCGGAGGCACGCCGGCGCAGGTCGCGCAAGAAAGATTCGGTTTCTTCCTCAATGGAATCCGACCAACGTTCGCGCAGCTCGTCGACCTCACCGCGTACTTTTGCGGTAAGCTGCCGCCGATGCTGCTCAACCTCGTCGCGCACTTCACCCAACAGTTGTTCCCGGTGTTCGTCGAGCTGCCGATTCATTTCACGGGCAGCGTTTAGTTCGTTTTCCGCATCATCGCGCTGCTGTCGAGCTTCGTCCCACTGCGCCTTGATAGCCTTCTCGCGCTGCTCCATCGCCTTGATAATTCGGCCGTATAGAAAATACTTCAACAGCGCAATCAAAATCAGAAAGTTGACGATCTGTGCAACGACGGTAAACCAGTCAATCACCTTGCAGCTCCTTAACGCGTCGATGTCTACCCGCCGGTAGCCGGCAGAATATATTCCCACACGGGATTGGCAAACAGGACGATCATTGAGACGACAAAGCAATAGATCGCCGTCGATTCGACCATCGCGAGCCCGACAAACAGTGTGCGGGTAATGCGATTGGCCTCATCCGGCTGCTGGGCGATGGCGTTCAGCGCTTGGGCCACTGCTCGTCCTTCGCCCAGTGCAGGTCCGATCGACCCAATGGCGATTGTGATGCCGGCCGTGATGACCGATGCCATGCCGATTAGTCCAACGTTGTCCATTGAATGCTCCTTTCTTAGTCCAGAGTTGAAGGTCCAATGTCGAGAGAAATGCGAAGATGCCTAAGCTTTGCGATGCTCTCGACCCTCGACGCTCGACTCTCGGCGCTGGCGTGCCTGAGTCGCCGATGCAATATAAACCAACGCCAAGATGGCGAAAATGTAGGCTTGGATCAGGCCGGTCAGTAGCCCCAGCGCATGCATAAGTATCGGAAAAAACAGCGGCGCAATGGCCAGCAGGATTGCCGCGATCTTCGCGCTGCTCATCATGTTGCCAAACAAACGTACTGCAAGCGCAAGTGTGCGAGACAATTCGCCGATCACGTTGAACGGCAACATCAGCGGCGTGGGCTGCACGTAAAGCTTCAGGTATCCAAGGAATCCCTGCTGGGCAATGCCGTAAACCGGCACAGCCACGAGCACACAGATGGCTAATGCTGCCGTCGTCGATAGTGACGCGGTGGGCGCGTGAAAGCCAGGCACTACAGCCAAAAGATTGGATATCACGATAAATAAGAAAAGCGTACCAATGAACGGCAGATAGCGTTCAGGCGGCTGCTGGCTTACATCGCGAATCTGGTTGTTGATCGTGCCAACGATAATCTCAAGGAAGTTCTGCCAGCGTGACATGCGCGGACCGCTGGTCAGCCGGCGTGTGGCCAAACAGGAAAGAAACACCAGTAACGCCATTACGAGCCATGTGTAGAGAATCGTGTAGTTCAACGACACGAATTCCCATTGCCACAGCACCGCGTCATCGGGACTCAGATTCTTAATACTCATGCCGTTGTTCCGTTTGCGCTGTCAGGTATGCTTATCGGATTGGATTCCTGATGATCGTCGCGCAGGCGACGGATCACCAATGAACGAGCGATAAGGAATCCCACCAGGCAGGCAACGAGACGTTCCCAGCGACCGTCCATCACAAGATACAAACCCAACAAGACAATGCCAGTACGCATAAGAAAGCTAGTAAATATTAATAGTGCAGGTTGTCGCGCACGTGTAATTCGCCGCACGGTTAGCCAAAGTCCGCCGAAATAAAATGCACCTAGAACGGCACCAATCACGAACGCGGCAATGATCCAGGGAATGTTCATTCCTGACTCTCTTGCGTTTTGTCATCCGACTCATCTGTCTGCTCGTCTATATCGGAATCTAATGTGGTCAGGCTTTCTCTCTTGACCCAATACCACGCAATCGAGCAGCCGATGACAACACCCACGAACAGGCACATCAGCGTACAGGAGAACTTGTGTTGCCAGTTGCGGTCGATCCAGATGCCGATGGCGATGCCGATTAACGTCGGGATAGCAATCGACCAGCCCACCAACCCGAACATGCCCAATCCGTACCAGATACTGCGATCCTGATCGCGCCGGGCCTTCATCTTGCGCTGCTCTTTTTTGGCCACCTGTTCACTCAATTCGTCTTGGTATGAGAAATGATCCATCTTCGTCGATCGCTAGGGACGTTTATCAAAGTCCATGAAACGTCGCACGAGGCCCGCTTCAAGCCGGGCCGCAGCCGAACGGGCCAGCCGCTCCCGCTCGTCCAACTCTTTAAACTGCTCGTTAACAACGTGTCGCAATTGTCCCAAATCCCCGTTACACGCCGCGCTACGGGTAGACACCAATACTTCCGGTCCGCATTTGACCAACACACCTTCGTCAATGGCTAAGAATTGCTCATGGCCGTCTTCATCCTCAAAGGAAAGTAGTCCCGGTACCAAAGCTGCTACAAAATCCACGTGTCGCGGCAGCAGACAAAAATGGCCATTTTGCGCTTCCGCCATGACTTTCGTCACTTCGCGGTTCAGGAATACTACGTTGGGCAGTAGCACTTTCAAGTTCATGTCGACGTAATTGGTTCTTTCTTTGCTTCGTCGATTCGGCCAATCATGTACAGCGCTCGCTCAGGTTGCTCAGCGAACTCGTCATTTAGAATTCGCTGGCAACCATCGAGCGCATCATCCAACTCAACAAACTTGCCCTCATGGCCGGTGAATTGCTCGGTCACAAAAAACGGCTGCGTCAAGAATCGCTCCAGCCGGCGGGCGCGATTCACGATACGACGGTCTTCCTGGGACAGTTCTTCCAGGCCCAGCATGGCAATAATGTCCTTCAGCTCTTCGTACTGGGCCAGAGTCTTGCGGATCTCCTGAGCAATCTCATAATGCCGGCGACCAACGACGTGCGGCACCAACAGCTTGGACCGGGATTGAAGAGGGTCGATGGCCGGATAAAGCCCTTCGCTGGCCCGCTTTCTTGATAAAACGATAGTGGCCGACAGATGACCGAATGTGTGAACGGCCGCCGGGTCGGTGAAATCGTCAGCCGGTACGTAGACAGCTTGGACCGACGTGATCGCACCCGACGTCGTGCTACAAATGCGTTCTTCCAGTTCGGCCAGTTCCGTACCCAACGTCGGTTGATATCCGAGTCGCGACGGCAATCGTCCCATCAGTCCTGAAACTTCAGATCCCGCTTGAATGAAACGAAACACGTTGTCGATCAACAGCAGTACATCCTGGTGTTGGTCATCGCGAAAGAATTCGGCCATCGTGAGCGCCGCATGGCCGACCCGAAAACGAGCCCCAGGCGGGTCATTCATCTGGCCGAACACAAGCACCGTATTTTTCAGTTCTCCCGTCTGCTCCAGCTCGCGGTACAGCTCCTCGCCCTCACGGCAGCGCTCGCCGATTCCGCAAAACAAACTAACCCCTTCGTGCTTGCTAACGGTATTGTGGATCAGCTCCATGATCACAACCGTCTTGCCAACGCCCGCGCCGCCAAACAGGCCGGCCTTTCCACCACGTTCCAACGGCGCAAGGACGTCAATCACTTTGACGCCGGTGCGAAAGGCCTCCATTTTGGTGACCTGACGAGTCAGCGACACCGGCGCCTGGTGAATTGAGCGCCACTGGCCGCCGTCAATTTGTTCGCCACGGTCGATCGTTTCGCCGAAAACATTGAACGCACGGCCCAGCAGATGTGTCCCAACCGGAACACACAAGGGAGCACCTCGATCAATTACAGTAGCACCTCGTGCAAGACCTTCAGTGGGCGTCAGTGCGATTCCTCGAACGGTCTGGGCATCCAAGTGATTGATGACTTCGATCACGGTCTCATCGTCATCGCCCGCACGAAGTTCGTTGTGCAAATCAGGTATGTCGTGCGGAAATGTCGCGTCAATCACGCTGCCCCGCACACGGACGATAGTCCCCTGTCGGCGATGCGCCGCCCCGCGATCGCCAGCGCTCAGTGAGATTTCCGTCGAACGATCGTGTTGCATCATTACGCTTGTTTCACATGCGAAGGTTGCTATTTCGGCAGAGAGATTATCTCCGAATCCTTGGGTATTTCTGCATTCCAGCCCAATTCTAACGCAATCATCTCCTGTAGCGTATCGGATGCGGCGGGCTCACCATGGATGATGTACGTTTTGCGGGGTGGCTCGATGAAACCTTTGAGCCATCGTAGAATCTCATGCCGGTCTGCATGTGCCGACAGGCCATCGACGGTCTCGATGTGTGCATGCACTGGCACTTTCCGGCCGTGAATCCGCAGGAATTGTGCTCCGTCCAACAGCAAACGGCCACGCGTGCCAGCAGCCTGGAAACCGACCAGTAATACCGTCGTTCGCTTGTCGGGCAGCCGTTGTTTGAAGTGATGGACGATTCGGCCACCCGTGGCCATGCCGCTCGCGGCAATAATGATCATTGGCCCTGTCACGCGGTTCAATGCCTTGGATTCCTCCGGTTTGCGTGTGAAAGTGTATGGCTTGCAACACAGCGGGCAGCGGCGCTCGTCCATGAGCAGCTGCATGTCAATGTCATGGTCTTCGGGATGCTGGCAAAAGATCTCTGTAGCGTCGGTGGCCATTGGGCTGTCGATATAAACGGGCAATCGCGGGATCAGGCCGGCTTCCTCCAACTCACGTAAACGCCAGACAATTTCCTGAGTCCTTCCCACTGCGAACGCCGGCACGAGCAATGCACCACCGCGCTCAACTGCTTCGTTCACGATCCTCGCCAGCTGATCAGATGGATTCCCATTTGAATGCGAGCGGTTGCCGTAGGTGGACTCGACCAGCAATACGTCGGCATCAGGCACGATTTCCAGATCGCGAATCATCGGGCGGCCCCAACGTCCCAGGTCACCGGAGAAAACGAGCGTCAATGGGTCACTGCGCCCGATCCGTAATTCGATCGTAGCGGAACCAAGAATGTGTCCGGCGCGTCGAAACCGAGCCTCCATGTTGCCCGCCACCGAAAACGCTTCTCCATAAGTCCGCGGCTTTACCAGTTTCAAGGCATTTTGGGCGTCGCGGCCGGTAAAAAGGGGTTGGGCAGGTTGATGTTTTGAGAATCCCTTGCGATTCGCGTAAGACGCCTCTTCTTCCTGCAGATGGGCGGCGTCGGGAAGCATGATGTTCAGTAGCGACCGTGTTGCCGGCGTGCAATAGACTGGACCACGAAAGCCTCGCCGTGCCAATACAGGCAGATACCCGGAGTGATCAATATGAGCGTGGGTGAGCACGACAGCGTCGATGTCAGACGGCCGAAACGGCGGTTCGCGCCAATTTCGCAATCGCAGTTTCTTTAACCCCTGAAACAGGCCGCAGTCCACAAGTACCTGTTGGCCACCGGCGCGGATCAAGAACTTTGAGCCGGTCACGGTGCCGGCCGCACCGAGAAACTGTAGCGTTGATCGTCCATCCAGTTGTGGCGTCATCGTTAGGTCTCCAGAATCTTCAGCGCCTCGTGGCACAACACCATGTCCTCTTTGGTGTGAACGACAAGCACCTTAGCTCTCGCATGATCGGCCGAGATCACCGCATCCGCGTGCGCCGCAGCGTTGATTGACGGATCGAGTTCCACCCCGATGAAAACAAGCGATGCGCAGGCGGCTTCGCGAATCCTGGCAGCGTGTTCGCCCACGCCGCCGGCAAAGACCAAGGCATCGAGGCCTCCGAGCGTCGCGGCCATTGCCCCGATGGCTTGGCGAAGCCGATGGACGTAGATTGCGATCGCCAAGGTCGCGCGCTCGTTTCCGGATTCAGCCGCTTGTTCTACTTTTCGCATGTCCGCCGAGACGCCAGACACGCCGAGCAGACCGGACTCGTGATTCAGGATGCGGTCAAGTTCATCGGCTGATTGCCGATATTCCCGCGCGACGTGCAGCACGAGTCCTGGGTCGATCGAACCGCTGCGCGTCGCCATCATCAGCCCTTCCAACGGTGTAAAGCCCATCGTGGTGTCGACAGACTTTCCGTCGCGGATTGCGGCAAGTGATGCTCCATGCCCAAGGTGTGCGACAATCAGGCGCAGAGCGGTGAGCGGTTGGTTCAGGATCTCGGCCGCGCGTGACGCGCAATACGCGTGACTCAGACCATGGAATCCATAGCGTCGCACGCTCCACTTCTCTGTCCACTCGTACGGCACAGGATAGGTGTACGCTTCAGGAGCGAGAGTCGTATGAAATGCGGTGTCGAATACTGCGACGTGCGGAAGGTCAGAAAACGCCTGCCGCGCTGCGGCAATTCCCCTCAAACCGCTAGGATTGTGCAATGGGGCGAGCGGTACTAAATCGTGCAACGACGCCTCAACTTCCTTGGTAATCAACACCGCCTTGGTGAATTGAGTCCCGCCATGAACTACGCGGTGGGCAACGGCCGCAATATCCCCTTGAGTCGCTCGTCGAACGTCCGACGCCACGCGGAAGACTGCTTGTGTGATGTCCGACCAGTCAGTGTCCAATCGAATTGTCTCGATATCCACGGCGCTGAACTTGTACCGTGTCGGCGCACTCGCCCAATCCGCGCTTCCCTTAACAACGGCCTGCTCGTTGTCGGCGTCAATCACGCTGAATTTGAGGCTGCTAGAACCGGCGTTGAGAGTAAGGATGCGCATGGTCGGTTTACGTCATGATCCTGTAGCTACGAGGACCGCTGTCGGCCAGTCCATTGCCACTGGCGAACTTCCGGCATATCTTCGCCGTATTCGGCAATGTAACGCTTGTGTTCGAATAGTTTGTCGCGAAGCGCCTGTTTGATGTACGCCGCCTCCGCGCCGATTTGAGGGACGCGATCAATCACATCGCCCACCAGGTGGAAACGATCCAGTTCATTCAGGACCACCATGTCGAACGGCGTCGTGGTGGTGCCTTCCTC
>JABAOC010006385.1_pt2 | contig 17507 bp, 20 predicted proteins | sample 7062161 | NCBI WGS metagenome assembly JABAOC01 (sample SAMN14538625, study PRJNA623070) | marine sediment metagenome | biome: marine biome [ENVO:00000428]; feature: marine pelagic biome [ENVO:01000023]; material: deep marine sediment [ENVO:00002113] | place: India: Gulf of Khambhat ... | reverse complement strand
GATAGTATTCCTGAACCCAGGGAGTACGGTTGTATGGTGCGATATGGAATATTCGAAGTGTGCTGCTACATCACTCTGCAGGAATATCAATTTTTTCTTTTCTGAGGAACATTTTGAGAAATGGCAGAAAGAAAAACCCATAAGAAAAGGTTATTTGCTGAAAATACAAGAAGCATTCCATTTGGGAAAACTTTTTTTTGAAAACAGATTGAGACGGACCTACTGAATCAATCTGAATAATTGGTTTGCCTTGCAACATAGTGCTGCCTACCTATAGTAGGTCGGACTTTAAATATCCCACGCATCTAACCGATTGATATCAAAGAAAGCATGAAATATCTGAATTTATTTGAGGCTAAGATTGTGGCTAAAAAACACCAATATTAAACGAAATCGGAAGGCAAAAAATAATGTAAATTTTTATTCTACTGATATTGAACGAAATGAATGGTGGGCGATACAGGATTTGAACCTGTGACTTCTACCGTGTGAAGGTAGCACTCTTCCACTGAGTTAATCGCCCAGCCAAAGTGAAATATATCTGATTATTTATGAACGATTTACACATCCTCGATTTTCGAGTTTAACTAAAAACTGACTTACCGGCTCTTCTTTAAGCTGATATCCTGGCCATCTTTACATCCTGCTTAATATAGTTTTTCTCTCTGCTCATGTCAACAATTACGTCCTGCCTCATAACTTTTTCATGGTGAGTTTATTTATTTCTTTGTCTATCTCTTTTACGAATTCTTCGATCTTGTCCTGCAGGTGCTCCTTGACCACGTCGTTATTTTCGCATTCTTCCAGGGCATTGATCAAATAAGTTCTGATCCTCTGAACTGTTATATCCACCGATGAATAATTCATTGTATCCCCCCTTTCATTTCTTTTTTGTTTTCCTCTCCAGGGCCTCCATGGCCGCCTTCATTCGCTCGAAGTCGGCGTGGAGATATCTCATCGTTGTCTCGACCTGGCTGTGGCCCAGAATCTTCATCACATCAGCAAGACCCACGCCTTTCCCCAGGGCCTCCGAGACCATGATCGTCGAGGCCGTGTGGCGGAGGTTATGGAAGATGAAATCCTGGACTCCGGAGTATTTCCGGATCTTCCAAATCACATGGCTTAGGTCGACTTTCTTTCCTCTCTTTCCCAGCGGCAGCACATAGCCGTCCCGCCTTCTGTGATCCCGTAGCTCCTCCAGGATCTCCCGCACGCCGTCGGTTAGTGGAATGACTTTCTCCTTCTTCTGTTTCGTCTCGGTCCGCTTCACGGTTATCCTGTCTTTTCCGACATTCTCCCATTTGAGGTTGAGGACTTCCCCGGCTCTCATGCCGGTATAAAGCAGCAGCAGGATGATCCTTTTCACGTACTTCTGGGCCCGGGCGTTTCGCTGTGATTCCCGCTCAACGCGATCAGCTGCGTCCAGGATCCTCTCGAGCTCCTCCGCGTGTATTCCCGGCGCTTCTCGTCGACCGTGTACGGCCGGACCTCTTTCACCGGATTCTCGAGAAGGTGGTTTTTCCGGATAGCATAATTGAAGAACGTCTTCAGGAACCCGAAATAGTAATTGATAGTGGCCTCAGATCTCCCCTTCTTCTCTCCGCTGATCGGAAGGCTTCTCGGGTGCTCGTCGAGCTCGATGAGTCGGTCCTTGTCAATCTCGCTGACGGGGATATCCCCCCAGAGCTCATGGACAATCCGGAGTCGGTTCTTGATGGTCTCCCACTCTTTGACCTTTTTAACGGTCCGCTCGTACTCAATGAACTCGTTGGCCAGATCTCCGAACGAAATCCTGGAAGTGGTCGCCGGCGACTCGACCCCGTAGTATTTGGACCAGTGCTTTCTGTATTCCTGTTCCCAGCGCCAGCGGGCTTTATCCGGATCCTTTGTCTTCAGCGAGAACCGGATCCGCTGCTTGTCATCACCCAGGCCCACATATTCATCGAAATAATAAAAGCCGGTTTTCTTATCTCGGCGGGGACCTTCTTGGCGCTTAGGCATTAAATTTCTTTAGTTCTTTTAATTTTTTTTAATAATTATTGACAAATATGTCACTAAATACGTATATTAGTATTGAAAGACGAAAGTTCAGTGGGAAACCATTGGGCGAAAGAAAAAGGGCTCGCGATGCGAGCCTTTTTTATTTTATACAAATTCAATCCTATGCTTAATTGCCTCTAAGAATATTACTTCATGGGCAGTTTCAATTAAGCCCTAATTTGTATTTTTCTTGAATCCTACAATAATTACTTTTTTCCCTTTTCCCTTTAGATATTTTGCTAATTTAATTAGATCCCCGTCTCCGCTACAAATAATAAACGCACCTATTTCCTTAGTAAAAACGGTATCCATGGAATCAATTGCTATTTCTACGTCAAAATTACATTTAAATATATATTTCTCTGCCCGATGATCATATATTCTATGGACTGGTTTATGACGAACAATAAAATCAAAGGATCGAAGAGTCCTGAAATAATTTTTCTTTGCTTTTCTTGCTTCTTTAAACTCTTCAAAGGAAGCATCTAAATTGCGTGAGAAGTAACTCTGCTCGGTTATCATTCCCTCATAATAGAATTTAATAATTGGATTAAATCTTCGATATTCAAAATAATAAATTAATTTTTTGTAATCAATTCTCCATTTTCCAAATAAATGATAATGATAATGACCAGCGTCTATAAATACGGCAGCTTTTTCTACTATACTGCTATTCGTATTTCTAATTTTTCCCTCCTCCCCTGAGAAATTTATTTGACTCTAATCGTCTCTTTTATGAAGTGATGTTACGCTCAGCGTTTTCTTATTCTCGGGAGACCAGGATAAGCTGGTCTCCACTCGCCTCATTTTTCCTCCTTGGGAAATTTTGGCATTTCTAAAAGATGAGGATATTTCTCTTTTATCTGTTTCCATAGCTCCGGATCTGATGTGGCTTGATATAACGTTTTCACCTGTGAAAGCTGTTCTATAGTTAATCCTCGTGCTCCACTGAGATCTGCTGCTAAGAAACTTGCATCCCTGAGACTTGCTACCTCAAGATTTGTTCCCCTGAGGTCTGCTCCATCAAGATATGCATCTCCAAAATCTACTTTCTCAAGATTTGCTCTTGTGAGAATTGCCTTCCCAAGATCTGGCAACTCAAGATTTGCGCCTTTCAAAAAACAATCACGTAAACATATTTCAGTAATCCCATTTCTATTTAACCTTTTAATATTACCTGCTATCCTAAAAGCTGCTTCCTTTTCATCCCAGCCTCTATAATCATCGATTTCCTCTTGCCATCTTTGAATATTGCGTCTTTTCTCAGCTTTTTTATTCAGCCATAAAATGAAAGTTGCTATCACGAAAAGATCAAATAAAATCCCATGAGCTTCAACAAATATGCTTCTTAGAAAATCACCTTTATATTTGAAGAAAATAAATGTGAAGCCAACTACAACAATAAAGGCAAGCCAGGATATCCAAAAAGCCGTTTTTACATCGCTCGTTATAACTTTATCACTGAATTCTCTCAGCTTGATTCTTGCCATGAGAATTTCCCTCCCCTTCTCACGTCTCTCTATCGAGGCGATATCACGCTCAGCATCCTTACAATTAGCCCTCTCTCTGGTGAGAAAAAAACCATGGGAAATTAGGAGGCAAGAGAGGGCCTGCGAAGATCCCCTCTTTTGTAAGATAGGTTCTGCAGTTGATGATTTGCAATTTTTTTCAGCGCGATGTCTTATTATTCCCTTTTATTTCGCTTTATTCCCTTTCTGAGAATTTCCTTCCCCCTCCCGCGTCTCCCTATCGAGGCGATCAACGCTCAGCGTCCTTCTGATCCCGGGGGCCTCCGGGCCCACCGCTCACGGCTCCTTCGAGATGAGAATGCTGTGCCACAAATGAAGATCGCCGGATTTAGGTGCGCGGGACACCCGAACGTCCCGTCATCAGAACGAGGATTCCTTTACCGTGGAAACGCGACGCTCTGTACCGGGGGATCTTTGCTCACATCGTATTCCCGGGGACTAAACTGAGGGTCTCTGCGTGCCTCTGTCCACGTGAACCGACCTCCAATGTCCATGTTCTCCTTCCCGATACCGAGCCACCAGCCGTAAACATCCCCGTTCGTTTTCATTCGCAGTATGATGATCCCCATAAGGGCCTCTATCTCTCCGCGACCCCTATAGAAAAGCAGTCCCATATCCCGCTTGGAGATGCGTCCGAACAACTGGTAAGTCGTGCCTCCCAGGTAAGGTAAGTCACCGCGACCAACCACGAGACCATGCTCTGTATCGATTCTATCCAGATCGAACGTGACGTTATCATCCACATACGGGAGGAGTTTCCCGCTCTCCGACAAGTACGTCCATCGGCAATTCCACTTCTTTGCCCACCGTATGGTTTTGGCCTTACTTATGGGGATGTCTTCTTTTGTACCGAGTGCGAGGAGTTGCTCCATTACTTGGCGCTGGCCTTTGGGGACGCGTCCCGTGGTCTCCACTACTCGAATTATGTGGGCGGCCAGGATCAGTGCAACCACGATGACGGCAAGACATGCGATAACTACTTGAATACTGTTCCTGTTGGACCATGCGAATATGCTAACGATGAACAAGAATACAACGAGGATTCCAAAGAGTAGGAGATAAGCCGGCTTAACCCTCAATCCCTCCACAATCTTGTGAAGAAGCCTCAGTCTTTCTTTCTCCATATCGTTCATTTTTCACCTCACGAAAAAAAGAACAACATATTTTTTCATTTCAACCTCCCCTTATTCCTTTATTAATTTTATTCCTACTATCTATTAATAGTCAATTGTGAAAGTGTAGTTATCCACTTAGTGTCTTTTTATCGCCAGAAGGCCTTCGAATCTCCAAGCGATTCTATTTTCTTTATAAAAAAACCAGCCCTCTCTCTTTTGAAACGAGAAAACCACGAGGAAAAGGAGACGAGAGAGGGCTTGCGCTAAAAAAGACCCTTCTTTTTTAAGATAGGTTTTACAGTTCATGATTTGCAATTTTTTTCAGTGTGGTGTCTTATTTCTCCCTTTTATGCCCGATTATGTCGTATCTCAGCTTGGCTTGCTTCTCGGTTTGATCGAGAAATGCTCTGATTCCACAATTTCCTTGACCTCGTATTCAATTTTGCATGTGGTGCATTTCACGATGTATAGGCCGGATTGATCCTTTGTCCGCAGGTGCAGAGTACTCAAGCAGCCAGGGCATCGGAAGAGGAAGATCTTCACTTTTTTTTATATTTTAAAACTTTTTCCACAGTTCGACAAAAAAACTCTTTTGGGAAAATTGACATAGTAGTTAATTATGCGACTCAGCCTGTGGAAGCTCCTCTTAGCCATTGACAAATAATCCAGAAGGCATTATATTGCACATGATGATTGGGACCTAAAACCTTTACAATTTTACTTTGATTAGGACCGAAGGGATTTGTGCATCTCTTTTCACGAAATCATTGCTAAGTCCATTTTAAAAAAAGGAGGGAAAAGTGAAAAAAAAGAAAAGAAACAGTTTCACGTATTATTCGACAAAAAAAATCATTTGTACATGGCCGCTTAAAAAATACTTTACAATCAGCTTGATGATTCTGCTTACGGCTGTTTTAAACAGTTGTCTTGATTTTACGAGTGAGAAAAATAAAATTTTGCCGGTTCCTGCGATTAATCAAATGTATTTCGGCTGGTGTGGGGCTGCCTGCGTTCAGATGTGGGCTAATTACCAAAGTCTCTATCCGGAACAAGAAGATATTGCGGATTTAATCGGTTGGCATGGTTCAGATCCATACAGGATAGCTCAAGGAATTACACAATTTACATCAGACACTGGATATTCCAGATATTATAGTTCAAAACAAAAAGACATGGCGATAGCTTCCCAGGTAGCGTCAATTAGCGATAGGATTCCTAATATACCAATAGTTTTAAATGGCACCCATGCAGTTATTATGAAGGGCTATAGGTGGAGTGAATATGAAGATTTCCGTCCCTTGGCCGAGGGCATTTATTTCAACGATCCGAATGACGGCCTAAGCAAATATGTTTCAGTGGGAGATTGGAAATATAGTTGGTTTACACCAATGGATGGAATAAATTGTGCAGTTGTCCATGGGGCTGGTTATTATTCGTATGAAGACCAGGGCAGAGAAGGTCTTAGGGAATTTCACGAAAGAGACGGAATAATTTACGGAGAAGACCCGGAAGGCGGGGAAGATCCGCCCCCAATTATTGTATAATTAAGAAGGAGGAAAAAATGAAATTAAAAAGAATATTATTTATCATAATCATTTTACATTTAGTGGGCTTTGCGCAACTTTATGCTGATAAAAAGCCACGTCCAATCCCACTAAAAATCCTATCGGATCCCAGTTCCGGTTCGTACGTTCCATACCCTTATCCAAAAACAGACTTCGAAATAATCGAGGACTTCCGCTTTGCGGTAGAAAATTTGTGGGGCGAAAAAAGCAGGGGAAAGCATGTGATAATAGGTGAGGATCCTTCAAAAATCATGGTTAAGTTTACAGGGGATAATCCAAGTTTGGAAGTAACGCAGATTATAAAAGTCAAAGATTTGTTGTCAACATCGCCTTCACTCCATTATTATCTTCTGAAAATTGAAGATGAAAATGGAAAGCCTGTTGCCATAGGAAAGGTGCAAGACTCTGGACTATTGGGTGGGATCACGTTTCTCACAGAAGGCGCAAAATGCAGACCCTTTAAGACAGAATCTCAGGTCAAAGAGATATTGCGGAAAGCCGTTGGATACTCAATTATCGTAGATGAAATAGAGAGAGTTCTCCTGTCTTCGAATGTTTGTAGTCCTGATGGCCCACTTTGGAGGATAAAGACCCCCCAGGGAATCTTTTTTATAGATAATTTTGACAATGCTTACGGGATTAAGACAGAATTTCCCTGGGATATGAAGAAGCATGGTCACCCGGACCCATCGCACAGAGCAATACTGATTCTCGATCAATTAGAAGGAAAGGCCATTTTCCTGAAAAAGATAAAGAAGATAGAAAGATAATAGAATTTCGAAATTAGCAAATCGGCAAGTTTGACCAAAGAACTTCTCACAGCTTCATTTTGCTTCCATCTACTTCCGACGCATTATCTCTAAGTTACTGATATAAAAGATATTTCAGGCGAAACAGAAAGGGGAAAAACCGGCCAACTGAGTTAATCGCCCAGCCCATCTATTTTCTTCAATTTCCCCTCAGTTGTCAATTTTTTCTGTGAATAATCCTTGGCATCTTTAACCTACTTATTTCATCTTTTTTTTGAGATTGCCGCACTCCCTTCTGTCGTTCGCAGTGTCACCAGTAAGGTTGAGATTGCCGCACTTCTTTCGCTCGGCCGCGGTGACACCGGTGCGGTTGAAATAACCGTGTGTCTATCGGTCGTCTTGACTGATAGACTGTGTTACTTTTCTTCTGTTTTCCTCTTATTCAATTCCTGAATGCAGGCATCCCGCACCGTCTTTTTGATCAAACCCGGACAGCTGGATATTCTCTTGAACCGTGATTGACAACACACCGGTTTCGGTCTATATATAGGGTGATGGCTATCCGAAGGTGCCCTTACTGCAAAGCAATCATCGACGAATCCTCCGAGTATTGTTCGAACTGCGGAACCCAACTTCTTTTTCCCGAGGACGAATCCATAGAAGAAGAAATTCCTGGAGAAAAAATAATAGACGTTTCAGATGAAGAATCGGAAGCTTTAAAAGAAGAAGAAAAATCAGAAGAGAGAGAAGCCGCCCCAGAGGAAAAAGAGGAGAAGGCCTCGAAATCCGCAAAAAAAGAAAAGAAAGCGTCGAAGGCTGCAAAAAAGAAAACAGTAGAAGAAAAGGAGGTTACGGAGCCTGCGGAAGAAGCAGCTGGCGAGGAAAAGCCAGCAGAAAAAGAGGACGAGGTTGCAGACGAGAAGATGCCTGCAGAGGAAGAAGAGGAAATAGAAAAAAAAGATAAGGAAAAGGAACAGGCTTCAGAGATAGAGGAGAAAGAGGAGAGCGAGAGCCCTGCAATCCGTGCGGCTTCCGAGGAGGAAGAAGAACCGGCAACTGAAGAATTCGCCAAGACAAAGGAAGGGGAAATTCCCGAAAGCGAAGAGGCTCCTCCGTCCGAGGAAGAGAAGATTTCTGAAGCCGAAGAGGAAAAAGAATCCAAACTCAAGATCGAATCTTTGAAATTCGAGACTGAAGACCTGGACAAGATCCCTGATGCGCGGACCAAAGACCGGGAGGAGATGGAAGCGATTCTGAAGTCCTTCCCGAGAGAAGGAGAGGAAGAGCCAGAGGCTTTTGATGAAGACCAGGTTCCTCCCCTGGAAGACGAGCAAGACGTCTCCGCTCCACAGGAAGGAGCCATCCTGGAGGAGCCTCCCGTGGAAAAAGAGAGAGAAGAGCCTTCCCAGGACCCGGATAGAGAAGAGGAAGAGAAAGAACCGGCTCATATCACGCCAGCGGAGGAAGCCGAGCTTCCTGAATACATGAAAACACCTCCGGAAGAGAAAGAGCCCGAGCCGCCTCTTGATGAAGAAAAACGTGGAGAAGCGGAAGACCTGGGTTATGTATCAGACGAAGAGGATAAAGAGAAAAAAGACATTGATAAATTCTTAGATTCTGTGAAGAAAGAGCGCGCAGAGAAAGCGCGGGCCTTTGAGCAGAAAGTCCTGCCAACTCCAGAAGAAGGATTGGAAGAAAAGGAGGAAGCGGAAGAGACTCCTCAGAGGGATGTCTCTCCTGAGGAGCTCATCGACCTTGAAGAAAAGGAAAAGGAAGACATTGAAAGATTCGTAAAAGATGTTAAAAAAAAGAGAGAGACAGAAGAATCTTCAGTCCCTGAAGAGAAGATCCTCGAAACGCAAGACCAGGCACCAAGAAAAATCACGGATACACAAGCTGAACTTCCGCCCTGGGCAGAGAAAATGAAGGATACTGTGCCTCCTCAGTTCGAGGATACGAAGGAAGAAGAAATGAAGGAGGTCCCCCCTGAGCCTGAACAAGTTGTTCACGAGGAGCCGGACGAGATTCCCCCCCAACAGGAAGCTGTTCCTGAAGAAGAGGAGGTGATTCCTCCCCAAGAAGTCACTGAAGCTGAAGAGGTTTCCATCCCTGAAGCAGAAGAAGTCGTTCCTCAAGAAAAAATCCCGGAAGAGGAGGAGGTCTCGATTCCTGAAGAGAAAGTCAGTCCTCCAGAGAAAGCTGAAGAAAAAGCTCCTCAATTGGAAGAAAAGCCTGAACCGGAAAAAAAGATCGTTGTGAAGCGGCCTCCCTCACGCTTTGTCATGCGTTTGAAATCCAGGGCCTTCGACCTGTTTTCTATGGCCATTCTCTGGCTTGTGGCCCTCTGGGTGGCCTCTCGCTTGATCGGAGTGACTCTGTATTCCCTTCTCTCTGTATCTACGCTTCCGGTTGTGGGATTGTACCTGATCATTCTGCTGGTGTATTTCTTCTTTTTCCGTCTTTTCCTCGGGGAGACTCTGGGCGACTTTATTTTCTATCAGGAATAAACGGACTCCACCTCATCCCCGAGCTTGAAACTTTTCCCGAGAAACCTTTCTTTCGCCGTTTCGTCCGATGAGACCTCCTGAGGAGTTCCGTGGATGAGAAGTTCTCCGTTGTCAATGATGTAGGCCCGGTCAGCCGCTTTTAAGACATCCCGGACATTGTGGTCAGAGATGACTATACCGATTCCCTTTGTTTTCAGCCGCGTCATGATTTTTTGGAGTTCGACAATGGTCAAAGGATCGATCCCGGTGAACGGTTCATCCAGAAGAAGAAATTTCGGATTCAGGACGAGAGAACGGCAGATCTCGAGTCTCCTCCGTTCCCCTCCGGAGAGGCTGTAAGCCGGTTGTTTGGAAATCTCTTCAAGCCCCAGCTCTTCCAGAAGTTTTCTTGCGATTTTTTCGCGCTCTTTCTTTTTGAGGGGTTGAAGCTCGAGGACGAGCATAAGGTTGTTCATGGCAGTGGCTTTCAGGAAAACAGAATGTTCTTGAGGAAGATAGGTGATTCCCGCGGCGGACCTGTCGGGACTTGAATGGCGGGATATGTCTCTCTCGTCGAGGAATATTTCTCCGGAATCTGGCTTGATGAGGCCCGCGATCATCTGGAAAGTTGTAGTTTTGCCGGCCCCGTTCCTCCCGAGAAGACCGATGATCTCTCCGGAACGGACTTCGATATCCACTTCCTTGACGACAATCCTGTGGTTGAATCTTTTGGTCAGTTTTTCAGCTCTCAGAACGGACATTGCGGGGACCCTGTTTGACAGCCCCCATACTAAAGTCATTCCGTATGGCTGTCAAGGTGCGAGAAAAAGGTCATCAGTGTGCTGAGGGCTGGTGTATTGAAGTGTTCGACCTCGGATGCGACGCGCAGTCCTGCCCTCACAGCTGTCTGTGCTGCTCTCCCCATTCGAGGATTTACGGTTGGGAATTGTCTTTTTCCAGTCGAAGGAGGTACTCTTTGAATTCCAGTCCCAATCCGAAGCCTGTCAGGCTGCCGTCCGACCCGAGTACCCGGTGGCAGGGGATGATGATGAGAAGTGGATTGCGGCCCATCGCGTGACCGACACTCCTGTATCCCTTATGTTTCAATCTGAGGGCGAGAGATTTGTAGGTGGATGTTTGGCCATAAGGAATTTTTCTCGCCTCCAGCCAGACTTTCCTCTGGTAGGGAGTGCCGATAAAAAGATCGAGCGGAAGAGAAGCAAAATCCTCTCTTTTTCCCTCGAAATACCTTTTGAAAAGCTTTTTTTCTGTCGCGAACCGCTCATCGTCGAGCTCGAGGAGAATTCCCTTTTTTGTGATGGAGCCTTTGATCTCCTTGAGCGTATTCTGGTTCTTCAAGAAAGTGGAGAAGCTCATCCCTTTTTCGGTTTTGGCCAGGAAAATTCTGCCTTTCGGGATATCCAGGAGGGTGTAATACAGAGGCAAGGCTTAAATTCCCAGAGCGAGTCTCTCCGCAAGAGCGGAAGGCAGTCCGGCTTCCAGGATTTTTCTCTGGGCTTCTCTGATTTCATACTCCATGCGGTAGAACTTGATTTTTTTTGTGTCGGAGTCGTAAATGGCAAAAGCGGCCCGGTTGTCCCTGTCCCGGGGCTGTCCGATTGAACCCGGGTTGATGAGATACTTCGTGCCCTCCTCCAGCTTTATTTCGTTACTGTCTCCGGAGAGAAATGTCCCGTCCACAATGTGATCTTTTTCGGTGTAAACAAAAGGAAAGTGCGTGTGGCCGAAAAGGCAGAGAGGGGTGGTCACATGCGCGAAGGCTTCTGCGGCATCGAATTCGCCAAAGATATAATGGTCTTCGTCAAACGGCGCTCCATGGCAGAGCATGATATGGTTATGGATGGTGACCGGCCCCTTTTTCAAATTGCAGAGGTACTCCATATTTTTTTTCTTGACGTTTTTTTTGGTCCAGTGGATTGCCGCTGCCGCGATCGGATTAAAGGTCTGGATAGAGTCATGGTCGCAGACCGCTTTATCATGATTTCCCCGGATTATAGAGAGAGGCTTGAGTGCGCGCACCTTCTGGATGATTTCATTGGGGTCGGCGCCGTACCCTACCAGGTCGCCGAGAAAGATGTAGTGGTCGATCTTTCTTTTCTGAGCGTATTTGAGGAGAACGAGCAGAGCTTCCAGGTTTCCGTGGATATCGGTAAATATCAGATAACGCATTGTCAGTTCGCTCGTTCCTGCAAGGAATTGTACATCCTGTGAGCCATGTACGAACTTCTCACCAGAGGACCCGATTCGACATCCTTAAATCCCAATTCCAGGGCCATCCGCTTCAATTCTTTGAATTCATCAGGGGAATAGTATTTCCTGACAGGCACATGCGATCTGGAGGGCTGGAGGTACTGGCCGATGGTCAAAAGGTCGCAGTCGGCTTTTCTCAGGTCAGAAAAGGAACGGAAGATTTCCTCTCTGTTTTCTCCAAGACCCACCATGAGTCCTGATTTGGTGACAGCGCCCAGCTCCTTGGCTTTGTTCAGAACTTTCAAAGACTGCCTGTAATTCTCCACGCGCCTTCTGATCCGGGGATAGCCGGACTCGGTGGTCTCGATATTGTGATTCAAAATATCCGGCTGGGCACGGATAACTGTCTCCAGGGACGCTGTGTTGCCTTGAAAATCTGGAATCAACACTTCAACTTTGATTCCGGGATTTTTGTCTTTGAGGGCTTGTATTGTTCCAGCGAATACAGATGCTCCTCCATCTGGCAGGTCATCCCGCGTGACGGATGTGACAACCGCATAACGGAGGCCCAGAAGTCCAGCGGCATCTGCGACTTGATCAGGCTCATCGGGATACAAACCAGAGGGGAGGCCTTTTTTTACTCCACAGAATGCACACTCGCGCGTGCAGACATCTCCAAGTATCAGGAAAGTCGCCGTTTTTTTCGACCAGCATTCAGAGATATTGGGGCATTTCGCACTCTGGCAGATGGTGTGAAGTTTTTCTTTCTTCAGGATTTTGGAGACGTGAAAAAAGTTGGGCTCGGAAGGGAATTTCACCTTCAGCCAGGAGGGTTTCTTTATAGTCTGAATTTCCTCAAGATCCAACGCCATTCCTGCTTGTGAAAAAATAATTGTTTAAATTTAAGATGGTTTTTTGCTTAAAGTCAAGGGAAAATCCTAATACTCGATATCTCGCTCTCTCTTCATGCGCCTGCGCATCCGCTTGCGGGCTTGAGCGGCCTTCATTCTTTTTTTCTCACCGGGCTTGTAGTAGATCGAGTGCTTTTTGATCTCTTTGATGATAGCCTGCTGCTGGACTTTCCTTTTGAAACGTCTGAGCGCGCTTTCGATCGATTCTCCTTCTTCAACAACGATGAACGCCAAGAACACTCACCTCCTTGTGTGTAAAGGATTTTATATCTGAATCTTGCCTGGTTGTCAAGATAAACCCGAAAAAAGACAGCTGCAAATGTCATTGCGGGCCTGCGCGGCAATCTCATGAAAAAAGAGGCCAGTTCCCTTTACTGTCCCTTACCGTAATTGCGAGTGAAGCGCGGCAATCTCATCTAATAAAAGGTGCATTCAGGGTGTCATTGCGAATACTCCGTGACAATTTCACTGGAGGGATAGGATGTATTAGGGTGTCATTGCGAGTGAAGCGTGGCAATCTCATAAGGAAGATTAAAGATAGATTTCGTTATCATTCTACAGGACAGATCGAGGATATTAAACCCTGGTCATAAAATTCCGTATAAGATAGGGAAGCGTGATTTCCGATCGGTATCAATATCAGAGCCATGGTGAGGATTTAATTATTATACAGAAATTCTCTGGCTTCTTTAGGAGACAGGAATAGTATCCACAGCACAAGGAGATAATAAAAGGAAGGATGTCATGACGAAATTTAGGTCGATCAACAGAGATAGACAAAAAGGAATCGAGTTTCTGACGGTGATAATAGTTATGGTCTTTCTTCTGATTAGCTGTGCAAAGAAGCCGAAGGACGAGGACACAGCTCAAAAAATGGGTCCGTTAGATCCTGATGTGAACTACGAAAGGCCTTTCGAGCCGAAGATGATCAGTGTTCATCTCCCCGCTCTTACAGAAGAGGCGAAAAAACTGGAGATGGTCCTCATCGAGCCGGGGTCGTTCATAATGGGCTCATCGAAGGATGAACTGGGACGTTCTGAAACCGATTGGCCTCTGCACGAGGTGAAAATCACCAAACCCTTCTACATCGGAAAGTATGAGGTCACCCAGGTCCAGTGGGAATCCGTGATGGGGAGCAATCCCTCGTATTTCCGGGAAAGACCAAATCATCCTGTGGAAAAGGTGAGATGGCAAACCTGTCAGAAGTTCATAAAAAAGTTGAACGCTTTAGGCCAGGGAACCTTCCGTTTGCCCACAGAAGCAGAGTGGGAGTATGCGTGCCGGGCAGGGACGCAGACGCGATTCTTTTTCGGTGAATCGCTGGAGAATGCGGATCACTACATGTGGTGGGAGGGAAACAGCGAGCCCAAGGAAACAAAGGAAGTGGGCTTGAAGCGGCCCAATTCCTGGGGATTGTATGATATGCACGGCAATGTCCAGGAGTGGTGTGCGGATCGCTGGGAGCTCCCCAGTGACCGAGGTCCCCAGATTGACCCGCAGGGACCATCATCAGGCGCGTCGTTTTTCTTTTTGTGGACAAATCGTGTTTTTCGCGGCGGAAGCTTTGGGAGCAACGCCTTGGACTGCCGGTCATCGTTCCGCAGCCGTGAGCAATCGATAGACTTCCATTACAGTCTGGGTTTTCGTCTTGTGAGGGAATATCGCTAACACCGCTACGTCATCATTGAATATGGGCGAGTTCTATTATTGGAAAAAGGAAGCGATTATCCCTATAATTGCATTAAGGGACCTAAATCTAAGGATGAAATTCTAAGTTAAAGGAGGAAAGTATGTCCCACAAGAAAGCCTTAAAGACATGGCTGGTGTTTATTCCTGTCGTTATTATCATCGCGATGCTGGCCGGATGCGCTGCGAAAAAAGCCAGCCCCTGGGGAGATCCTCAAACGGGATTGATCCTTCAGTACCGGATGGCCGAAGACCAAGTGCTGAAGTACCAGACATCGGCCGAGCAAACTCAGGACATAGAAGTCATGGGCCAGGCTATGACCACCGAAACCACTTCATCGAGTTCATTCACCGTGAAACCCAAGGGCCTGAAGGAGAATAATCACTTGCTTCACGTCACTATTGACTCTATGAGTGTCGATATTTCCAGCCCGCAGGGCGATCTTTCCCCGGACTTGAGTTCTGTTATCGGAGAGAGTTTTGAGATGGTCCTTTCTCCTTTGGGGAAGGAGCTGGATGTTTCCGATGCGGCATCCATACAGTATGACCTCGGCCAGGCCGGCAGTCGGAGTGTTGAAACGAATTTTCAAACCGTGTTCCCTGATCTGGCGGGTAAACCCGTGAAGATTGGAGATACCTGGCCCAGCACAGATGCGATCACAGAAAAAACCAGTATAGGTGAGGTTCTCCTCAATTTTGAAAGTGTGAACACGCTTGAGGGGTTTGAAACTGTGGATGGGCTGGAATGCATAAAAGTGACTGCAAAAGTAACAGGCACCCTGGATGGAAAAGGAGAGCAGATGGGCGTAGAGATGACCTTCAAAGGAAATATTGAAGGCATTGAAACCTGGTATTTTGCCTACAAAGAAGGCATTTTCGTCAAAGGAACAATAACAGCCCATTCAGAGGCAACGATTACTACGAGTGGCGCCCAAGCTATGACGATTCCTGTAAAGCAGGAAACCAGAATGGAGACAAAGCTGGTTAAATAGTTAGTCAATCAGTCACAAGAATATATTTATTTTTCCTATCTACGGATATCATCCAATTCGCAGAGCCCTACAGTCATTACCGTTTATTTCTGAAAAACTCTGTGGAATATCAAATAGAGTGTGATAAACTTCAGTCCTGAAGTTCGATTCTTTTTAACAAGGAGAAAAGTGATTGACCAAGTACATCTTCTGGAGCGTGCTTCATAAAAATGCCTGCATCGCTCTGACCGAAGATTTATCCAGGTATGCGCAGGGAGAAACATTCTGGAAAGCCATGTTGAACCTGTGCGAGACGCTCCAGGAGTGTGCTCCATCCAGGACGAATGAAGAGAGCGATTTTAATGCCCGTTTGAAGATGTACTATGAAACCGGGGTCAATAAGATTGAAATATTCGTGGAAAAAGAGGCCAAGCGCTTCGCGGTTCGAAGCGCCAACAGCCGCAGTTTTATCGATGCCGAGAACGAACAGGATGCATTGTTAAAATATGTTGAAGTGAGGGCTAAAACGTCAGATGTCAATACTGGAGACCTAAATAAAATCTGAATTCACTTCTCTCTCTCTGTCCCCTTGACTTTTATAAATACTATAAATACTATAATAATAGTAGTATATAGTTTGGGAGAAAAGAAAAAATAATGAGCAAAGTGAGAAAGATAAACAAGATATTCGAGAGTAAACCGACGCTCGAGGGGGCGGGAGTGCGCCTCAAACGGGTTTTCGGCAACGCAGAAGTGCCGACATTCGACCCGTTTCTGCTTCTTGACGACTTTCATTCCGACAATCCCGAAGATTACCTTCCTGGCTTCCCCTGGCACCCGCATAGAGGAATAGAGACGGTTACCTACATGCTTGAGGGAAACGTCGAGCATGGAGACAGCATGGGAAACAAGGGAAACATTAAGTCTGGTGAGATGCAGTGGATGACGGCTGGAAGCGGTATCATTCATCAGGAAATGCCTGAAGGCAATAAAGGGCTGATGTGGGGTCTTCAGCTCTGGGTTAATCTTCCTGCCAGCCACAAGATGATGAAGCCGAGATACAGGGATGTCCGGTCCGGGGATATACCCGAGTACACATCAGAGAAAGGAATAAAGGTCAAGGTCATATCCGGGCAGTATAAAGACCTTGTAGGCCCGGTCAAAGATATAATCTGTGATCCAGAGTACCAGGATGTGTCAGTCCCGGCAGGTGAGACATTTGAGCACAAGGTAAAAAAAGGACATACGGTTTTTGCCTATATTTTGGAAGGGGATGGATTTTTCCATCCGGATAAGAAAGACAGGATTTCGAGAGAAAACCTTGTTCTATTCTCTAATGGTGAAAGAGTAACTGTTGAAGCTTCCAATCAGCCCCTTCGATTCCTTCTTATATCAGGCAAACCCATCGGCGAGCCTGTGGCCTGGTTTGGCCCCATTGTTATGAATACTGAGGAAGAATTGAGGCAGGCCTTTGACGAATACCAGAAAGGCACATTCATTAAAGACTGAGATTGATTTTCAGATTTTTTTTTATTAGGCAAGCGATAGCAGGTTGTGAGCCAGGAGGAGCAGTCCCTGGATAGAAACGTTGTGGGGACAGGCCCTCTCGCAGTAACCAGGACATTCGCCACACACATCGGCTTTGACGCCCGGAATCGCGGAGTAATTCTGCATGGCTTCGCGCTCCCGTCCCTGGGCCACAAAGTAGTGGAAATACCGCATGATCGTGTTCACGGGCACTCCTTGAGGACATCGGGGCTCACACACTCCGCAGGCATGGCGGCAGTAAAACTCGCCACAGCCTTCCTTGTAGGCGGCAAGCTTCTCTTTATCCTGGTCGCTGAGTTTTGTCCCGGACAGGGGAAGGATCCGTTCCATTTCGTCGTAGGTTCGCAGAGAACAACAGACCGTATTGACCTTCGGATTGTCGAGGACGAACCGGATAGCGGCGGCTCTGATTTCTTCCGGATTTTGGAGGTCATGTTTGGCGATGAACTGTTCGGCTTTGTCGAACTTGTCCTTGAACCGGATCAGTCCTTCCTTGTACAGTGGATGGATCTTCTTCCCTTCCTTTTCGAGCTGCTCGATACGGGACTTGAGGATGTAATACTTGGTCACCGGAGTGGATTTCATCAGGGTGGTTCCGATATTTTTTTCCTTGCATACCTCGAGCACACGCTCTGACTGGTCCATCTGGAGGAAATTGTAGGCAAACAGGAACACATCGAAGCGTCCGTCTTCGGC
>JABAOC010011353.1_pt7 | contig 17510 bp, 12 predicted proteins | sample 7062161 | NCBI WGS metagenome assembly JABAOC01 (sample SAMN14538625, study PRJNA623070) | marine sediment metagenome | biome: marine biome [ENVO:00000428]; feature: marine pelagic biome [ENVO:01000023]; material: deep marine sediment [ENVO:00002113] | place: India: Gulf of Khambhat ... | reverse complement strand
GCAACAGATCTAACGGCCCCTCGAAGGTCTCAAGAAAGACCTCCAAGGCATCCGGGGGTATATACAGATCTTGCGGCAGCTCGATCACGGGCTGCCCCTGAACGACGGCCAATGGCGCCTGTGTCTGCTGCGGAGTATCCACTAGCTGTACCCCAATCCCATCGCCTGGCGGACGTCATCGAGCGTCTCCTCGGCGACATCGCGTGCGCGCTCATTTCCCTCGGCGATAATATTCTTAACCAGTGTACGATCGCGCGCGTATTCCTCCGCACGCGATCGTATGGGCTCAAGTTCGGCGATCACGGCGTCGATGACCTTCTGCTTGCATTCCAGGCAACCAATGGCGGCCGTACGGCAACCTTCCTGTACCCACTTCTGCGTGCTNNATTTTGCCGGGTCACCAGGATCCGTGCGGCGTACCCTGGCCGGATCGGTCGGCATGGTCTGTATCTTCTGCTGCACGCTGTCCGGTTCTTCGCGCAGAGCGATGGTATTATTGTACGATTTCGACATCTTCTGACCATCAAGTCCAGGCATTTTGGGTGCATGGGTCAACAGCGCCTGCGGCTCCGGCAGAATGATTTTGCCACCCCCCTCGAGATAACCAAACAGCCGCTCCTTGTCGCCTATGGTAATGTTTCTCTGTTTGTCGAGCAGCGCACGCGCCGTCGCCAACGCCTCCTGATCGCCCTTTTCCAGATAAGCGGTGCGCAGCTGCCGATATAAGGAACCGGTCTTCTTGCCGAGTTTGGTGACCGCCTCCTTGGCGCGTTCTTCGTATCCGGGCTCGCGGCCATACAAGAAATTGAAGCGCCGCGCCACCTCGCGCGTCAGTTCCACATGCGCCACCTGATCCTCGCCGACCGGTACCAGGCCTGCGCGGTAGATCAGGATATCGGCCGCCTGCAACAGCGGGTATCCGAGAAAACCGTAGGTCGACAGGTCCTTGTCCGCGAGCTGTGCCTGTTGATCCTTGTAACTTGGCACCCGCTCGAGCCAAGGCAGCGGTGTGATCATTGCCAGGAGCGCAAACAACTCGGCATGCTGCGGCACTTGCGACTGAATAAATAGCGTGGCGTGATGCGGATCGACGCCGGAAGCCAACCAGTCGATAACCATGTCCCAGATATGCTCACGGATGACGTGCGGTTCCTCGTAATGTGTGGTCAGCCCATGCCAGTCGGCGACGAAGTAGAAGGCCTCGTACTCGTGCTGTAGGCGTACCCAATTACGCAACACCCCATGATAGTGACCCAGATGCAGACGCCCGGTTGGGCGCATACCGGATAACACGCGTGCGGGTTGGCCAGGAGGGACGCTTGGATGCGCCATCACGACAGTCCTACCACCGTGATCACAAACCTGAGAGCAAACTCGATCGGCGGCGCTATGACCACCCACAAGATCCCCGTAATCATGAGCGTCAGCAAGATTACGAAGCCGAACGGTTCCACGCGGCTCAGCTGCCAAGCCCACCGGCCAGGGAGCAGGCCGACGGCGACACGGCCGCCATCGAGCGGCGGTAAAGGCAGAAGATTGAACACCATCAACAGCACATTAATAAGTATGCCCACGAGCCCCATATAAATCAGTGGCTCGGCAATCCCCGATACCGACGCCGGTAGCAGGTTAGCTATCTTGGCAAGGAGACCCCAAAAAATCGCCATCAATAAGTTAGCCGCTGGACCGGCGGCAGCAACAAATATCATATCCCGCTTCGGATGCCTCAGATTTTCCCACGTCACTGGCACCGGCTTCGCCCAGCCGAACAAGAAGCCCTTGCCCCCCAAGGCGATAAGGAACAACAGCGCAGCCGGCACCAAGACCGTCCCCACCGGATCGATGTGCTTGATGGGATTAAGCGTCACGCGACCCAGGCGTTCGGCTGTCGGATCTCCGAAAAACTTAGCGATCCAACCGTGGGCCACCTCGTGCACGGTGATGGCAAACAATACGGGCAGGATGGAGATAATGATAACTTGGGGCAGAGATAAATCACTGAGCACCCTGAGTATGCCTTGCAACATCGGGCCAAGTATATCAGGCCGGCCCCGGCGCATAAATTGACTTGATCAGGTGCTCGGGCCTATTTCAGCGCTGTGCGCGCCAGCTGCGCCAGCGCCGTGATATCGCCTTTGCCCTGGCGCGCGACCTCGACCACGCCATCTTTAAGCACGATGACCGTGGTGGGCTCGAAGCCGCAGGGCCCACCATCGATCACGAGATCGATCTCGTGCTCCAAACGCTCGCGAATCTCGACTGGATCGCTCAGCGGCAGCTCGCTGCCCGGGAGAGTGAGCGTCACGCTCATCAGCGGCTCGCCAAGCTCCGTTAGCAGCGCCTGCACGATGCGATGATCCGGGATCCGCAGACCGATCATGTTTCGGCGTCCATCGAGCAAGCGCCGCGGCACCTCTCGCGTCGCCGGCAGAATAAAGGTATAGGGCCCCGGCGTGTTGGCACGCAGCACCCGGTAATCGGCGTTCGTGATCCGCGCATACAGGGAGAGCTCCGAGAGATCATGGCACACCAATGTGAAGTAGTGCCCAGTATCGAGCCGTCGTATGCGGCGGATGCGCTCGAGCGCGGATTTGTCGCCGATGCGGCACCCCAGCGCATAGCTGGAGTCGGTGGGATAGGCGATCACGCCGCCATCGCAGAGAATCGCAACGGCCTGGCGGATCAGGCGTGGTTGGGGATTGTGGGAATGTACCTGAAAGTACTGGGCCACGTACGTATGCGCTTACCGCCCAAGCCCCGGCGCCACCGCCGGGACTGGGACGGTCGTCCTAGATCACCCGTGCAACCCGTCGAAGCGCGGGGCATCAGGTTTTTTTCTTGTCCCCTTTCATGAACTTGTCCAGCTGGCCCGCCGCCCACTTCTGTCCGCCCAGGCCAAAGGCCAAGGACAGCGCAAGCACAATACCGGCAAACAGGATAAAAAACGTCCAGCGGATGATGTCGGCGCCAACATCGACCTGATTCAAAGCGATGATAATGACGAAGATCATGATCGCATAGCGACTGATCCGGCCCATGAGCTCGGCATCCTGGATGCCGACGTTCTTCGCGTACGCTACGACCGCGTCACCGACAAAACGCGCGAAGTATAGCCCGATAGCCATGATCAACACGGCGACGATCACGTTGGGGATGAAAAACGCCACCCGGCTGAAAAGATCGGACACCTCTTTCAGTCCCAGGATATTGAAAGCCACCAGCAAGGCCACCAGGATTGCTAACCAATATATCAGAATCCCCAGTATGTCGATCGTGGTCTTTTTGATGCCACCCTGCTTGAAAAAGTTGTCGACCCCGGCCTTTTCCGTGACCAAGTTGAAATTGACCGCCTTCAGGGCCTTGACGACGATGAACTGCAGAAATTTCGCCAGCAGCCAGCCAGCGACCAGGACAGCGATGGCGAGAAAGAACTTTGGCAGGAACTGCACGAGCTGCACGAGAAAGACGCGCGCAGGTTCCAACATAAGAGTAATTTGGTCCACGGCTCGCCTCCTTTCTTGAGATTGTTGTCAACGGCGATTCTGACGCCGCGGGGACGCTCGAGTCAACCGCTGCGGCCCGCACGCCTACAGTCGGCCCGGCACGATAGGGTAAACTGTGCAACCTTAGAAAGGTCCCAACGAGCTATAAGCCAGTATGAAGCTGCTTTACGATTTCTTTCCGCTGTTGCTGTTCTTCGTCGCATTCAGCCTGTACGACATCTATGTCGCCACGGCTGCGGCGATGGTCGCTACCCTGGTGCAGGTGATCTGGCACTGGCATCGAACTCGACGTTTCGAAAAACTGCACTTGATCACGCTCGGCGTGCTGCTCGTCTTCGGTGGCATGACCCTGCTGTTCAAGGACGATACCTTCATTCGCTGGAAACCCACGGTCGTCTACGCCATCCTGGCGGCACTGGTGTTCGCCAGTCAATTCGCCGGCAACCGGACGCTCATAGAACGGTTGCTGAGCGCCCAAATCGCATTGCCAGCGCACGTCTGGAGCCGCCTCAATGTCAGCTGGGGCTGTTTCTTTGTGCTCTTGGGGGCGCTCAACCTGTACGTGGCCTTTTACTACGGGCTGGATCAGGACGCACAGGCGCGCCTTGCGTTGTGGGCCAAGTTCAAGGTATTCGGCCTGACCGGGTTGACGCTGGCATTCGTCGTCGCTCAGGCATTCGTCATGGCGAAATACGCGGATAAACCAACGCCCGAGGAATAGATTCAATGTATTATGCAATTATGGCAAGTGACGTCGAAGACAGCCTCGAACGGCGCTTAGCTGCCCGTCCGTCGCACTTGCAGCGCCTGCAGCAACTAAAAAATCAAGGTCGGCTGATGCTCGCCGGACCCTTCCCGGCCATCGATAACGAAGACCCCGGACCGGCGGGTTTCAGCGGCAGCCTGATTGTGGCGGAGTTCGAGTCGCTCGAGGAGGCGCGCACCTGGGCCGACGCCGACCCCTACTTGGAAGCCGGAGTCTATGCCGAGGTGACGGTAAAACCCTTCCGCAAGGTCCTGCCCTGATTCGTGAATTGGTTATGAGTGATTCGTAATCCGTATCAGAGTATCGCCACTCACCAATAACCAGTTAGCGGTTTTATTTGATCAGCTTGAGGAACTGTTTCTCGTTGAGCGTCTCGATGCCAAGCTCGGCGGCCTTGCTTGCTTTCGAGCCCGGATCGGTACCGACGACGACGTAATCGGTCTTGCGCGAGACGCTACTCCCCACTTTCGCCCCAAGCGCCAGCAGTTCTTGTTTCGCTTCCTCGCGCGTCATCGACTCGAGCCCGCCGGTCAATACAAAGGTCTTTCCCGTCAAGGCACCGGCTTTGCGTCTTTGCGGTGGAGCGATCGGCTTCACACCCGCCTTGAGCAAGCGACGGATAATTTCACGATTGTGTTGCTCGCGAAAAAAGTTATAAATGTCCTCGGCCATATTGGGACCTACATTAGGGATCGCCTCGAGCACCTCGCGACTGACTCGCATCAATGCATCGAGGCCGCCGAAATGTTCCGCCAGCAGTTGCGCGGTGGCCTCACCGACCTGGGGAATACCGAGCGCGTTGAGAAAACGCGCAAGCGGGACACGTTTACTTCGCTCGATCTGATCGAGCAGGTTTTGCGCCGATTTCTCGGCCATGCGCTCGAGCGCCACGATATCGGCCTTTTTCAGTGAGTAAAGGTCAGCCACTGTCTTGACGAGCGCTTGAGCGACGAGTTGCTCGACAAGCTTGTCGCCCAGTCCTTCGATATCCATGCCCCGGCGCGACGCGAAGTGCAGCAGCGCGCCCTCGGCCTGTGCCGCGCAGTACAGTCCGCCCATGCAGCGATGCGCCGCCTGCCCTTCCTCGCGCACGACCGCCGATCCGCACACGGGACATTTCGTCGGCATGCGCCAGCGTCGCGTACGATGCGGACGCTTCTCTTTGATTACGGAAACGACTTCCGGGATCACGTCACCGGCACGGCGCACGATCACGGTATCACCGATGCGTACATCCTTGCGTTCAACCTCGTCCTGGTTATGCAGCGTAGCATGCGTCACCGTCACACCGGCCACCTGCACCGCGCCGAGCTGCGCGACGGGCGTGATCACACCGGTTCGACCCACCGAGGGGATGATGTCTTCGACGATCGTGGTCTCTTCGTGTGCCGGGAACTTGTGCGCGACCGCCCAGCGTGGCGCCCGTGCCGTAAATCCTAGCTGTTCGCGTGCAGCCAGCTCATCAACCTTGTACACCACGCCGTCCACTTCGAAGGGTAGCGAGTCGCGCTGCGCGAGCATCTTACGATAGTAAGCGAGACATCCGTCCAACCCCTGCACAACCTGGAAGTACGCGGTCGTACGAAACCCCCATTTGCGCAGTTGTTGCGTGACTCGCGAATAGCGTTCGCCGACGGGCACCGACGTCTCACCGAGGCCCCAAGGGACAAATGTCAGCGGGCGTGATGCCGTGATGCGTGGGTCGAGCTGGCGCAGGCTGCCGGCCGCTGCATTGCGCGGGTTGGCAAATACCTTGTTCCCTTGCTTGAGTTGCTCGGCATTAAGGCGCTTAAATGCATCGATCGGTATGACTACTTCGCCGCGGACTTCGAGCACCTCGGGCCAGCCGCTCTCTCGCAGCCGCAGTGGTATCGTCTTGATGGTGCGCGCGTTGACGGTCACATCCTCGCCGGTCGTGCCATCTCCGCGCGTGCCCGCGCGCGCCAGTCTACCGGTCTCATAGCGCAGGCTCACCGAGGTACCATCGAATTTAGGCTCGGCAGTGTAAGTGACTGCCTCCAGTTGCAACCCCTGACGCACGCGCCGGTCCCACTCCCCGAGCTCAATCTCATCGAAGGCATTGTCCATGGAGGTCATGGGTACACGATGGCTCACCTGACCGAAGGCAGCCGATGGCTTCGCACCGATGCGCTGAGTGGGCGAGTCCCTTGTGACCAGGTCCGGATGCTGCGCTTCCAGCTCCTGTAGCTCCCGTAGCAGCCGATCATACTCGGCGTCGGCAATCACCGGCGCGTCGAGCACGTAGTAGCGGTAGTTATGGTAGTCGATTTGCTGGCGCAGCTCGGCTGCGCGTTTTCGCAGGCGCGCGCCCGTCGTCATGGATTGAAAAATCGCAGTGCGTTCTCGCTACCCGGGTTAATGCCGCGGGTCGTGATGTCGGAGGCAATGCGTTTAATCTGGTGCTGAATCGCCGCCAAACCGTCATCACTCAAGGGTTGCTGGTCCTGATCCGTCAAGCTGCCGCCAAGTGTTTGGCACAGACCCTTGGCGGTGCGGACCATGTTCTCGAACGCACGCGAAGGCTCGTTCACGCAGGGTACTGTCATGAACAGCGTCAGGCCCGGCGTGCTGAAGCTATCGAGGGCCTCTGGATCGAACGCGCCCGGCTGGTAGAGATTGGCCATGCTGAACAAGTGGCGACAGCCGTGAGCCTTATCGTTTTTCATGTGATAGATGTTCATCGCGCCGAAGTGCATACCCTCCTGCGTGGCGGCCTGCGCGATGGCGCGCCCATTGAAGTCTTTACCAGCTTCAGCGACGATGTTCACGCTCGCAATGACATCGTACTTCTGCGCGAAGTCCTGCATCTGGCGCGCACGTTCGAGCGCCTCCTCTACTGTAAGAGAGAGCTTCAGCGGCCGCGCGAAGGCATCCGCCAGTTTCAAGCCAAGCTGCACGAAATTGTTAAGCTCGGACTCGTCGATCGGTCCGTTGGCGTCGGCTAGTTGGATGGCAAGCGCGAGATCGCTGTACTGGGCGTCATCGGCGTCGCGTTCCAAGACGGTCCACTGGCCGACCAGATAACTCAGGCCACAGAGCTGCCGCGGTTTTTCCAGGATGTATTCGTTTTGGCGGTAAATCCCCAATGCCCGGTCACGCATCACGGGACCGGGCCCTGGAAGATAGCCGATCAGGTCTATCTGCGGGTTAGGGCCAGACTCATGCCCCATTGGAAACAGGCTGTTGAAGTCGGGCGCCGGCTGTTCCTTCGATCTCGGGCGGCGTTTGTCGCGCACGCCAGGACGCAAGCCTAGCGGCGTGCTGGCAACCTGCTCAACGCTTTCGAGCTCTCGGTAGATGGGCGACTCGCGATTCGTGACCGTATCGGCTTGCGATAGCGCAGACTTGATGGCCCGCTTTTCCAAGTCGACCGGCGGCCCGGGATTGATATCGAGCGGCGGAGCGACAGGCTCGCCGCCGATCAGCGCTGACCCGTTTTCCGCGTCTTCGGCAAGATCAGCCCGGTGAGCGTGTGCCCGACGCGCCTTGCGGTCTTGCTCACGTCGGTTGAGCCGCACCTTGTCAAAGCTGCTGGCGGCCACCGCCACGATAACGACGAGACCGATCAGCAGTAACGCCCCCTGCAGATCCATCAGCGCGCCGCCAGGGCCAAGGCCTCGTCGATATCAACCGCGACCAGGCGTGAGACGCCGGGCTCGGTCATGGTAACGCCAATCAGGACTTTAGCGGTCTCCATGCTGATCTTGTTGTGCGTCACATAAACCATCTGCGTGCGCTCGGAAGCGTACTCAGGGTCTCACAGTAGCGTTCCACGTTGGCATCATCCAACGGAGCGTCCACTTCGTCCAACAGACAAAACGGTGCCGGGCTGAGCTCAAACAGCGAGAACAGCAGCGCCACCGCGGTCAAGGCCTTTTCACCACCCGACAGCAAATGGATGGTACTGTTGCGCTTGCCCGGCGGGCGCGCCATCACCGTCACACCCGTGGTCAACAAATCGTGTTCGGTCAACTCCAGATAAGCGCTGCCTCCACCGAAGAGGCGCGGAAAGAATGACTGAAAACCGCTGTTGACTCGATCAAACGTGTCCTTGAAGCGGCCGCGCGACTCGCGGTCCATCTTACTTATCGCCTCTTCCAATGTCGCCAACGCTTCCGACAAGTCTGCGTACTGCTGATCGAGGTAACCCTTGCGCTCTGACTGCTCCTCGTACTCGTCGATTGCAACCAAGTTGATGGCACCGAGGCGTTCGATCTTGGCCTGCAACTCTTGTATCTGCGCCTGCCAAACCTGCTCGGTCGCATCTGACGGCAACTCGGCGACAATTTGTCCCAGCTCGAACTCGCTCTCGCCCACCTGCTCGGCTAGCCCGTCGCGTCGGGTGACGCGCTCCTGGCGGGCGACACGAGCCTCCTCATGCGCCTGCCGAATCTCCCCGACCCGCCGCTCCTGCTGCGCCCGGGCTTGTTCCTGCTCGCGTAGACCGGCATCAAACTCACCAAGGTGTGCGCGCGCCTCGTTCAAGCGCTGTTCGATCTGCAAGCGCTTCTGCAAAAAACCGTCCAAGCGCTGTTTGAGCGTCGCATCCGGTTGCTCCTGCCCGGCGATGACCCCTTGCAGCTCCTCACGTCGGGTGGCCAGTTGCTTTAGCTGTGCCTCCAGCCGCATCACGCTCTGGCGCGTGGACTCGAACGCGCTTTGCATTCCCTGGCGTTTCACCTCGAGCTCATGCAACTGGTCCTGCGCCTCGCTTGCTGCCGCGCGCGCGTTTTCCTGTTGCGCTTGTAAATTCTGGCGCCGGACCTGCAACTCATGGGCGTGGCGCTCATGACTGCCGCTTTGTGCCTCCGCCGCTTGCACCAAGCGCTCGGCTTCTCGCAGCTCATTCTGATCACGCTCGAGCTGTGTTTGCAGCTCAGCTTGCTCGCTTCCGATCTGCTCCGCACGCGTCTGCAGCTGTGCCAGCCGCGTTTCCTCGCGCGCGCGCTGCTCTTGAAATGCTGCACGGTCGTTAATGTGCGCGTTCAGTTGACGCTGGTTTTGCTCACGCTCGCGCTCGAGCTGCGCAATGTCGGCCTGCAGGCGTGTCCGCTCCTGGATCACTGCCGTAAGGCGTTCATGAAGTTTCTGCAACTGCGCCTGCAGCGCCTCGATCTCGCGCTCGCGCTCTAGCATACCCGCGCGTTCGGAGTTCTCGTTGACCGTGCTCACCCAATTGCGACCGACCCACACGCCGGCCCGGGTTACCACGGACTCATGCGCGCCGAGTTCTCCACGCAGCGCGAGTGCCGCGCTCAGGTCGTCGCTCACGTAGATGCCGGCAAGCAACGGGCCGAGATCGGCCTCGGCCTGCACCTTATCCAGCAGGGTTGGCCTTCCGCTCTTACTGACCGGCGCCAACGCCGCCGCTCGATCAAACAAGGCCACCTCGACCTCCAGGCCGTCCTTGAGATCGGCGGCATAACGTTCCAGACCGTCAACGCATACAGCAGTCAACCTCACGCCGAGCACGCGCTCGACCGCGCGTTCCCAACCGGCTTCGACGGCGAGCAGTCCGGAAAGACGCGGCGCCTGCGATAAGTCGCGTCGCGCAAGCCAGTCGGCGAATGCCGCATCGTGTTTGCGCTCGGCTACCGCTTGCAGCTCTTGCAGTGACGCGATGCGCGCTTCATGTCTGTGCTGCTCAGAGCGCAGCGTCTCGAGCTGCTGTGCGACCTGCTCCTCCTGGGCACGCGTATCCGTGATGGCCTGCTGGCCAGCCTGCACGCGTTGGTCCATCTCTGTGCAGCGCGTTTCGTGCTCGCTTGCTTGGCGTTCGAGATGCCTCGCATCCACGCCCTGGCGCGCGTGCGCGATATCCTGTTGTTCTTTTCCCAACCTCGCCTGCCGATCTTGCAGCTCACGTATGTGCTGCCCGAGTTGGCCGCTGCGCACGCGTTGGATCTCGCTCATCTTCGCCGGCTCGGCAGCAGCCGCGGCAAAGGCATCCCAGTCCAGCTGCCAGTCCCGCATGGCCTTTTCTGCGCTGGTGAGCGCCTCTTGGCTGCGGTCGCGGCGTTCGCGTGCCTGTTCCAGAGCAGGTACGCCCCCTTCCAAGCCGCTGCTCAGCTCCTTCAGCTGCTGCAAGTCCGCTTGTAGATGTTGGCTTGCTTCCTCCCAGGCGCGATTCACCCGCTCGAGTTCATGCAGTCGCTGACTGTGACTTTCGCGTGCGTGCTCGATCGCCTGTTCCACGCTCGTAATCTCCGCGCCGACCGCATAAAACTCACTCTGCACGGCGTTACAGTGATCGGATGCTTGGGCTTGCTCGCTGCGGATACGCTCGATCTGCGACTCAATGGCGCGTTGATCGGCAATGGCGCTTTCAAGCTGTATCTCTTGTGCAGCGATGGCGCGATCGGCACTTTGCACCTCGGCGTCGAGCGCCCGCCAACGCAACGCTAGCCACTGTGCGCGCATAAGGCGTTCCTCGCGCTTGAGATTCTTGTATCGCTCGGCCGCGCGCGACTGCCGACGCAGACGCCGCAGCTGTGTTGCGAGCTCGCTGCGAATGTCTTCGACCCGCGCCAGGTTCTCCCGCGTGTGACGCATTCGCGTCTCCGTCTCCCGGCGGCGTTCGCGGTACTTCGAGATACCTGCTGCTTCCTCGAAGAAGGCCCTCAGCTCTTCCGGTCTGGCCTCGATGACGCGCGTCACCATATCCTGTTCGATGATGGAATAGGCCCGCGGACCGAGCCCAGTACCGAGGAACAGGTCGGTGATATCTTTGCGCCGACAGCGCGTCTTGTTCAAAAAGTATTCCGAGCGCCCGTCACGCGAGGCTTCGCGCCGGATTGATATCTCGGCGTAGCTAGCGTACTGGCCGCCGACGCTGCCGTCGCTATTGTCAAAAAGCAATTCTACCGAGGCCTGGCCGACCGGCTTGCGCGCGCTCGAGCCATTGAAAATCACATCCGACATGGTGTCGCCACGCAAGTGTCTGGCGGAGCTTTCGCCCATGACCCAGCGTACAGCGTCGATAATGTTCGACTTGCCGCAGCCGTTCGGACCGACGATACCGATCAGATTGCTGGAGACAGGGATAGTGGTGGGGTCGACGAAGGATTTGAAGCCGGCAAGCTTTATAGTCTTCAGACGCATTAAAGCCGTCTGCCAGTCCCTGCTGGCAGTTCGCGTATTACGCTACAATTGAAAAAGTAACACATGGAGTAGTCAATGCCCACCGGGCCGCGTAGAACGCTCGAAACCTTCGATAACCCGCATCCGGAACGCGATTATATCATTGCCATCCGCATTCCGGAGTTCACCTGTCTGTGCCCCAAGACCGGGCAACCGGATTTTGCCACGCTTTATCTGCAGTATGTAGCGGACCGCAAATGCATAGAGCTCAAATCGCTCAAACTCTATGTGTGGTCGTACCGCGACGAGGGTGCGTTCCACGAAGACGTTACGAATACCATATTAAACGATCTCGTCAAGGCGACACAGCCGCGCTATATGCGCCTGCGCGCCAAGTTCTATGTCCGCGGCGGCATCTATACCACCGTGGTGGCGGAGTTCCGCAAACCCGGATGGTCGCCACCCCCGCCGCCGCCTAACTACCTGCCGCGCTGGACTGACCCGTCCGTCATTCCAAGCGCCGCCGCGGATGCGGGAGCCCCAGCCCCCACGGCGCGCGCAGCGGTGGCGCGCCCCGCACCCACGGTGGCAGCAACACCTCCAGCACAACCCATCGCGGCGCCGCCCGATGATAGCCTCAACGTCGGTATCGATCTCGGTCCCACGGGTTGCCGGGCCGTCGCCATGGATCATCAGGGGAGCGTGCTGGCCGATGCCCAGGCCCTGATTCCAGCGCCATTGACCAGCGGCGATCAAGTCACGCAGGACCCGACGTTGTGGTGGAAGGCCGTTTGCGCGAGCCTACAGGCGCTGCGGTCAAAGATCGATTGCGCACGCGTGGGCGCAATTGCGGTGGACGGGACCTCCGGCACGGTCTTGCTGTGCGATGAGCGGGGTCGGCCAGTGACACCCGCGCTGATGTATAGCGACGGTCGCGCCGTCGCTCAGGGCCAGATGGTGGATCAGCACTGTCCCCAGGGCAGCGGCGCCTTCGGCGCCAACAGCAGTCTGTCGAAGCTCCTCTGGTTGCAGGAGAAGAAGATGGATGACAAAGCCGCCCATCTATTGCACCAGGCCGACTGGATCGTGGGGCGACTGACCGGCCTTTGGGGGCACAGCGATTACCACAATTGCTTTCGCCTCGGCTTTGATGTGGACGCACAGAAGTGGCCGGCGTGGCTGGCCCAAGTGGGCATCAACCCGAAGCTCCTCCCGAAGGTGCATGCGCCGGGCGACATCATCGGGCCGCTATCAGCCGAAAGCGTGCAGGCGTTCGGCTTCTCGCCGCAGGTCAAGGTGATCGCCGGCACGACGACGGGGGTGGCGGCATTTCTGTCGTCTGGAGCCACTCTTCCCGGCCATGGCGTGACCGTGCTCGGTAGCGGCCTGGCGATCAAAATGTTGTCCAACAAACCGGTATTCTCGACCGAGCACGCCGTTTACAGCCATCGGGTCGGTCGCTACTGGCTCGCGGGAGGCACCTCGAATACGGGTTGGCAGGTGCTGCTGCAGTACTTCGACACGCAGCAGATGGTAGAGATGAGCAAACAGCTTAACGCTGATCAGTTTACCGGCCTCGACTACTATCCTCTGGCACAGATCGGCGAGCGGTTTCCTGTCTACGATCCAAAGATGCCGCCGCGACTGGAGCCCTTGCCCGGGGATAGTCTGACCTTCTTTCAAGGCGTACTGGAGGGCATTTCCCGCATCGAGGGTCTGGGCTACCAAGCGCTGGCGAAACTTGGGGCCCCGACCGTCAAGCAGGTCTACTCAGTGGGCCCCGGGAGCGAGAACCCGGCCTGGCAACGGATCCGCGAGCGCATCCTGCAAGTCGAGGTGAAGCGCGGCCACTTTCCCTCCGCGGCGCACGGCGCCGCGCTGTTGGCATCCGGGGTCATCCGCAAGACATTCTCAGGCTGAATGTACGGCCGGCCTTGATGGGCGACGGCCTAAACTCCTAGGATGCCCGCGCTTGCGCCATCGCCGCCAGCGTCCGCTGACAGAACAGCAGGTACACGGCCGGCACCAGCAGCAAGCTCACAAACATGGAGAACGACAGGCCGGCAACGATCGTGACGGCCAAGGGCTGTAACATCTCTGCGCCCTCGCCCAGCCCCAACGCCAGAGGCGACATGCCGACAACCGTCGTGATCGTGGTCATCAGTATCGGCCGTAAACGCAGACGCCCCGCCTCGACAATGGCGGCATGCAGCGCCCGTCCGCGCTCGCGCATGATTTCGATGTACTCAACGAGCACAATGGCATTGTTGACCACGATCCCTACAAGCATGATGACGCCCATCCACACCGGCATCGACAGTGACAAGCCGGTCGCCTTGAGCCCGAGACTGACACCAATCAAGGCGAATGGCACCGATAACATGATTACCGTCGGGTTGCGTAGCGACTCGTATTGCACGGCCATCACCACGTACACGAGAAACAAGGCGAGCCCCACCAGGACCCAAGCCAGGCGGCGACCGCGCTCGAGCGTCACGTCTAAGCCGCCCGTGTACAAAGTGTAGCCAGGCGGCAACTGTACACCGTCTAACTGCTTGCGTATTTCGGCCATGACTTCACCGAGCGCGAACTCGTCCGTGAGCGAGGCCGTCACGTCGACGATCCGGCGCTGATTCTCGCGATGGATCTCCGCGGGCATCGCCACCAGCTCCACACGCGCGACGTCGCGCAGATACACCGCCGGACGTCCCCGGCGCTCGCCAAAAAGCAGTACACCGCCAAGCGCTGCCGGGTTGTCGAACTCCTGCTCCGGCAGGCGTAGACGGATGTCGTAGCTGCGGTCGCCGTCGAGAAAGTCACTGACGACAATGCCGTCGAGGGCCACCCGTAAGGCCTGCCCGACGTCCGCCACCTCCACGCCAAGCTCGGTGGCGCGCTGGCGGTCGATCTGCACCGCGAGCTCATGCCAGATTTCCTCGGCCGAATTGCGCACATTACGCAAGCCAGGCGTCTCGCGCAGCACGCCCGCAATCTGCTCCCCGAGCCGCTCCAAGGTATGAAGATCCGGGCCCTGTACGCGTACACTCACGTCGTCGTCGCTGCGACCCGTTCGCAACCCCCGGATCCCGGCTACGCGCGGGCGCACCCGCAGGCCAGCGATCTTTTGCGCTGACAGCGCCTGCATGAACTTCTTGATCCACGCCTGACTGCTGATCTCGCGCTCGCCAAGAGGTACCAGTTGAATGCTGAGCGTGCTTTCGTTGCCCGTCTCGCGCTCGGTGCGCCCGAAGATACGCCCTCCCACCAGGCTGTAGATGCTCTCTACGCTGCCTTGGGACCGCATCAGTCGCTCTAGCCTTTGCACCACCTCGTCCATCGCTTCAATTGAGCTCCCCGGATCGACGGTAATGCTGATCGAGATGCGTCCGTCGTCTAGCGACGGCAGAAACTCCTGCTTTTTCGACATGAAGGTCGGGACCGCTAGCGTGGCCAACGCCAGCATCATGACCAGAATCACGACGATGGGGGCACGCAACACCCATTCCAGTAGCTGCGCATAAAGATGCTGCCCGCGCGCCATCGCGCGATCAACGGCGTGGCGCATGCGTCCCTTTGCGCCGCCCGACATACGCGCGGCGAGCGTCGGTACCAGCGTGATGGCGACGATCAGCGAGGCGACAATGGCCGCCGAGATGGTAAAAATGAGCTCTCGAAAAAGTAGGCCGGTAAGGCCACCAATGAAAAGGAACGGCAGTACCGCTGCGAGGTTCGTGCTGGTGGACGCTACGATGGCGCTGTTCACTTCGGCCGCCGCCTCGGTGCCCGCCTGCAGGCCGCTTTCACCGCTTTGCTGATGGCGGGCGATATTTTCCAACATGACAATGGTGTTATCGATCAGCATACCCACGCCGAGCGCCAGCCCGCCCAGCGTCATGATGTTCAGGGTCAATCCGCCGAGTGCCATGATCACAAAGGTCACCATGACCGAGATAGGGATGGCGGTGCCGATGATCAGCGTTCCGCGCACATTACCGAGGAACAGGTAGACCACGATCATCGCCAGCACCGCGCCGCTGATCGCCGCCATGCCAGCGTTGGTCAATGCGCGGCGCACGTACACGGACTGGTCGGAGACGACGTCGATGTTAATGTCCTTTGGAATCAGACCATTAGCATGCATCCAGGCGAGCCGCGCTTTCACCCGCCCGGCCACATCCACAGTGTTGGCGTTGGGCTGCTTTTGAATGGTCATCTTGACGCCGGGAACGCCGTTGTAACGTACGCGAATGCGCTCTTCCTCGTGCGAGTCCAATACCTCCGCGACTTCCGCGAGCGGGATACTGTCACCACTCGGCAGAGGCACCGGTAATGCGGCGATGGCTGGGACACTGCTGAGTCGTCCCGCCGTACGGCTGGTGTACTCGTGAGCCCCGGCGCGCAGCCGCCCGGCCGGTAGGTCCTCATTGCCGCGTCGAATGGTCTCAGTGATATCGCTAATAGCCAGGCCCAGACCGGTAAGCCGTCGCTGATCAAGGAGCACGATGATCTCGCGCACTAACCCGCCGCCTACCTCGGCTGCCGCTACGCCTTCAATATTAAGAAAACGCTTGGCGAAAATATCGTCGGTCCAGGTGCGCAGCTCGACACGATCGCGCAAGGGCGAATTAACTACAAACTCCATGACCGGGATCTGCGAGGGATCAAACTTGTAAATGATCGGAGGATTGATGGTGTTCGGAAGAAAGCGCTTCGCCCGATCAAGCCGCGTGCTCGCGTCACGCAGCGCCGTGTCGATGTCTTTGCCATAGGAAAAGTCCAGCCTGACGGCGCTCGCGCCCTGTGACGTCTCCGACTCAACACCGATCGCGTCTTCAGTGATGGCGAGCTGTTCCTCGAGCTGGCGCGTGACCTTGTCTTCCATGATGGACGCCGATACGCCGGGGTCCAACACGCGCACGCGTATCTGCGGATAGATCAAATGCGGCAGCAGGTCGATCGACAACCTGCCTAAGGCAAATACACCCAACACCACCGCCGCCAGCGTGAGCATGACCGTGCTCACCGGGTGGCGAATCGACCAAGCCGCAATACCGCCTCTACGCACCGCTCGCTGCCCCCGCCTTTTCGCCATTCACCGGCGTGACGACCTGCCCATCAGAAAGACCGAGAAAGCCCTTGCCAACGATCTGCTCACCAGCCTTAAGACCCGCACGTACCTCGATCATGTCGGCCAACCGCAATCCGCTGCGCACGGTAGCGCGGCGGACCTTGTTATTTTTCCCGTCGAACAGAAACACGTACTCACCATCACCATCGCGTCGCAACGCGGCGATCGGAATCACAAGGTGTGCCCGGTCGCCGGTGCGCAGCGTGACGCGACAGAACTGGCCGGGTCGCGCGCCCTCGGGAACGGGTTTGAGCGCAACCTCGATCTGCCCGAGACGAGTCGATGGATCGATGGTCGGATAGATTCGCAAGATGCGTCCGGGATAGGCCTGCTCTCCGAGGGCGTCGATACGCACATCCGCCGGGTCGCCGACCTTCAGATCAGGTAGCACCAGCTCGGACACCTGCACATCAGTCACTAACGACGATGGATCGATCAAGGTCAATAGATGCGTGTGCTTAGGAGCCACGTCGCCGGGCTCGATCAAGCGCCGGGCGATACGCCCCGCAAACGGCGCCGCGATACTCATGTAACCGATACGCGTGCGTAGCAGCCTTTCCTCGGCGCGATTCACCTCGAGCGTTGTGAGCGCGCGGTTTAATTGTTCTTCCGCTATCAAGCGCTTGGCATTGAGGCCCTGCAGACGTTGGACATCGACCTCCGCCTGGCGCAAGTTCGCCATAATTTTATCGAGTTCCGCATGCAGTAAACGATCATCGAGCCGGATCAGCACTTGTCCGGGCTTGATATGATCACCCTCATGCACCAGCACCTCGGTGACACGGCCTTCTTCCTGATTGAACAGCTTGACCTGACGAGCCGCGCGCAGACTGCCGGCACGGTCGGCAAGGTAGCGCAGCGCTTGCTCCTGAACTTGGATCAGCTCCACCAGATGGACCTGCCGCCGGGCCTGTCGCGCCTTGACGTCTTCGCCGCCGGCATCGCGTGAACATGCGCTAGTGGAAACGAGCGCCGCAACACCCGCCGCGACAGTGATCCAGGATACTGCACG
>JABAOC010002166.1_pt1 | contig 17526 bp, 17 predicted proteins | sample 7062161 | NCBI WGS metagenome assembly JABAOC01 (sample SAMN14538625, study PRJNA623070) | marine sediment metagenome | biome: marine biome [ENVO:00000428]; feature: marine pelagic biome [ENVO:01000023]; material: deep marine sediment [ENVO:00002113] | place: India: Gulf of Khambhat ... | reverse complement strand
ACAACAGAGCTCGCCTTTCCTGCGTACTGTATGGGAACTCTCAATGCAATCTCAATCCTTTCAATGCTTATGGGCAAAATACTCTGCAGATCCGAGACCACATTCTTTACCTGCTCTTCAGCAGGCTTGAACGGATCTATTGCAATCTTTGCCTCATCCATTGCATTGAGAATCCTCTGAACAGGGTGGGGTAGTTTTGTCTGTGGGTTCACACCCTGTTTTGATATTATATCCGCTATCTGCTTCCTCTTCTCCTGTATGAATCTCCTCCTCTGCTCTGTTGTAAGCTGGATATCCCCCTCTTTCATTATCTGGGCAGCTATCTTGTTTATATCGGTTGTTTGGAAGACCTTTTCCAGATCATCCTCAGGGACTCTTTCTCCCTTCCTTGCATCCTTGAAAACATCTCTTACAGCAAGGATGGTGTCTATGGATATATCCTCCCCCTTTTTGAACCTCAACGCTTTCTCCGGATCCACAAGGATCTCGAAATGATTATGATCCCTTGTTACTCTTGCAATAACAGCGTCCTCAACAGAAACCATATTCCCTCCTCATCCGCAGGAACAAGAATCTACTTCTTTGTTTTTGGCTCTTTGAATGTGACTTTCTCTATACCGGATCTCTTGACAACAACAGCTTCCACGTTCTTGGTTGATATGTTCTTTTCCCCTACCTTTAACGCTTTCAAAAGCAGCTGAACTCCTGATTTCTCATCCATGTTATCTTTGTAACCACTAACCAGAACCCTTCTTGCCTTTTCTGCTCCCCTGCCGATTGCCTGGGCATTCCACTCTATCATGGTTCCTGATGGCTCTGTCTCAAAGAGGTTGGGACCTGTTTTGTCAACGCCTCCTATAATAAGTCCCACACCGTACGGTCTGACGCCGGCATACTGGGTAACCAGGTGTTTCCTGTCGCTTATATACTTTGTTAGGGAAGAAACCGATATTGGTTCTCCATAGGTTATCATATTTACCTGGGCCCTTATTCTTGCAAGCCCAATCAGGTCCCTTGCATCAGCAAGCGAACCAGAAGACACAGCCGCAATAGAATCATCTACCTCGTATATCTTCTTGTATGATTCAGTGACTGCGAGGGGCATGTGTACCCTGACAGATCCAAGCAACACACCATTCTTTATCTTCAACCCCAGGGATGTTGTCCCATTCTTTACCATCTGTCTTGCATACTCAACCTGCAGTAATCTCCCATCTGGCGAGAAAACCACAATAGTCCTGTCATAAGCCATGTAATTTTGCGGTATTGGTTGCGGCATAATCCCTCCTTACCTAATCGTCAAAATCTGCAATTTATTATATATTACTTTATTATTATATAAACTTTTTCCGGCACGCTTCCAGAAAACTCAAGACTTAAACATGTTCTTTAGCTTTTTCTCCAGTTCTTTTTTCACTACTATTATGACCCTGTCCCCGATTTTTAATCTTTCCTTTTCCTGTGGTATGAGAAACTTGCCCATTCTCTTTATCGCAACCACAAGGGATTCCTTTGGAAACTCAATTTTTGTGATGGACTTATTCACTACTTCTGATTTCTCTTTGACCTCAAATTCCATCAGTTCCACCAAACCCTTGTGCATTATAGTCAGATCAGCGACATCAGGCTCTGTTATCATGGCTTCTAACTGTTCGACTGTTGATGTTTCAGGAGAAACTATACTATTAACCCCAATCTTCAGGAATATCTTTTTGTACTCCTCCTTTGTGGTCCTTGTTATCATTCTTATCTTGGACATCTCTCTTGCAACAAGGCAGATTAACAGATTGGTTTCATCCTTTGAGGTGACAGCAACCAGGGCATCGGCCTTTTTAATCCCTGCCTCCTCTAGAACATCTGGTTTTGTCCCATCTCCATGGATAATCATTGCATTAAGGTTGTCAGCCAGAACCTGGCACAACTCCTCATCCGCCTCCACCAAAACAACATCATGCTTTTCCTCAGACAGGAACTTTGTCAGTCTTGACCCAATTTCACCCCCACCAACCACTATGATTTTCATTAACTATCTCCTCCTCAGGATGTAAATTATGAAAACGAGCACGGCCCATATCTCCAGCCTTCCGATCCACATGTTAAATATTAGGGTGAGCTTGCTTATTATACTTAATTCTGATACAACAGATAAACCAACATTTCCCTGGGCCGAGGTCACCTGAAACAGTGAGTTTATTGCTGAATATCCCTGGGACATCAGTATCAGGGAGCCAAGAACAAGGAAAAAGATGTAAATCCCTATGAATTTGAAAATTGCCTGGAATTCCTTGTCTGTATAGATTAGACTGCCTATCCTCCTCGGGAAGACCAGTCTGGGTTTCAACAATTTCTTTATGTTATCATAGATTGACTTGAAAAATATCAGAATCCTGTTAAGCTTTAGACCACCAACAGTCGAACCCGCTGCCCCCCCGAAGACCATCAACATTATCAGCAAGACTTTGGAATAATCGCTCCAATTGATCAGATTCTGGATACTAAAGCCTGAACATGTTACTGCAGAGACTACATGAAAGAGGGTTTCTCTTAGAAAATGAAATGGCAGAAGCAACAGGGTTACCACAATTATCAGAAGAATTAAGGTGATGGTCTGGATATCCTTGAAGAATTTCCTTCTCTTCCCTGCAATCAGTTGATAATGGGAGAAAAAGCTTATGGCTCCCAGCAGCATTATGAGCATCATCACAGCCTCGATAGCCGAGGAGTTGTAGAAACCTATGCTTTCCGAATGCGTACCCATGCCACCCGTTGCTATCCCTGTCATTGCATAATTGACCGAATCGAACAGAGGCATACCCACAACGAAGAGCAGGGATACGCCTATGATTGTGTAAAAGATATATATCCACCAGATGGTCTTTATGGAGTTTATCACATTGGGTCTTATCCTCTCATGCCCCTCTGCGATGTAGAGCGTATTGCCGGTTTTGAACAGACCTGAAAGCGCCAGAACTACTATGCCTATGCCACCGACCCATTGCAAAAAACTCTTCAAGAACAATATCGACTGCAGGGCCTGCTCAAGATTAAGCAGGCTGAACCCTGTTGTTGTCCAGGCGCTCATGGATTCAAAGAATGCATCTATAAAGGGCATTCCCCCAGCAAAAACAAAAGGTATGGTGCTTATAAGCGTAACAACCAGCCATATCATTGCAATGATAACCATGCCCTCGCTGAGCCTGGTCTCTTTTTCGGTGTAGAATAATCTTTCAAGAACAAGACCGAGAATCAGGGCTACCAGAAAACTCAGGAAGAAGTAGGGTATCGCGAAATATTCACTGTATATTAATGTAACTATTATCGGAACAAGAAAAACAAAGCTGGCATATTTCAGGGTAGTTCCAAGTGCATTGAACATCACTTTTGTGTCCATTTAATCCCGTTTATAAAAAATTAGGTTTAGGAATAATAAATAAACCAGGGACCATTACTAACAATTTATATCACTCCGGATAAATTATTAATATGCCAAAACCCAGACCCGTACCCCAACAACCCCAGTCCAGATCTGTTCCTCAGAGACCCCAGGCAACCCCACAGGCGCCACCACCCCAAAAACCCCAAGCCCCTGCCCCACCCGTCGCTCCAAAGGCACCGCCAGGGAAGATTGAGAGGGAAAGAAAGATCATGAAACTCTCCTATGCAAGGAGGGCCAGAATTCTGCATTACCTTCTGGGTTTCATACTGCTTGGAATAGGGGGTTACCTGTACCTCTTCAATCCCATGGAGCTCAGGATCATAACCAGTTTCATATCGATAGTTTACATAACTGCTGCGTTCGCATTTCTGGGAATTATCGTTCTACTCTATACAGAGACAAAAAGAAGGACAGCAGATTATTACATAACCCAGTACAGGATTGTGGAGACACTGGGAATTCTAAGGAAGAAAGAGCACGGACTCCAGCTGTCACTGGTTGAAAGCGTCAGAATCCGCCAAGGCTTCTTTAACAGAATACTAGGAATAGGAGATGTTGAGGTAAAGACATCAAGGGATTCCATTACACTCCACAGGGTGGGTAACCCTGAAAAAGCAGAATCCCTGATATTATCGCAGCTTAACAAGATAAAGGGGATGCAAGGAGGACAATGAGATGCACATAATAGGAGAACTTCCGGCAGAGAGGTTTATGAGGAAAAAGTTCAGCAAGGTAAAAACAAATGACAAAATCTCCAAGGTCATAAAGCTACTCCTCAATTCAGATTCTAGTGTACTGCCTGTTTTTGAAGGCAGAAAATTTATAGGAGAGATACATGAACTAGACCTTCTCAAGCTTGTTGTTGACCCTAAGGAGATCCCTGAAGAGGAGATCATAACCCTCGGGTTCGGTCTGGACATGGGATACTTTGCAAAAACTGCAGGGGATATAGTGAGGAGACATGAGATATCAATTTCCTCCAAGACAAAGATAAAGGAAGCGTCTTTTATCATGCTCAAGGAGGGTGTGAAGTCTCTCCCTGTTATGAAAAACAAGAGACTTATAGGAATACTCACTGAAAGGGACATTCTTAACAAGGTTATAAAGAGGGGGCTTGAGAAATGAACTTTCTTTTAAGTCTTGCAGTAATGCTGATAGCAGCAAGGATATTCGGAGAGGTTTTTGAGAGGGTAAGCCTTCCCTCTATACTTGGCTACATAGTTTCAGGGATAGTGTTCGGCTCGGTTCTGAATCTGATACCAATAGATCACATAACCAACTTCGGACAGATTGGCCTTATCCTGCTCCTGTTCATTGTGGGTTTCAAGGAGATAGACACAGAGAAGCTGGTGAAGAACAAAAAGCCAGGAATTTTGACGGGATTCTTGGGAGCAGCAGTAACCTTTGTCCTCGCATACTGGCTGGGTCTCTCTTTCGAATTCTCGTTCCTGACCTCGCTTTTCCTTGGTCTTGCAATAGCAGAAACCTCTATTTCCTGCTCGATAGCGAGCTTTATAAATCTAGGGAAGATGAACACCAGACTTGGCAGATCGATACTGGGGGCGAGTGTGGTTGATGATATCTTGGGACTGGTGGCCCTCGCTATCCTGACCAGCTTCGCAGTGACAGGGGCAATGGGAATATTTGAGCTCGGGCAGATAATATTCGGGATCTTCCTTTTCTTCATAGTTTTCATTGCAGGTGGCTATGCGATTCCCTTACTGATGAAAAGGGTCAAGACCTTCAGATCAGAGGAGATAAGGTTCTCAATCGTTCTCACAGTTGTAATCCTGGTTGCGTATCTTGCAGGGATGGTGGGTCTTTCTGTTGTTCTGGGAGCCTTCCTTGCGGGCGTTATGCTCTCCAGATCTCCTGAACTCGAGACAAGGGAATTCTCCAATGACATGGCAGTTGTATCGCATGGAATATTCATTCCTCTGTTTTTTGCTTGGATCGGCCTGCAGATAATGATAATCCCTGAGATGATAGGGATTTTCTCCCTGCTCCTTATACTCATTGCGATATTCGGGAAGATGTTCGGAGCATGCATAGCAGGCCTCATCTCCAGGTTCAACAAGACCGAGTGTCTGGGGCTCGGTATCGGGATGATACCCAGAGGAGAGGTTGGACTGGTTGTTCTGGCCATAGGTAAGGGTCTCGGGTTAATACCTGATCTTATATTCTCTGCTGTCTTCCTGGTAATAGCAGTAACCGTTATAATAACCCCGATCCTTTTGGCACTGGTTCTGAAGAACAAGGAAATACCCGGATAATCTTTAAATATCATTTCTACAATTCCCGAGCATGACACAATTCGAGAGAATAGGAAAAGAAATAAAGGAAAGAAGAAAAGCATTGAAGATTAAGGTAAAAGATATTGACTCGGTGTTAGCTGATGCATTCAAAATAAAACCACTTACAGCAAGAAACTACAGGGAATTTGTTGAGCAGGGCTACATATATGGAACATCAGCTTATATAGGAGAAAAAGAATATGGACAGGTATATATGAACAGATTATCCTTCTACATGGGAGAGCTTGATTTTGATGAAGCGGACATCACCGTTGTAAGAATAAAACTGATTGATAACAGATTCAATTACCCATTACCTGATTCAGAAACTAATTTCCAGTTGCCCTAATAACATACGGAATGAGCTCATTCTTCTCAAGCTTTAACCCATATCTGCAAGAATTCTCATCGAATCTCTCCACTCTGTTTGGTTTTATCCCGTTGCCAGAGATGAGAAGGGGAACAGGATCGGGCGTATGTCTATATTCCTTGAACTTGGGGTCAGAATCTGTTCTATGGTCGCATGTTATGATAAATATCGTGTCTTTTGAATACTTTAACTTCCCAACCCCTTTGTCAACCTTTTCGATAAAATTCTTTTTCTCAAGCGGTTTCGCGTCATGGGAAAGGATATCTGCTCCGTTTATGTGAAGGAAAACAAAATCATATTTATTCAGCGCGTTTTTGACGGCCTCAAACTTCCCATCCAAGTTGGTGTCAGGCATTCCGTTCGCTCCCTCGACCTCGATTACATCCATTCCCAGGAACCTTGCAACACCCTTTGCTATCGGAATTCCAGCTATGCAGCATCCCTTTAGCTTGAACCTTTCCTGGAAACCTTCAACATCCCTTTTTCTCCCAATATTCCTTATCAGAATTATGTTGGCAGGGAACCTTCGATTCTTATTATCTGGTTCCTTTGAAAGAATTTTATAAGCCCTTGAAGAGAACTTGTTGAGAACAGATGCGGTAAACTTCGCCTGGCTTTCCCTCGCCCCTACCTGCTGGAGCGGAGTCCCGATCTTCAAGGGGTCGTTGGGAATTATTTTGTCACTCAGATTCTTCCCTCCCAAAACAATAACAACCCTGTGACCGGCTGATTTCCTTACAGTGAATCTAACCCCATCAATCTCCATTCTATCCAGAACCTCGCAGAAGTATTCCAACCCTGTCTCGTCCCTTCCAGCTCTCCTGTCCAAGAGGTTCCCGTTGGAAGCGAGGGTTGCGAAGTTTCCCCTTATGCAAATATCCCCAGGACCTGGTTTCAAACCAATACCTAACGCTTCGAGATATCCCCTGCCAGGGTAGCCTTCTTTCGAATAACAACCCAGAATGTTCAGGTAACCAAAATCAGAGTTCACGGTTTTTCCGTAACCTATGTCGAGGAGCCCACATTTCCCTTCCTTAGCAAGGGAATCAATGTTTGGTTTTTTCGCAAGTGAGAGCGGGGTCTGCCTCCCCAAATCCCCTGCACCATCCAAAACAATGAGAATGAACTTCATGATTATAATTGTCAGGGGAGATTAAAAATTTATTACTATAATACAATCTTTCAAGGATTGGGATGAATGGTGAGGAAAACAAGATAATCAGGAATCTCGAGGTTCTAACAGAGCACTTCATACCTAGCAGAATAGTTCACAGGGACGGTCAGTTGAAGACGATAAGAGACGATCTGAAACCGATTCTGAATGAGATGAACGCAAGGAATGTTTTTCTCTACGGGACCCCGGGAACCGGGAAAACCTGCATGGCCAGATATGTCCTTTCAGAGCTCAAGGAACATGTGCCGGTCCTTACGAGCTACATAAACTGCTGGGAGTGCAGATCAAGGTTCAAGATACTCTTCAATCTTCTTCAGGAGTTTGGAATGAAGTTTTCAGTCCACAGAAGAGGCCAACCAACAGATGAGTTATTGGAGATGTTGAGGAAAAAGGTAAAGGACAATCACTGTGTCATAATCCTGGACGAAGTTGACCAGCTTGAGGACAGCAGGATACTCTATGATTTGACGAACATCCCGAAGGTCTCCATTATACTGATAGCCAACAATGAAACCGCTCTGTATGGTGCTGAACCCAGGATAAGGAGCAGACTCATGTCATCGGACAGGATAGAGTTCCCTGTCTACAATGATAAGGAGATATTCGACATCATGAAGGACAGGACAGAGTGGGGCCTGGTTCCTGGGGTTATTAAGAATTCACAGTTGGAATCGATAGCCAAGGCCTGCAATGGGGATGCAAGGGTAGCGATAAACACACTGAGGATAGTTTCAGAGGATTCAGAGAATCAGGGATTGGATTCGATACCAGACAAATTAATAAAAAATGCAGTATCGAATATCACCAGCAAGAGGGAGAGAAGGATAGATGACCTGAATCCCCATGAGAAGCTGATAATAGAGATTTTGAAAGGAAAAAAGAGCCTTGATTCTGGAAGCGTTTACAGGGAGCTCCAAGAACTGTCAGAAAAGCAGGGTATTGAAAAGATAGTGGACAGAACCTTCAGGAAATACATGGACGGGCTTGTGAAGCATGGTTTTGTAAATTCTGCAGGACAGAGCCGGTGGAGGACATATTCTCTAGCGGAATAGCGGAACGCCACACACACTACCTTTATATACAATCCTAAACAACCCTCTTACATAAAGGAGGCCGATATACCTTTTCATAAAATAAGGATATTGGCAGTAATATTTTTATACCTCCTGCCCCCTTCACCCCAGACCATAACTTGGATGCCCGACTTTGACCAATTTGGTAAAGTCGGGAGACGAATTGATCAATGACTCCGGAGGCCCTCGCCTCCGGGGAGATTATAAGATTTCTGTACAAATTCGCAAAATAAAAAAGATTTAAGCGTTTGGTCCAATTCTTTATCAGGTAGTAATGATGAAAGCAAAGTTGTACCTTTTCATCCCCATTTTAATCTCGATAATTCTAGTATTCTCAATCACAACAGTAGGAGCAATCTATGATAAAGATATAGCAAAAGGTTTCAGTTATAAGAACTTGAAGAGGGTGATTGCTGATTCTATTGATGAAGAAAGTATAAAGTCATTCAGAGAGATGGGATGCTTTTTGAAAAACAGGCTAAAGGGATCAGCTTCATTTGAATGCCCAGAAGGCATAATACCGAGGTTGAATGTCAGGGAAGCTAGGGTTTTCCATATAATGGACCTTAATGCAGACATACAGATAGGAGCCGATAAGGTCTGGGCTGAAGAAATAACAGGAAGCGGAGTTAATGTGGCTGTTCTGGATACAGGAATAGATACAAACCATCCAGAGCTGCAGGATTCCTATCTCGGTGGTTACGACTATGTAAACAACGACGCTAACCCAGAGGACGATCACGGTCATGGAACGCATGTGGCAGGAATAATTTCATCAAACGGAGCGAATGATGCCAACTCCAAGGGAGTTTCGCCTGGTGCAGGCATATACATGTACAAGGTCTGCGATTCGGGTGGTGGCTGTTACGAAGATGATATGATGGCAGCAATGGAAGCAGCTGTTCAGACAGATGCAAAGGTTATGAGCATAAGTATTGGCGGAGGAAGCTATACCGCAGAAAACTGCGATAGCGATCCCCTAGCAGCCAAGGTTAACTGGGTTGTGAGCCAAGGTCTGACTGTGGTTGTTGCTGCAGGAAACGATGGAAGAGGAGTTTCCTCGCCTGGTTGTGCATCAGGAGCGATATCTGTCGGAGCCGTGGACAGCAGCAATAATGTCGTTTACTTCTCTGGAAGAGGTCCTGCATTAGATATAGTCGCGCCTGGATATTACATCTATTCGACATTGATAGATGGATACGGTGAGATGAGCGGAACGAGCATGGCTACTCCCCATGTAGCGGGTGTCACAACCTTGCTTCTCGATACGGAACCTACATTAACTGATAGTGAAATAAAAACTGCTTTGTACACAACGGTAAGTCCTGTTAATAAATGTTATAAATGCATATTCTTCTTCCGGGGAAGATGTTATTTTGGAGAACAGGAGGTTACATGTACACCAGAGATAACAGGAGCAGGGGTTGTTAACGCTTACAATGCATACCTAGCTGTTAAGCCAACAGGGCCAGAGTGCGTAATGGGTACTGATTGTAATGATGGTGTGAGCTGTACTGATGACAGCTGCGCAGACGGATCATGTGTTTACACCCAAAATGATGCCAATTGCCCAGCAGATGAATGGGTTGATACCGGAAATACAAAATGGGTTTCAACCGGCCAATGCACAGAGAAGGAACAAAAAGAACAAGAATATAGAGATCATTATTGTGATGCAACTTTGGATTGTCAGTACACCGTTACTGATACACAATGGATTGATACTGGAGCTACGAGAAATAAAGCAGATGGTACGACCTGTGATGACGGACAATTTTGCATGATTGGAGAAAACTGTCAAGCTGGGATATGCACCGGAGGCTCTGCAAGAGATTGTGATGACTTCGACATCTGCACCGCTGATTCGTGCAATGAAACCACAGACTCATGCGAACATTCACCAGCTGCTGCGGACGGAACGCCGTGTGATGATGGTCAGTACTGCACGGTAAACGATGAGTGCACAGCAGGGACTTGTGGGGGAGAAGCAAGGGATTGCTCTGACACGATAGCATGCACGATAGACAGCTGCGATGAGGGAAATGATGCATGCGTTAACACAGCTGATAATTCACTATGTGATGACGGCTCATTCTGCAACGGTATGGAGACGTGCAACGTCTTGTTTGGTTGTCAGGCAGGAACTCCGGTGAATTGTAACGATGACAATGAGTGTACGACAGACAGCTGCGATGAGGGAAATGATGCATGCGAATACACACCAGTAGCTGATAACACAGTATGCACAGGAGGAATCTGCTGTTCAGGAACTTGTGCGCTACCAACCTGCTCGATGGACACAGACTGTGATGATGGAAATGTATGTACCACAAATACCTGTAACTATGCGGGAACCTGTGATGCTTTATGTAGTTATGAAATCATAACTGTGTGTAGTGACAACGATGGATGCTGTCCAGCAGGATGTGATTACACGAATGACAACGATTGTCTATCAACTGTCAAATGCTGGAGCGCAGAATATACGTATCTTAAGAGGAGCAGCAGCCAGTTCAAAAAGTTCTGTAAGTGTGTAGAAGGAACGTATGGATACCAAAGCTACAGTTATTCCTGGGGTAAGAAAACAGCATACCAGTATGCAGATTCAGGAAATAACGAAAATTGGGAAACAATATCTTCCAACACATACTTCCCAGCGTACAGAGTGAGATGCACAGATGGGAACTGGTACAACGCGAACCAAGACTATTATTACGGTTAATTTCTTTTTGTTTTATTTTCTCTCTATAGTCCTGATCCCATTCATGTACGGCCACAGGACTTTGGGTATATTTACAGAACCGTCCTTTTGCTGGAAGTGCTCGAGAATAGCCACCATTGTTCTGGAGGTTGCGAGGGCTGTATTGTTCAGTGTGTGGACAAACCCCACCGGAGGTTTACCCTCTCCTGCCCTGTAGCGGATGTTCAGTCTCCTTGCCTGATAGTCCGTACAGTTGGAATTCGAACCCATTTCCCTGTAATGATTATCAGCCATCCAGACATCTGTATCGTATTTCTTGGCTGCTATTGAGCCGATATCACCTGTACATACATTCATTACCCGGAAACGCAGGCCAAGCTCCTGATAGAGCTCATTCGCGTTCTTTTGAAGCTCTTCATGAAGTTTCCATGACTGATCCGGGCGGCAGAATATGAACTGCTCCACCTTGTTGAAATTGTGGACTCTGAACAAACCCTTTGTATACTTCCCATGCGTCCCTATTTCCCGACGGAAGCAGGGAGAAATCCCACACAGCTTTATTGGCAAATCCTTCAGGTCCAGAACCTCGTCCATGAACATGGCTGCCATGGGGTGCTCAGATGTTGCTATAAGGTACAGATCGTCCCCATCGATTTTGTACATCACAGACTCGAAATCATCAAGGTCAACAACCCCCTCATATGGTTTTCTTCTCATCATGAGCGGGGGGAAAATCAGGGTATAGCCCCTTTTTACCATGAAATCAATCGCGTAACGGATTATCGCCTGCTCAAGCATCGCAAGCTCCCCCTTGAGATAGAAAAAACCAGCTCCCGTGACCTTTCCGGCCCTCTCAAAGTCTATTAAACCAAGACCCTCCGCAATCTCCAGATGGGGTTTGGGTTCGAAATCAAATTTCGGGTGTTTCCCGAACGTCTCCACAACAACGTTATCCTCATCATCCTTTCCATAGGGAACAGATTCATGCAAAAGATTCGGAACCCTCATAAGACAAGAAACCGTCTTCTTTCCCAATTTCTCTTTCTCTCCCTCCAGTTTCTTTATCTCTTTCGGGATCTTCCTTACCTTCGCTATCTCCTTTTTGTAAGGCCTCTTCTCGCTTCTAAGTTTCGCTATCTTCTCGGTTATTACGTTCCTCTCATGCCTCAGTTGCTCAAGTCTTTGAAGGGAATTCCTGTACCTCTTATCGTATTTTATCAGCTCCTCTAACAGTTTCAACTTCTCAGACTCCCGTCTTCTCTTCAGGTTTTTCCTCACCAGATCGGGTTTCTCCCTGATTAGTCTTATATCGAGCATAACACACACCAGATAATATAGTATAGGGTCTGGGAATTTATTAATTAGAGAGAATCCATTTTTATACCACAATTTCAATAACTATTAGATACTATGGGCAAAAAAATACGGTCACCGATACTGGTAATGCTTGGTCATGTTGACCATGGGAAGACGACTTTGTTAGACAAGATTCGAGGCACCACTGTGGTTAAGACAGAGCCGGGCCTGATAACACAGTATATATCAGCTTCCTACATCCCAACAGATGTTATTCAGGGTCTCTGTGGTGACATGCTGAAGAGATTGAAAATAAAACTTGAGATTCCCGGTCTTCTCTGCATAGATTCCCCAGGACACGAGGCATTCACAACCCTAAGAAAGAGGGGTGGAGCTATAGCAGACCTGGCGATCCTGGTTGTGGACATAAACGAGGGGTTCATGCCCCAGACCGATGAATCTCTGAATTTTCTAAAACAGTTCAAGACCCCATTCGTTGTTGCAGCAACCAAGATTGATAGACTACTTGGCTGGGTGATATCCCCGAACGAGTGTTTCCTGGACACCTACAAGGAACAACCCCAGAGAACCCAGGATGAGATTGAGGAGAAGTTGTACAAAATAATAGGTCAGCTTACTGAGAGGGAATTCCAAGCAGAGAGATTTGACAGGGTTAAGGATTTTACGAAACAGGTTGGTGTTGTCCCAGTTTCTGGTGTTACAGGGGAGGGGGTCCCTGACCTGTTGATGATGGTTGCAGGGATCGCGCAGAAGTATTTACAGGACAGACTTGGTATAGCCCCTGGCGAAGGAAAGGGAACGGTTCTGGAGGTGAAAGAGTATCGGGGTCTGGGAACAACCATAGACGTTGTTATGTATGATGGTGAGGTGAACAAAGGCGATTACCTTGTGATAGGTGGTGAAGAGACCGTAACCACCAGGGTCAAAACACTTCTCGAGCCCGCTCCACTGAAGGAATTGAGGATGGAGAAGGATTTCATACAACAGGATTCTGTTTCAGCTGCTGCTGGTGTAAAGATAGCTGCCCCTGACCTGGAGAATGTGATTGCCGGGTCTCCGCTCCGGGCTGTGAAAAACCCAAGGGACCTGGATTCCGCAAAGAAGGAGGTTGCGAAAGAGATAGCTGAGGTGGTGATAGAGACAGACAAAGAAGGCGTTGTATTGAAAGCTGATACCCTGGGAAGTCTTGAGGCCCTCATAAAAAGCCTCAAAGATGCAGGCCTCCTGATAAGAAAGGCAAGGGTAGGTAACATAACCAAGTCCGATATCATGGAAATAAGATCCCTAGAGGAACCCATGATGTTCGCATTCGGCCTGAAACCCTCACAGGATATACTGAAACTCGCAGAAGACAATAACGTAAAGGTTTTCCATTCTGATGTAATCTACAAGCTGATTGAGGACCATGATAAATGGGAGAAGGAGAAGAAGCAGAGAAAGGAGGCAATGCTCCTGGAGAAAACCACAAGACCAGCCAAGGTTAAGATTCTGCCGGGGTGCGTATTCCGACAATCTAAACCAGCGGTCTTCGGGATAGAGGTTCTAAAGGGAACTATAAAACCTGGTTACACATTAAAGATAAAGGATAAGGTTATAGGAGAGATAAAGGAGATTCAGTCTGAGGGAGAAAACGTGCCTGAAGCAAAGATGGGGGACAAGGTCGCGCTCTCAATGCCTGATGTTGTGATTGGAAAGCATGCTGATGAGGGGGATGTTCTAGAAACAAAACTCACCAAAGATGACATCCAGAATCTTGAGAAGATAAAAAACAAACTAAGAGGAGACGAGCTCGAACTACTTGAGGAGGGATAACATGACAAAAGCAAATGAGACAAAACACAGGATGGTTACAGCTGACTGTGTGATAGTGAGGGACAACAAGGTTTTGATGCAGAAGAGGTCATTCGGCATGTGGAAGGGTTACTGGTGCCTCATAGGCGGGAAGGTTGATGTTGGTGAGACCATAATTCATGCGGCTGTAAGAGAAGCCAAGGAGGAATCAGATATTGATGTAAAGAAAATCTATATGATTGGTATCTATGATGATAAGGACAGGGATCAAGAAAATAACTGCGTGACAGTGGCCTTTTTATGCGAGGCCAATGACGCTGAGCCTAAAATGTCTGAAGAAGCAACAGACATGAAATTCTTCCCATTTGAAAAGCTACCGGATAAGATAGCCTTTGACCACAGACTAATAATAGAGGACGCAAAAAAGCTAATGGATAAATTATCTAAGATGAAACAGGTCAGTTAGTCTTCCCCAAATGTTCTTTTCTTCTTTTCTGCTGAGATTGAGCCAAACAACCCAGATTATCAGAACCAGGGCAACCAGTCCGAGCCGATAACCATAGTCATGCAGGGCTAGGGCAAAATCCAGACCCCATGCAGCTTCAGCCATAACGACACCTAGGACCCTCATAAGGTTTCCAACCCAGACTATGGGAATTCCTATTATCAGTCCCAGTAACCTTTTTTTCATTGCAATCCTAGGAACCGCGAAGATTAACGCGAAAAGGAAAAGCATCGATTTCCATCCTGTGCAGTCCTCATTTATCATGAAGTAAAAGTTATCCTGAACCGTCCCCACAATGATATAATAACCATCCTGGAAAACATTGTAGCCAAGCGCTTTCAGAAGATATGCTGAATGACTCGCAACCGTATGCTGCATCGGTGAGAGGTCTACAGCCAGAACCAGAATCAGGTACAAAGGAATTGACAGAATAAGCAAACGGATAAGGAACTCAAGAACACCCCATAGTCGTTTCTGACTCTTGGTCATCTCTATTTTCAGTTTTTTAAAGCCCATTGAATTATATTTACCCTTTGGACTTAATATCTTTCATGAAATCCTTAACACATTTACTTACATTCTCGCCTCTCACGATAACCCCTGTTTTCACATACCACTCCAGGTTCTGGTTTTCATAACCCCTTAATCTCTTCTCAACCCTCTCCATAAGATTCCTTACCTTGCCCCATGCATGCAGGGCAGATGCTAGGGCGTCTCTTTCATGCCTGTTGCTCCAGGACTTGTCAAGCTCGGTCTTGAATAACTTAGTGAGCTCATATTTCTCCTTCCTGCTCAGAGTTTCCTCAGGAAAGACCAGCTTTGCAGAAAAAAGGGAAGCAATTTTCTCCACTGATTTTGGAACCGGGTTCGTATCCCCAGAAACTATTATAGGAGTCCCGAACTCTGATATGAACTTGGCAAGGTCAGATCTGGATATGTTCTTGTCGCTCCACATTGCCACGAAGTTCCCGTTAAGATCAAGCAGAGCGACACCCGTGGTCGTTCCGGGGTCTATGCCAACAACAAGGGGAAGTTTCTCAGCCAGCAAACCACCTGATTAAAATATAAACCGAAAACTTAAAAATAAATCATGTTTCCCAAGTCAGTTCTGACCAAGAACCAGAAAGGCGAAATCGAGGTAAGGAGACTCATTGACAAGGGTAAATTCATCCGCTACGACTACATATACCCGGAGACAGGCAAACAAGCAGAGAAGGGAAAGTTCAGTATAATCCTTCGAAATGACGAAGGGAAGGAAACGCATCTGTTTCTCATCCCCTTGAAGGGAGGCAGGTTCTTGGCAGTGATACCAAAAGAAGGAAAGAAGGAAAGAAAGGTCTGGGATGGAAAAAAAGCAGTTGATGTGTTTTGATTCGTATATTTTATTCTCCCTCTTCTTCCTTTTCCATGTCTGCTGTGAGACCTTTTCGCTGTTTTATCTGGGAAACGACCTTTACTTCGAGTTCCTTTGGAAGGGGTTCATAGACAACATCGATGAGCCAGTAGAATCCTGTTCCGCCTGTTGCGGATTTAAGGGCGGAGTTGAAACCGAACATGTCAGCAACAGGGAGCTTGGTCTTTATGATTGTTGTCCCTCTCTCTTCCTTCATCTCTAATATCTGTCCTCTCCTGTTGTTAATCTCCTTGCTTGCCCCACCGAGATTCTCTGTTGGAACATCAATCCTTATTATCTGTTTTGGTTCAAGTATGTATGCCTTTGCCCGTATCATTGCCTCTCTTGTAGCCCTTCTTACAGCAGGAATGACCTGTGCAGGTCCCCTATGGATGGCGTCTTCGTGGAGCTTTGCATCAACCAGCTTGACCTTTACAGCAGAACAGGGCTCCCTTGCAAGGGGTCCCTCATCCATTGCTTCTCTAAAAGCCTGTTTAACCATCTCCATTATCTCCAGAATGGCATGAACACCCCTTGTCGTATCAAGCATGAGGTTCCTGCCATATATCTGCTTTATCTTCCTCACCTCATCCCTATCCATTCCCAGACTGGTCAGCTTGTCCACCAGCTCCAGATCCTTCTTCTTGACCTCCTGGTCTGGTATCTGCCCGGCTATCATTGCATCATAAACCTTCGTTTCCAGAGGTTCTGTTGTGACGTAGAACCTGTTGTGCTTGTTAGGGGACTTCCCTTCGATCGCTTCTGGGGTGGTGCCCTTGATGGATTCCCTGTATATTACTATAGGAGGTGAAACATTAACCTCGATTCCCTCTTCCTTTATCTTTCTCTCAACCTTTGCATCTATATGCAGTTCTCCTAAACCAGAAACCAAATATTCGCCAGTTTCCTCATTGATCTTGACCCTCATGGTGGGGTCCTCCCTGGAAACCTTCTTCAGAAATGCAATGAGTTTTGACAGCTGTTTCGGAGATTTGGGTTCTATCGCCTTCGTAACCACTGGTTCGAATATGTGCTTTATTGCCTCAAAACTTTCTATCATGTTACCTGGATCGCACACGGTTTCCCCTGAACCAGCATCTTTCAGTCCCACGATTCCGACAATGTTCCCAGCCAGAACATCATCCATCGCTATTCTCTGCTGACCCTTGTAAACAGAAACCTGCTGAACCTTCTCACTCTTCTGCTTCATGATAAGGAAAACATCCTGGCCCTTTGAAATCTTACCAGAGAATATCCTCACTGTCGCAACATAACCTGCATGGGGATCAGGATAGATTTTGGTAACAATACCTGCAAGCTTCCCATCCGGGGAGCACGCAATCATGTTTTTCCCAATATCAGAATCCGAATCACCTGGCCATATCTTCGGAATTCTATACTTCTGTGCATTCAATGGATTGGGCAGATGCTGTATGATCATATCAAGAACAACCCTGTGAAGAGGGGATTTC
>JABAOC010014505.1_pt1 | contig 17535 bp, 18 predicted proteins | sample 7062161 | NCBI WGS metagenome assembly JABAOC01 (sample SAMN14538625, study PRJNA623070) | marine sediment metagenome | biome: marine biome [ENVO:00000428]; feature: marine pelagic biome [ENVO:01000023]; material: deep marine sediment [ENVO:00002113] | place: India: Gulf of Khambhat ... | reverse complement strand
CGCCGCCGGAGAGGTTGCTCAAGTCCGCAGCCCAGATTCTTCGCTTCGCTCAGAATGACGTTGCCGTTTTGAGATAGTTTCTAATGGATAAAGCTGATAATCGAGCCCTGCGGATGGTTTGGACGAGTTGCTTCTCACCGACCAGAGTGCTCTTATAAGGTGGGACTTGCCCCGCCATGAATCCCAGGCAAGAGGAAGCGGTGGGGCAAGCCCCGCCCTACATGTCACTGAATTCTTCTGCCTGAACTTACTAGAGGCGGCATGGATCGCCACCGTATTTCGGTCGCACCCGACCCGCCTCGTGCCCGGGGAATATTTTGGTTGACCGCGACAGGCTGCGTCGGTACGCTACTACGGTTTGTCTTGTGGAAGCCAAAGGTTGGGTGGTTCGGGGAAATGCAGGTCCAATGAATATTTGTGTCGTCGGGTTACAATGGGGTGATGAAGGCAAGGGTAAAGTCGTCGATATCCTGGCCGAGGACAGCGATGTCGTCGTCCGGTACGGCGGCGGCTCCAACGCGGGCCATACCGTCGTGATCGGGGATGAGCGGTTTGCGCTGCATCTTCTGCCGAGCGGATCCATCCGGGACGGCATTGTTTGCGTCATCGCCAGCGCCGTGGTGGTGGACCCCGCCGTGCTGATCGGTGAAATCGACGGTCTGAAACAACGGGGCATCACGCTGGACGGCCGGCTTTTCATCAGCGAAAACGCCCACGTCGTCCTGGATTATCACAAGAGAGAGGACCAACTGCGGGAGGAATCGCTCGGCAAGCAGAAGCTCGGCACGACCATTCGCGGGATCGGTCCCTGCTACGCGGATAAGGTGGGGCGCAGCCATGCCGTGCGGATGAGCGATTTTCGCGATTTGCCGGCGTTGAGCGAAAAGCTGCGGACGGTTGTCGCTTACAAGAACAAGGTCCTCGCCGCGCTCTACGGGGCCAAGCCGCTGAGCGTTGAGACGATTGCCGAAAGTTGCCGGCGCTACGCCGAGAGGCTGGTGCCGCTCACGACGGACACGACCAGGCTCCTGCACCAGGCGATTGGCGCAGGCAAGTCCATCCTTTTCGAAGGGGCCCAGGGCTCGCTGCTGGACCTGGATCATGGGACGTTCCCGTACGTGACAAGCTCCAATTCGAGCTCGCTGGGCCTGCCTTCCGGCTGCGGCGTGCCCGCGCGGAGGGTGGACAAATATATCGGCGTGGCCAAGGCCTATACGACGCGCGTCGGGGCGGGGCCGTTCCCGACCGAGCAGGATAACGAGACCGGCCAGTACATACGCGAGAAGGGCCACGAGTACGGCACCACGACCGGCCGGCCGCGGCGGTGCGGATGGTTCGACGGCGTGGCCGCGGCATACAGCGTGCGGATTGGCTCGGTGGACTCGCTGGCGTTGATGCATTTGGACACGCTGACCGGGCTCAAGGAACTGCGCTTGTGCCGGGCCTACGAGATCGAGGGACAGGAAGAGACGTTCTTCCCGGCCAATGTCGACAGGCTCGCGAAAGCACGGCCCGTCTATGAGGGCCTGCCGGGCTGGGACGAGGACATCAGCCGGGCGACGACGTTCGATGAGTTGCCGACGGCCGCACAGGATTATGTGCGGCGTATCGAGGGGATCGTCGGCGTGCCCATCGGCATGGTCGGTGTGGGCCCCAAGCGAAGCCAGACCATCATCAAGCCATGAAAGGAATCCGCCCGCCACAAATTGGCCCGGACGAGGGGAATGGATGCTCATGAGCGGCTCACCGGCTCGACTCGACAGTATGGAGCACAAGATCGCGGCAACGGCCAGACGGCTGGGGCTGCGGCCCGAGCAGTTGCCGCGCAATATCGCCATCATCATGGACGGCAACGGGCGCTGGGCCCAGCGGCAGGGACTGCCGCGCTACGAGGGGCACCGGCAGGGGGCCAAGACCGCCGAAAAGATCGCTCAGGGCTGCGTCGACTTCGGTATGCGGTCGCTGACGTTGTATTCCTTCAGCATGGAGAACTGGAAGCGGCCCGAGGCGGNNTTGATGCACCTGAATGCCGAGTATCTGGTGGCGATTCGGCCGAACCTGATGAAGAACAACGTCCGGCTGATTCATCTGGGCCGGATGGCGGGTCTGCCGCAGATGGTCAGCGACGCCCTGACGGGCACGATGGAGCTGACCCGGGACAATACGGGCATGATACTGGCCCTGGCCCTGAACTACGGCGGCCGCGCGGAAATCGTCGATGCCGTACGGGCTGTCGTACGGGCCTGCGCGGAGGACCGGCTTCGGCCGGAAGATGTTGACGAGGACTACATCAGCCGGCATCTCTACACGGCCCAGATGCCCGATCCCGACCTTCTGATACGAACGGCCAACGAGCTGCGCGTCAGCAACTTCCTGTTGTGGCAGATCTCGTACAGCGAGTTTTACGTGACTGAGACGCTCTGGCCGGATTTTGAGAATGAGTCGCTGGAAAAGGCACTCCTCGCCTACGCCCATCGGGACCGGCGCTTCGGTGCCCTTGAAACGGGCTCCCGGCCCACGGGCCCGGAACGGGCACAATGAAATTGGGGCCGCGAATGGGTGCGGCCTGACTTCGTCTTGGCACCGCAGCAGCCTGGCTCCGTGTCGATCTCGGCGGCGCCCATTGGCAGTGTGCCCGTAGGGGCATGAAGACAAACGCCTTGCGGCGTCACCACCAACGCGCGTGCTGCCACTCGTCAGCCGGATAAGGCGTTACCGGGTTTTGAACCATGCTCAAACACAGACTGCTCTTCGGGACTTTGATGGTGGTGCTCTTCACGGGGCTTGCCCTTCTGGACGGCTGGTGGGATGGGTCCGTAACCGCCTCGTCTGCAGACAACCGGCCGGTGCAAGGGACGCTGTTGGCCGTCCTGGCCGCCGGTGCCTTGGGCCTGGCGACCGTTGAACTATCCCGTCTGGCTGCGGCCAGGGGCTTGGTTGTACTGAATCCCGTCGCGACGGGGGGCGTGGTCCTCCTGTCCACGGCCTGGTACTGGCCCCAACTGACGTGCATCCCCCGGGAGTTGGCCCTGCCGCTGGCTGCGGCCGTCGTTCTGGCCGCCGTACTGCTGCAGCAGCACGCCCGGTTTAATACCGCCGGTGCCTTGGCCAACTGCGGCATCAGTTGCCTGGCGGTGCTGTATCTGGGCCTGCTTGGGGCCTTTATACTCGCCATCCGCATCGACGTGGGCCTGTGGTCGGCGCTGATGTTCATTTTTGTCGTAAAAGCTTCTGATATAGGGGCTTACACATTTGGCCGGACGTTCGGAAAGCATAAGTTTTCCCCACGCGTCAGCCCGGGCAAGACCTGGGAGGGGTTGGGGGGCGCCGTCACGGCGGCGCTGCTGGTCAGTTTCGCTTTTGCGGCAGTTTTTGGTATAATGGCGGTTGGGCCGGCATTGGTGTTCGGTGGATGCCTGGCCGTGATAGGGCAACTGAGTGATTTGGCCGAGTCGATGCTCAAACGCGACGCACAGCAAAAGGATTCCTCGAACCGGGTACCCGGCTTCGGGGGTATACTAGATGTAGTGGATTCGCTGTTGTTTGCAGCGCCGTTTGCCTACGTATTCTTCAGGTTGGTGGCGTAAGCGGAGGCCGGCCGAAGAATCGATGATGGTTCTAGCGAGAAGCAATTTGGAAGTTACCATACAATTGGATCCGAGCCAGCAGTTGGAGTTGTTTGGTCCTGCTGACAGTCATCTGCGTTTGCTGCGTCGATCCCTGGGTGTACAAATCACAGCCCGCCAGTCGGACTTGCATATCAGTGGTGCGGAGGACAACGTTCATCGAACGACCGAGGTTATCCATCAGATGCAGAAGCACCTGCTCAAGCACCGGCAGTTGACATCGGACGACGTGATGGAATTCATCGAGCAGGGTCCTGTGCCGGAATCGGCCGAGGCCGGTCAGGCGATTACGGTTTACTCCAACAAGGTGGTTGAGCCTTCGACGCAAGGCCAATTGAAGTACGTCGAGACGATGCTGAGCAACGATATCACGTTCTGCACGGGTCCGGCCGGGACGGGAAAGACGTACTTGGCGGTGGCCGTGGCAGTCTCGATGCTCAAGAAGCGGCAAATCCGGCGGATTGTGCTGGCACGCCCCGCCGTGGAGGCCGGCGAGAAACTGGGATTCCTGCCCGGGGATATTGCGGCGAAGGTCAATCCGTATCTTCGGCCGCTGTTCGACGCGATCGAGGATATGATGGACTTCGCCCAGATGAGGAAGTTCATGGAGCTCGATATCATCGAGATCATTCCGCTGGCGTTCATGCGCGGCCGGACGCTGAATGAGGCGGCGATCATCTGCGATGAGGCCCAGAACACCTCGGGGCTGCAAATGCTCATGGTATTGACACGCCTCGGGCACGGGTCGAAAATGATTATCACCGGTGATATCACCCAGGTGGACCTGGCGGCCAACCAGAGAAGCGGCATGGTCGAGGCCATCGAGATTCTCGGGCGAACCCCCGGCATTGGCGTGGCGGAGTTGGGCCAGCAGGATATCGTGCGGCACCGCCTGGTGCAGAACATCGTGGAGGCCTACCGGGCCCGGCAGGAACGAAGCCGTATGAAGACAGATGAGGCTTCGTGATGTTTGGAACCGATACGAGCGGATGGTCACACGAGGCATCGTGCGCAGCATTCGGCTGTTACGAGGCGTAAGACATGGCGTTACTTAGAAAGACCAGCCCCCGGCGAAACCAGGTACGCCGTAATGTCAGCCCCGAGCGCTCTCTAAGGTTCTCCCGGCTGGTGGATGCCGATGTGGTCATCTCGTTGCTGCTGTGGTTGGTCTTTGTTGTGCTGGGCATCGGCGTTCTGTCCTTCGGCATGGTCCAGCAGGGCCGGTACCGGGCGCTGGCCGCCATTTCGGTGATTACTGTGCTCCTGGCCATCGGGGCCGGCTTGTACACGTATCACTACCAGTATCGCATGCTGCGAAGTCACGCCAGGGGCCTGATGCTGGTCATCTTGTTCGTCACCCTGCTGGCCGTGACGAAAGTGGGCTCACTTTCCGGGGATCAGGCCCTTTGGGGACCGAGCTGGGGCGTCGGCACGGTCATTCTCATGTCGATCATCCTGACCATCGCGTACGATCAGCGATTTGCCCTCGGGATGAGCGTGTTGTACTGCTTTTTTGCGTCGCTGACCGTGGGACCCGAGCCGCTTGAGCAGGGCGTTCAGTTGCAGGGTATTTCCCTGCTGCTCACCATGGTCATCGGAGCGGCGACCTGTTGCTTCTCTCTCAAGGAGATTCGCACGCGCATGAAGCTGCTCGAGGTCAGCGCCTTGGCTTCGACGATTGTCTTCATGACAGCCGTGGCGGTCCCCTACCTGAGTTTTCGTGGTCGGCCCCCGCACTGGACCGTGGTTCTTCAGGCGGCCGGCTATCACGCGGCCGCCACGCTTCTGGCGGGTCTGCTGATTCAAAGCCTGCTGCCGCTGATCGAGCGGATGTTCCGGATCGCCACCAGCATGACCCTCCTGGACTATTCCGACGCCAACCAGCCGCTGTTGAGGAAGTTGGCGATGGAGGCCCCCGGGACGTTCAGCCACAGCCTGCTGATCGGCTCGATTGCCGAGGCGGCCGCCGAGGCGATCGGCTGCAACGGGCTGCTGTGCCGCGTCGGGGCCTATTACCACGATATCGGCAAGATCAACAAGCCGAAGTACTTTGCGGAAAACGAAATGGGCTCGGCCAGCAAGCATAAGGAGCTCTCGCCCGCTATGAGCCAGTTGATCATCGTCGGCCACGTCAAGGATGGCGTGGAGATGGCGAAGGAGTTCAACCTGCCGAATGTCCTGCGTCAGTTCATCGAGACGCACCACGGCACGACGCTCGTCGAGCCGTTCTATCATGAGGCCAAGAAGAAATACGAGGAGCCGGGGCCCGGCAAGAAACCCATCGCGGCCCCGCCGAAGGAGAGCGAGTTTCGCTACGCCGGGCCGCGGCCCAAGAGCAAGGAGGCGGCCATTGTCATGCTGGCCGACGGCGTGGAAGGGGCTGTCCGATCCCTCTCGGATGTGACCTTGGCCAAGTGCGAGACGGTTGTGCACAACATCGCCATGAGGCGGCTGCAGGACGGCCAGTTCGACGAATGCGACCTGACGTTGCGCGAGCTCAGCCAGATCGAAGCGAGCATGTCCAAGGCCCTGGCGGCCCACTATCACGGACGCGTCGCTTATCCTACGGCGCCGGATGCCCCGTCCCCTGTGCCCAAGCCGAGCGTGCCCAAGATGGTCGAGACGTGAGCCGCTGCCACGATGATTACGGTCCAGATCGCAACGCATTGCGCACCCGCGCCTGCCCATACGTTGAAGCTGAAGAGACTGGTGCGGACCGTCTGCCGGCGCTTCGGGATCACGCAGGCGGCCGTCAGTATAGGCATCGTGGACGATGCCGAAATCGCCGCCCTCAACCGACGGTTCCTGGAACACGAGGGAACCACCGATTGCCTGAGCTTCGACTTGTCTGATGAGACCGGGCCCGGCGCAGCGCGGGTCTTCGACCTCGTGGTCAATGGCGCGCTGGCGATTCGCGAGGCGGCGCGGCGCGGGCACAGTGCCGAAGCCGAGCTGGCGCTGTATGTCACCCACGGGCTGCTGCACCAGCTCGGGTTCGACGATACGACTGCCGCCGGCGCACAGGAAATGCATCGAATCGAGGATGAGATTCTGCAACATTCGGGCTATGGATCGGTGTATAATAGGCCGGTGCAGGCACGGTAATTGCCGCGCGCCCGGCGGTCCGGGCCTGGAGAGTTTTTGAAAGGGAATCCACAGTGGGCTTCATCGGTTGGGCAGTGCTGTTGATATGCCTGTTCGTTGGAGCGACATCGTTCTTTTCGGCGTGTGCCAACGCGCTGCGGATGTTCTCCCGCATTCGACTGCAGGAAGCATTCACTACGCCCGACGGGGAGGACCGGTCTCACCTGGTCGAATGGGTGGTCCAGAACACCGATAGGCTGGCCCTCGCCTGTGCCTTCTATCGACTGGTCTTCAACATGGGCGCCCTGCTGCTGATGGTGGCGGTGCTGTCAGTGTTGCATCAGGAGCTCCGCGTCGTCAGTTACATACTGGCTTTCGTCATCTCTCTGGCGATCTTCTCCGTCTTCAGCCTGGCCATTCCCTACGCCTGGGCGAAATACGCCGGCGAGAAATTGATCAGCCGCACTTACCGGGTGTTGGCGGTTTTTGCGTTCCTGGCGGCCCCGATTATCTGCATCCTGCAGCTCTACGACGGTTTCGTGCGCCGGCTGGCCGGCGTGGCCCCGACGAGCGCCGAGGAGCAGCAGGAGGAGAAACACGAAGAGTTTCTGGAAGACCTCGAACAGCACCGGATGGAGGGGGCCGTCGATGAGGAAGAGCAGGAGATGATCGAGAACGTGCTGGAGCTCCGCGAAAGCACCGCGGGCGAGATTATGACGCCGCGCACGGAGCTGGTCGCCGTCGACGTGAACGCCGACCGGCCGACGGTTCTCGAGACCATCCAGAAAGTGGGGCATTCGCGGATTCCGGTGTACGAGGAGAACATCGACAACATCGTCGGGCTGATCTATGCCAAGGACCTGCTGGCGGAGATCGGCAAGGACCCCGCGCAGTTCAACTTGAGCGCCCGGATGCGGCAGGCTTATTTTGTGCCGGAGACCAAGCCTCTGCGTGCCTTGCTGCACGAGTTCCAGAATCAGAAGCTGCATATCGCCGTGGTACTCGACGAATACGGCGGTACGGCCGGAATCGTGACGCTTGAGGATATTCTCGAAGAGCTGGTCGGCCCGATTGCCGACGAGTACGAGCAGACCGCGCCCGAGTCGATCCGCCAGATCGACGAGAACACGATCGAAGTGGACGCCCGGACGTACGTGGACGACCTCAACGACAAGTGGTCTCTGGAGCTGCCCGAGGACGAGGACTACGACACCGTGGGCGGCTTCGTCTTCTCCCGCCTGGGGTACGTTCCCAAGACCGGCGAATACTTCGACTATGACAATCTGAAGTTTACCATCGCTTCCGCCGAGCCGCGCCGGGTCAAGCGGGTCAGAATCCAGAAAGGCGTGGGACCGTAGCCATGCTGACCAGGGATCGGGCGGTTTGTATTCGCGTAACGGATTATTCTGAAACTTCTCAGGTTGTGACCCTCTTTGCCCGCCTTTTCGGCAAGATCCGGGCGATAGCCAAAGGCTCCAAGCGGCCCAAATCCGCCTTCGACGGGCCCATCGAAACCCTGTCCTTCGGTGATATCGTCTTCTCCGCCCCCCATAAAGACAGGCTCGCCACGCTGACGGAGTTCCAGCCGCAACCGGTCGGGGGAGAGTTGCGCCGCAATCTGCTCGCCCTGCACAGCGCCCTGGTGGCGGCGGAACTGCTGGACTTGCTGACGGACGAGTACGACCCGCACGTGGAGCTTTTCGACCACTTCATCGGACTTCTGGAGGATATCGGGGAGGGCAAAGTGGGGACCGAGCGGCGGGACATCCTGATTCGGCTGATCCTGTTTCAGCTCGTTCTGCTGCACGAGGCGGGCTTGCGGCCGGTCCTGAACGCCTGCGCGAACTGCAAGAGACCGTTTTCGGGCGACTGGCGCGAGGGCTATTTCAGCGCCTCCGCCCACGGGCTGATCTGCCGGGATTGCGAGATGAATTACCCGGACAAGGTGCGGCTCAGCGTCAAGGCCGTGAGCACCCTGGCCGATGTCAAGCAGGTTGCCGGTGCGGATGAGAGGACGCTCGACGAGATCGAGCGCGTCCTGATCCGTCATTTTACCGAGATACTGGGCCGTCGGCCAAAGACGGCGGACTATGTGGAAGGGAGCTGATATGACCGTTGCGGAGAGAGAATCCACGATCCCGATCCCCAGGCCGCGCTTGCGGCTCGCTCAGCCGGGCCGTACGATCCCGCTGATCGATCAGTACTCTCCTCCGAAGCCGCGACCCTGGACCCGTGAACTGCTCGAATGCAAGCACCTGATCCTGCTGTCACTGGTCTTCATGGGGGCGGCGATGTCCCTGGACTACTATTCGGGGCTTTACGTCTCCTCCACGACCAGCGTGGGCGTGCCGGACCTCATCCTGGATCACCTCCCGCCCGTTGACCTGGGCTTTCTTTTCATTTATGGCTACATAGCTCTCGTTGCCGGCATATTCACCTATCCGCTGTTCTTCCGCGTACGAATACTTCACGTGGCGGCCGTTCAGTTCAGTCTGCTGCTGACCCTGCGCTCCCTGTTCATGGTGTTCACGCATCTGAAGACGCCGCCGGGCTCTGTTCCCGTGAGTTTCCCGTGGTTTTTCGGAAAGCTCTACTTCGAGAACGACATGTTCTTTTCGGGACACACGGCGGTGCCCTTTCTCGGCTTCTACCTCTTCCGGCAGAGCCCGATCCGCTACGTGTTTCTCGCCGGCTCTATCATGATGGGGATGGTGGTCCTGGTCATGCATCTGCATTACAGCATCGACGTGTTCGCCGCGTTCTTCATGACGTATTGCTCGTACCGGATGGGCGGCGCGGCTCTGCGCCGGTTGGATCCGACCTACGTCGACTACGCATGATACGGGTTACGATTGATTCGTGCGTTCCCTGTGTCATCCTGAACGCGGCGAAGTGAAGGGATTCCCCAAACACGAAAGTATGCGCTGAGGGGCCCCAAGGATCTGGCCTGCGAACGCAGCACGTCATCAGGCTTGCCGCTGCCGCCCGAAGATACACGATTCTCGATTGTCACCGGTATTGTCACGAGTAGACAATCTCCCGGAACCGGGCGACGGATTCGCGCGTCTTCCAGGGGGCGGTGAAGCCGCGGCCGTCGCTCGCATCTGTGAGATCGCCCGGGAGCCTGAGCTTGTACTGGCTGACGTGGTGGAAGTAGTGGTGCCGCTCGCAATAGTCGGCCAGGTACTCCTGTTCGGTCTGACCCGGCGTGGGCAAGAGCAGGACCTTGGTCTTATCCAGCTCGACGAGCTCCATCATGGTCGTGTAGCCGGAACGCGTGATGACGGATTTGGCGCGGTTCATCATCTCTTCCTGGCGACCGGCATCCAGAAAACCATAGTATTCGACGTTGCCGTCGGCCGTCCTCGCCGGTCGTTTGTCACGGGTCGCCTGCGAGGCGAGTCCCGGGGTCTCCGGCCGGCCGCCCGCGATCACCACTTGTCCCTGGACGTGCTGCACCTGTGCGAGGATCCGTTTCTCCAGCATGCGGCGTTGCGGCTCGGGCCCGGAAAGAGAGATGAAGCAGTCGATGTCCTGTGGCAGGTCCCGTTTTTGCAGACGCGAGAGAATGCCGATGTACTTCACTTTCGCCCGGGGAACGTACCGAAGCCCGTGAGAGAGAACGCCGGTGAGGTCCCGGTCTTCATAGTCCGGCACGAGCACATACCGGTACATCCTCATTCTCGCGGCGAGCCATCTCTCCAGGAGGCGCTCGGCCCCCAACGGCGTCTTGAACCGCAGTTGGTGGTTGATCAGATAGGAATTCTCGGGGGTGTCGTACACGTCATAACGGCAGTCGGAGATCACCTTGTCGAAATGACCGTGGATGATGGCTCTCGACTTTCGGCGGGCCCGGCGCAAGTCGCGGATCATCCGGGGGGCCAGCAGCGAGAATCGGAGTTTGAACAGCCGGGTCCGGGTGTATGGGGCGTGGACGCTCGGAACATCATAATAAAGACACTGGTCGCCGAAATGGGCCTTGAGCAGCGTCAAGGCCCGGCCCGTCGAGAGGACATGGACCTCGTGCTTCTCCAGCAGCGCCGCAATCAGGGGAATATCCCGCGTGGCGTGGCCCAGTCCCCAATCGAAAACCCCGAACAGAATCCTCATGGCCTACACAACCATCACATCGTACCGCAACGGCTGAGCGAGAAGACGCCGACTACAATCCGGACCGATATCATAGTGCAGTCGCGACCGGAAGTCCAGAATTATGGGTGTCATCGTTTTAAGCCGGCAGTTGGTCAAGATCGAACAGATCGGGCTGATCGGCTTGGGTCTCTTTGAGTGCATGGGGCTTCAGGCCGAGGTGCTCGCAGGCTCGTTTGGTGATTTCCCGGCCGCGTTTGGTGCGCCGCACGAAGCCGATTTGCAGCAGATACGGCTCGACGACGTCCTCCAGCGTATCGCGTTCCTCGCCGAGCGTGGCGGCCAGGGCCTCGATGCCGGCCGGACCGCCCTCGTAGACGTTCGCCAGGGCCCGCAAAAACGACCGGTCCAGCTCGTCCAGGCCCAGTGAGTCGATCTGCTCCATCTTGAGGGCGTTGTCCACGATCCCCGTGCTGAGCACGCCGGAGCCTTTCACCTGGGCGTAATCGCGGACGCGCTTGAGCAGCCGGTTGGCGACGCGCGGCGTGCCCCGGGAGCGGGCCGCGATCAGCTCGAGCGTGCCTTCCTCGCAGACCAGCTTCAACAATTGCGCGGAGCGGCTGAGGATTTCGGTCAGTTCGTCGGTCGTGTAGAAGTCGAGATGGTAGAGCATCCCGAATCGGCCGCGCAGCGGAGCACTCAGCAGACCGGCGCGGGTGGTGGCCCCGATCAAGGTAAAGCGCTTCAGTGGGAAGTTGATCGTTTTCGCGTGCAGGCCGCTGTCCACGGTGAAATCGACCTTGAAATCCTCCATCGCCGGGTAGATGAACTCCTCGACCGGCGTGCTGAGCCGGTGGATTTCGTCGATGAAGAGCACGTCGCCGGCGCTGATATTGGTGAGCATGCCCATGACGTCGCCCGCCTTGACCAGGGCCGGCCCGGAGGAGGACCGGATTCTCGCGCCCATCTCGTTCGCGACGACGTGGGCGAGCGTCGTCTTGCCCAGCCCGGGGGGGCCGTAAAAGAGGATATGTTCCAGCGGCTCGCCTCTTTGCCGGGCCGCCTGGATCGCAATGGCGAGTTTTTCCCGCACGTTTTGCTGGCCGACACATTCGCGCAGAGACTTCGGACGCAACGAAACGTTGAAGCTCTCTTCGGCCTCGCTCAACGAATGTGCACTTATGATTCTGCCTATTGCCATACTGTGAATTTACTCGTTTTGCCTGCAGACTGCAAGCCCCGCGGAACCATCGCCAGGGCCTGCGGCCTTGACGCTGCCACCCACTGTGCTACCCATGATTGACCCTGAGCACATACTTTGGCTTTGATGCTGCCACTCTGACGGCTTGCTGCGAAGGATTCAACCGTCATCGCGGCGGACTCAGACTTCGGCGCCCTGCTTGAGGCGGTAGACGAGCGGGACGAGGGCTTCGGCCGTCTGGACGTCGGGGTGCTTGTGGGCGGCCAGCTCAATCAGCTCCATGGCCTCGTTGCGTTTCTCGCCCCAGGCGACGAGGATTTCGAGGGCCTCGGCCTGGAAGGGCTTGAAGCGCGTCTGGGCGGCCCGGGCCGGCTCGGCGCCGAAGGCGAACGTCTGGAGCCTGCCCCTCAGCTCGGCCACGACCTGCTGGGCCATGCGCCGCCCGATCCCCGGCAGTGACATGAGCAACTTCTCGTCGCCGTTCTCGATGGCCGCCGCGATGTCCGCGATGGGAATGCTCAAGGCGCGCAGGCCCTTGCGGATGCCGAGCCCCTTGACGCTGGTGAACGTGGTGAAGAAGTCCCGTTCGGCCGAGGCGAGAAAGCCGATCAAGCGGGGGATGAGATTTCCGCCGCCGAGACTGCCCTCGTAGTACTGCATCGTGCACAGCGTGACCTCGGACCCGATCAGGCCCGACAGGGCGCTGACACAATAGCCGGGCAGCATGACCTCGTAGGTGATGGCCCCGACCTGCACCAGGGCGGTCTCGGTGCCGAGCTGAACGAGTTTCCCTTCGATTCCTGCAATCATGATCCTATGGTTCCGTTCCACACTTGCGTGGACATGCTTCACTCAGGGCGACAGCCATGCTTACGCGAGCGTAAGTACGTGTTTAGCCTTGTCCGGGTGGCAGCGTCAAGCGCAGCTTGGCGATGGTCTTCCTGGGATGCGGTGCAACCATCGCCAAGGCCTGCGGCCTTGACGCTGCCACCCATTACGCCACCCATGATTGACGCTAAATACGTACAAGCGTAAGCACGGCCCCGGCTCACTGTGGACACACAAGAGCGGCATGGGCTGAAGCCCATCCTACATTCTGACCCGCTCTCCCGCGTGGCTCATACGCTATGCGGGCATCGCCCGCTGTATGGAATTCGCACAGCACAGCGCGGCGGCCATGGCGTCGGCCACGTCGGGCGGCTGGGGCAGCTCGGGCAGGCCGAGAAGGGTCTGCATCGTCCTTTGCATCTGTTCCTTCGAGGCCCGGCCGTTGCCCGTGATCGATTTCTTGATGCGCGTGGCGGCAAAGCTCCTGACCTTGATGTGCGCCTCGGCGCACTTTTGCAGTATAACGCCGCGGGCGTGGCCCATCAAGATGGCCGTTTTGGGGTGGGCATAATGCGAATAAAGCTCTTCCACCGCGACCATCTCGGGATGGAGCTTCTCCAGCAGCATCTCGATATCCTCGGCGATCTCGTTCAGCCGGCTCTCGATGGACAGGTCGGCGGTTGTCTTGAGGATACCTGCCTCGATGATGCTCTCGTTGTTGCCGTCGATTTCCAGACAGGCGTAGCCGCAGACCTGCAGACCCGGATCGATACCGAGGATTCGCATGGGATCTGCGAAGGACGATTTACGATTTACAATTGAATCGGGCGTCAACGAACGGACCTCCTGACAACCCTGACAGAATGGGTTTCACCGGAATACGCTGGCCAGGCTGTACCCATATCGATCTTGGGGGCTCTGCCCCCAAACCCCCGGCATTTGTCGCTTTGGGCCAATAGCATGAGAAATGCGCCGGACTTGCCCCTTGCTGCCGACAAGCGTTGCGTGTAGTCTGAAAGCGCTGCTGTGGAGGATAGGGCTCTGCTGGCAAGCACCCCGAGCGCCGCAGCAGTCCAGTAGCATGGGCGATGCCGTCCGCGTGACGGCGTCGCCTTGCTCTTATGCAATGCTATTGGCCGAAAGCGTAAAATGCCAGGGGTCCGGGGACAGCGTCCCCGGTTGCCATCGGTCTCCAGACGGGCATATCGGCAGACCTTCAGACCCAGGTTAATTCCGAGGACTCTCACTTCCACCTCCACTTTGTGCCCTCAGGCGTATCTTCGAGCACGATCTCAGTACTGATTGCGTTTCGGATCGCATCAGCCGCAGCGAAATTCTTCTGTTTGCGTGCCTTCTGTCGCTCCTCAACCAGACTATTGACGATGTTGGAGAGACGTTGGTATTCTGCTGCTGTTATCTGCGAGCCTGCGTAAGTCTCTTTCACGATTCCGAGAACATCTCCACCCAGTTTCCTAAACGCTGTGTCAACTTCGTTTAGTGTCTCTTTAGTTGCGTCGCTTCTTGCGAGTAATCCATTGGCGAGACGCACAATCTCGAAAATCACCGACAAGGCGACAGCCGTGTTCAGGTCATCGTTCATTGCTTGTTCGAATTTCTGTCTTAGCTGATCAAGCTCAGCCGTAACCTTAGGATCAACTTCGCCTGGTGGGGCCGAGTTCCACCTTTGTCGCACTTCGATGACCGCTCCAACGATCTTGTCGTAGCCGCTCTGTGCCGCTGATAGCGCAGCGTCGGAGAAATCTAGGGGACTTCTATAGTGGCTGTTTAGGATCAGTTGCCGTACGGCGAGCGGATCATACTTTCTACCCAGCTTTTCATGTTTTGGCTCAGGTGAATCCGCAAACGCCTCCTTGAGCGTGATGAAGTTGCCGAGGCTCTTGCCCATTTTCTGGCCGTCCACGGTGACCATGTTGTTGTGGACCCAGTAGCGGACGAACGGGACGCCGTTGGCCGCTTCCGACTGGGCGATTTCGCACTCGTGATGCGGGAACTGGTTCTCCAGCCCGCCGCCGTGGATGTCGATGGTCTTGCCCAGATATTTCATACTCATCACCGAGCATTCCAGATGCCAGCCGGGAAAGCCCGGCCCCCACGGACTNNCATGACGGAGCATTCCAGGTGCCAGCCGGGATAGCCCATGCCCCACGGGCTGGGCCATTGCATGATATGGTTGGGCTCGGCCCGCTTCCAGAGCGCGAAATCGACCGGGTTTCTCTTCTCCGGCGAGATATCGATGCGGGCGCCGGCGAGCATCTCCTCGATATTCCGCCCGGAGAGTTTGCCGTACTCGGGGAATTTCAAGACATCGAAGTAGACTGAGCCATTGACCTCGTAGGCGAAGCCCTTCTCGATCAGGGTCTTGACCAGCTCGATCTGCTCGATGATGTGGCCGCTGGCCCGCGGGCTGATGTCCGGCCGGAGGCAGTTGAGCCGGTCCATGTCCTCGAAGAAGCTGCGGGTGTAATACTCGGCCAACGCCATCGGGTGTTTGCGTTCCTTGCGGGCCGCCCGGGCGACCTTGTCCTCGCCTTCGTCGGCGTCGTCCGTCAGGTGCCCGACGTCGGTGATGTTCTGTACGTACGTGACGCGGTAGCCGAGATAGCGCAGGTAGCGCACGAGCACGTCGAAGCTGACATAGCTCTTGGCATGGCCGAGATGCGCGGGGCCGTAAACGGTCGGCCCGCAGACATAAATTCCGACCCGCCCCTCCTGGAGCGGCTCGAACCCTTCGATTCCTCGCGTCAGACTGTTATAGAGCTTCAGAGTCATACGATCCTTCTTATACCGATTCAGACTGCCATCTGTCAGACATAGAAGTCATTGATTGTCCCCGCCGGTCAAGGCGCGTCTTGCCCGGTCGTAGATAGTCTTGACGGCTTCAAGAAACTCGTGCACATCCGCAAGGGTTGGCTTGCCAGCCGGTAGCAGACCCAGTTCGCCGGGGTATCTGGCCCCGATGTAAAGATCGTCCAAGTCGGTCAAGACAAGCGTGTCCACATCCATGGAAACCAACTCGCGGACCAGGCCATAAAGCCTCAGTGTCGAGTGGTCTTTCGGCACCTTCTTCGAGTGCTCTTCGAGAACGGCCTTGAGGCACTTCTCAACACACTGCTGAGCATGGAAGGCGGCAACAGGCGTCAGGTGCTCCAAGTTGATAATCTGGGCGATGTTTTCGAGATCCATCTCTGCAGATTTCAACCATTCCGAAGTTGCCTTCTTCATAGTAGCCGGGTCCCTTCGCTCATGATCTGGCGGGCGAAACTGCTTCTTCTTGCCACGAATTCGCGGTGCATGGGCTTGGTGTGCACCAGCAGATCGATAGGGTAGCGCGTCCTGAGGTCAAGGATACGGCCTGATATGTTCCGGACGATATCGCGTTTTTGCCTCCACGTAGCCGGCATAAAATCATCTTGCGTGACGATGTACAGATCGATATCGCTGTCTTCTGTCGGTTGCCCCCAGGCATAGCTGCCGAAAAGGATCACCTTCTCCAGGTGCAACGGTTTCAGCGCTTCGCTGATTTGCTCTCTCAATTCATCCGGGAGTTTCACGGCATCTTTTCGCATGGACGTATTCTATCGACAAGATGGAGGCCGGTCAATCCGCGTGCGGTTACGTTCCCCGTCGCTATGAATCTGTACCTACGGGCCGCTGATCGACGTTGGACTACAGGGTCCGGCGGGGTTTCTTACGGAGCAGGGCGATGGCGGTGGCGGCCATGGCCTCGCCGGCGCCGATTTCGCCGAGGCCCTCGTTCGTCTTGGCCTTGACATTGACCGCCTGGAAGTCCATGCCGAGCAGGCCGGCGATGCACCGGCGAATCTGGCCTTTCAGCGGCCCGAGCTTGGGGGCCTCCGCGTGGATGGTCAGGTCCACGTTCACCACTTCCCACTGTTTGTTGTCGAGCTGCTCCTTGACGATATAGAGGAACGTTTTGCTGTCGGCGTCCTTCCACTGGATGTCGGTATCGGGGAACAGCGCGCCCACATCGCCCATGCCGGCGGCCCCGAGCAGGGCGTCGACCACGGCGTGGAGGACCACGTCGCCGTCGCTGTGGCCGAGCAGGCCGGCCGGATAGGGGATGTAGACCCCGCCCAGCATGAGCTTGCGGCCCTCGACCACCCGATGGATGTCGGTGCCGATCCCGATCCGGTAGTCCGCCGGCTTGAATTCCTCGATCACAGTTGCCCTTTCGTGCTCGGAATATCCGTCCCGACGACCCGCACCGCCGCCGCCAGCGCCTGGCCGAGGGCCTTGAAAATCGCCTCGGCGATGTGGTGGCTGTTCGTGCCGTAGGGGACGTTCACGTGCAGGTTGAACTTGCCGCTGTTCGAGAACGCCCGCAGGAATTCCTCGATACACTCCACGTCGAAATCGCCGATCTTGTTCGTACGGTATTCGACGTTGTAGACGCACGCCGGCCGGCCGGAGAGGTCCAGCGAGACGTTGGCCAGGGCGTCCTCCATCGGCACCGAGCTATGGCCGTAGCGGGCGATGCCCTTCTTGTCGCCCAGCGCCTGGAGCAGGCACTCGCCCAGACAGATGCCGATGTCCTCCGTTGTATGGTGCGGGTCGATGTGCAGGTCGCCCTTGGCCTTGACCACCAGGTCCAGCTTGCCGTGCTTACTCAGGTGCGTGAGCATGTGGTCGAGGAAGCCGACGCCGGTGTCGATGTCGTACGCCCCC
>JABAOC010013307.1_pt1 | contig 17550 bp, 20 predicted proteins | sample 7062161 | NCBI WGS metagenome assembly JABAOC01 (sample SAMN14538625, study PRJNA623070) | marine sediment metagenome | biome: marine biome [ENVO:00000428]; feature: marine pelagic biome [ENVO:01000023]; material: deep marine sediment [ENVO:00002113] | place: India: Gulf of Khambhat ... | reverse complement strand
GATGGATCAAAAAAGCCAGGAAACTCCGGTACGAGGTATTGCTATTTGTCATTCGCCTGTGTTACTCATCCGTTTGGGGAGGCGTCTATTATGATTTCTTCTCTTGAACGGGAAAGAGAAACGGCTCTGAGAGCCGTCATCGATGCATCGAACCTGTGTATGCGAGTGCGCAGATCTCTGGTCGACGGCTCCACTTTGGAAAAGAGAGACAGGAGTCCTGTCACCATTGCCGATTTCGGGTCTCAGGCGGTGGTATGCAAAATCCTTGGCGAGATCTTTCCTGATGATCCAATCGTGGCCGAGGAGGACTCCGAGGAACTCGCCAGACCAGAAAACGTGGGGATTCTAAATGAAGTTGTTCGAGAGGTTCAAAAGATTCTCCCTCACGGTGGCCCAAAACAGATCTGTTCATGGATCGATTCAGGACATGGAGAGCCTGGTCGAAGGTTTTGGACACTCGACCCCATCGACGGAACGAAAGGATTCCTGCGAGGCGATCAGTACGCAATCGCCCTTGCGCTCATCGAGGAGGGAGAGATTCGCCTCGGAGTGTTGGGTTGCCCGAACCTTCCCGCTACGACAAATCTCTCTACAGAACAAAGGGGAGCTGTTTTTCTGGCCATCAGAGGCCAAGGGGCATTGCAAACCGACCTCGAGGGAAAGGACCTGAAGCCCGTCAACGTCTCAAAGACTGCGGTCCCCTCCGAGGCCCGGTTCACAGAGAGTTTCGAATCGGCCCACGCCGACCATGAGTCCCACGAGCGTATTGCGCGACAGCTCCATATCACGAATTCACCCCTTCGGATGGACAGCCAGGCGAAATATGCGGTCCTGGCTAGGGGGGATGCTTCAATCTACCTGAGACTACCCTCTCCAGATACTCCAAACTATCGGGAGAGAATCTGGGACCACGCGGCGGGATCGATCATTATCGAAGAGGCTGGAGGAAAGGTAACCGATGCCAAAGGCCTACCCCTTGACTTCTCTCAAGGAAAGAGGCTCGAAAAGAATCAAGGCATTGTGGCCACCAACGGGTGGCTTCACGATCAGGTTCTAGACGCCCTCAGTTCAATTCTGAAAGCAGGCTGAACAGGCGGCAGCAGAAAATCCTTTCCCATATCACAGGTCGCGCAGCCTGGATCTGCATCACGTTCCAGCCTCATAATCGGTGAGATAGGCTTTCTGCTCCTCGGTCAGCGTATCGATTCCCACACCCATTGTCTCGAGTTTAAGACGGGCGACCTCCTCGTCCTGGGCGGGTTCAACGTCGTAAACCCGGGCGCTTAGTTCCTTTCCTTCCTTCGCCAGCCTCACCAAACCCAAAAACTGGTTCGCGAAGGACATATCCATGACCTCCGAAGGATGTCCTTCCGCTCCAACGAGGTTGATCAATCGCCCCCTAGCGAGGAGATATATTCTATGACCGTTTTTCAGGGTATATTCGTCGCAATTGTTCCTCACCTGACGATGAGACGAGGCAAGAGCCTCCAGGTCCGGGATCTTGATCTCACAATCGTAGTGCCCTGTGTTGCAAACAACAGCTCCGTTTTTCATTTTTTCGAAATGTCGTCCTACAATGACGTCCTTCATCCCAGTGGCCGTGACGAAAATGTCGCCGATCGGCGCGGCCTCATCCATACTCATCACGCGGTGGCCCTCAAGAAGGGCCTTGATTGCTGCTGTGGGACGGACCTCTGTCACGATCGAGAGAGCTCCCATTCCCTTAGCCCGCATCGCACATCCCCGGCCGCAATGGCCGTAGCCGGCCGTTACGAAATTCTTTCCCGCCAGAAGAATCGAAGTGGTTCGCAGAATCCCGTCTAGGGACGACTGGCCGGTTCCGTAGACATTGTCGAAGTCCCATTTTGTTTCCGTGTCATTAATCGCAAGAATCGGATATTTCAACGCGCCGTCATTGGCCATGGCCCTGAGTCGGTGAACCCCGGTAGTGGTCTCCTCCGTACCTCCCAGGATGCCTTTGGCCAGTTCAGGTTTTCGCTGATGAACCGTCATGATCAAATCTGCTCCGTCATCAAGGGTGAGTGTAGGCTCTATCTCTAGCGTTTTCTCTATGGACCAGTAGAATTCATCCTTACTCATGCCGTGCCATGCGAAAATGGGGATACCTTTGTCGGCAAGCGCAGCAGCCACATCATCCTGGGTGGAAAGTGGGTTGCATCCACACCAGCTAACCTCCGCTCCAGCAGCGATCAGGGTTTGAACAAGAACAGCCGTTTCCTTGGTTACATGGAGGCAACCCGAAATACGCATCCCGCGTAACGTTTTGGACTCCTGGTGCCTTCGCCGAAGGGCCATGAGAACGGGCATTCGCGATTCAGCCCACTGAATCTTCAGACTCCCTTCTTTGGCAAAGCGGATATCTTTGACCCTATATTCAACCATAACAACTCCCCGTTGAACCAGTCTTCAGTTATCAGGATTCAGTCTCCTATGAACGAACACTACCCAGCATATTGTCTCGATGGCATCTTGACTAGCACAACCCTGCTCTAGCCCTACCCTACAAAACTCATCGAGGAGCAGAGCACGAATTCTGCGTTCACCTGCCATATCGATACCCATCATCCTCGTTCTTTACTCTGCCGATACGTGACCCCTGCCCGCTGCCCTTTGACCCCTGTCGTTAGTCCAGTCCTGCCACCTCCCGAAGTTCTTCAACCCGATTGACTTTCTCCCAGGTGAAATCAGGATCTTTCCGGCCAAAATGACCATAGCAGGCTGTCTTTTGGTAAATCGGCCGGAGAAGCTCCAGATATTCGATAATCCCTTTGGGCCTGAGATCAAACAGGTCATTGACGATAGCCGCAATCCGGTCTGGTTCGATCTTCCAGGTCCCGTTGGTGTTGATCATGACCGAAATAGGACGGGCGACCCCGATGGCGTAGGCAATCTGAACCTCGACTCGATCACAGAGACCGGCAGCTACGAGGTTCTTCGCGATATGCCTGGCCATGTAGGAGGCACTCCGGTCAACCTTTGAAGGATCCTTGCCTGAAAAACACCCACCACCGTGGCTCCCGTGGCCCCCATAGGTGTCGACGATTACTTTTCGTCCGGTCAACCCGCAATCGCCCATCGGCCCCCCGACAACGAACCGTCCTGTCGGGTTGACATAGTAGTTCGTCTCTGAGTCGAGGAGATTCTCAGGGATGACTTTCTTGACCACCTCCTCGATGAGGCTTTCTTTCAGTACCTCATACTTCACGGTGGGGCTGTGTTGGGCCGAGAGAACCACGGCATCCACGCGGGTGGGAACCCCATCAACATACTCCACCGTCACTTGAGACTTCCCATCTGGCCGGAGAAAATCGAGAGCGCCGCTCTTTCTTACCGTGGCGAGTCTTTTCGTCAACCTGTGAGCCAGAACAATGGGCATGGGCATCAGCTCTGGTGTCTCATTGCAGGCGAAGCCGAACATGAGGCCCTGGTCTCCCGCTCCCTGTTCGTGGTCCTCTGTTTCATTGACCCCTTGGGCGATATCGGGAGACTGCTGATCAATCGAGGTGATCACAGCGCAAGTTTCCCAATCAAAACCCATAGCCGAATCGTTATAGCCGATCTCCTTGATCTTTTCTCGTACGATCCCCGGCATATCCACGTAGCATTTTGTGGTTATCTCTCCGGCAATAATCGCCATGCCCGTCGTCACCATCGTTTCACAGGCGACCCTCCCGTTTGGATCCTGGGCAATGATCGCATCCAAGACCGCATCGGATATCTGATCGGCCACTTTGTCTGGGTGGCCCTCGGTCACAGACTCCGATGTAAAGAGAAAATCCGTCATTCCCATCTGAGTTCCTCCTCTCATCCTCTTCTCATCTCAGTCAGACTGAGTCCTCATATTCACGATTTGGGTCCCCCATCTTGATCCCACGAGTATATCTCGAGGAAATCCTCTGGAAAACGTCGAGCCATGGTACTTCGAACGTACTGTTCAATCTCGCTTCCAGACGTCATCCGGAATAGCTCCTCCAAAAGCTCCCGGGCCTCTTCAACCGACGACATCCTAAGGATCTTTTTCACCCGGGGTATCGAGCGGGGGTTCATGCTGATCTCGTCCAGCCCGAGTCCGAGTAGAACCCACAGATAAGCAGGTTCACCTGCCATTTCTCCGCATATGGCCACCTGCAAACCTGCCCGGTGTCCGGCCTCCACAACCTCTCGAATACATCGGATGACCGCAGGATGGAGAGGCTCGTAGAGATAGGAGACGTGCTCGTTCACGCGGTCAACGGCCAGAGTGTATTGGATCAGATCATTGGTGCCGATACTAAAGAAATCAACTTCTTTAGCCAAAAGATCTGCGGTCATACAGGCTGAAGGGATCTCGATCATGGCTCCGACAGGTATATGGTCATCAAATGGGATCTTGTCCCTGCGTAGCTCCTCCATGACCTCAAAGAGAAGTGCTTTTGCCTGTTGGATCTCCTCGAGGCCTGAAATCATGGGGAACAGGATCTTGAACCGTCCATGAATGCTCGCCCTGAGTATTCCCCTCAATTGGGTCTTGAACATATCGATCTCTTTAATGGATAACCGGATTGCCCGCAGTCCCATGGCTGGATTCGTCTCTTGCACGGGTCCATCGTGATTCAAGAACTTATCGCCTCCGACATCGAGGGTCCGAATCGTCACCCCATGAGGAAAAACGGCCTCCCCCAATTTCCTATAGGTTTCGTAATGCTCTTCCTCGGATGGAAGGTCTTTGCGTCCCAGATAGAGGCATTCAGTCCGATACAAGCCGATTCCCTCTGCGCCCCGTTTCTTGGCAGATGGAATCTCATCCAAGAGTTCGATGTTCGCTCCCACGGTGACCCGGTATCCGTCACGGGTCTCGGCCGGGAGTTTCGAGAATTTTAGCAGTTCCTTTTCAATCGATTCTCTCTGTGCCAGGCGCGCTAGGTACTGTTTGAAAACCTGTTCGGTTGGATTGATGATCACGACGCCGGCATCGCCATCGACGATCAGTTCATCTCCGCCGTTGATCTGGGATGTCCCGACCTCCGTCCCAACAACCGATGGTATCCCAATAGACTTGGATAGAATTGCCGTGTGCGAGACCGGTCCTCCCATATCCGTCACGAAGCCACGGACGTTTTTCAGATTCAACTGGATCGTATCAGCAGGCGAAAGATCATGGGCCACAACCACGACATTACCCTTGATTTGGGCGATGTCATCGTGTTTATGGCCAACGAGGTTTCTGAAAATTCGCTGCGCAATATATTTGATGTCGTTCTTTCTCTCCCTCAGATACGGATCCTCGATCGCGTCAAACGCCTTCGAGAGCCGCTCAACGTTGGTGTCGAGGGCCCATTCTGCGTTTACTTTTTGAATCCTGATCGCGTCGATGGTCTCTTGGATCAGCATCTGGTCCTCGAGAATCATCAGATGGACATCGAGAATAAAGGCATGCTTCCGTACTTCTTCGTCGAGGATCGCGTTCTTGATCTCCAAAAGCTGCACCTTGGACTGTTCGATGGCATTTCTAAACCTTTCGATCTCCGATTCGACCTCTGTATCGGCAATCGCCTTCTGAGGAAGTCGCACCTTGCTCCTGTCCACAAGAAAAGCTCGCCCCACCACGATCCCAGAAGAGGCTCCAGTACCATGGATAAACTGATTTACGAATCGTTCTTTACCCATGAGAATCCATTCCTCAAGCCTAGAGATCCTCTGAAGCTAGCCAGACTTGGAATGGAATCCATTTCTGGCCACCGTGCCATACAACCTTGCCGTCGAGAAGGATCATGCTAGGTTTCCCCAAATTTGCTCTCGATCAGTCTGCCCAAAGCCCGGACGGCCTTTCGGGCATCTGTCCCCTCAGCCTTGATGTTAATCCTAGATCCCATGGCCGCCGCGAGCATCATAACCCCCATGATACTTTTGGCATTTGCCACCATGCCGTCTTTCTCTATGGAGATTTCAGCCTTGTACTTGTTGGCTGTCCGGACCAGAAGGCCCGCAGCCCTGGCGTGCAACCCGAGTTTGTTCTTGATCACAAATGTCTGCTCTTCCATCCCTAATTCTTTTTGACACCCTTTTGCAAGATCTCACTGGCAATATTGATGTTTTTCTTACCGTAAGATTCTATAAATTCTGCAAGCTCCCCCAACGTGACATCCCGATCATAGGTTGAGAGTTTCAAGAGCATCGGAAGGTTCACGCCCGTAACGACCTCGATTCGGTTGTCCTGCAAAAAAGAGAAACTAATGGTCGACGGGGTTCCTCCAAACATATCGGTCAAGATGAGCACACCCGATCCTGTGTCCACCCTTCGGATGGCATCGGCTATTCTCTCCCGGATCTCATCGGGATCGCTCTTGGGATCAATGGATATCCCCTCAAACCCTTTCAGTCGTCCGACTATCAGTTCTGCCGCAGAAATCAATTCCTCGGCTAATCGGCAATGGGTAACGACAACCACACCAATCATGATGTATTTTCCCCTTCAGCGAGGTGATTTACCATCTCTGAGGATTTGCTCGACTTTCCGACGTACCGTCTGTGAAACACGCTCAGCGGAATATGCCCGGTCCCACCCAGCGTTCTACCCCTTTCGGAGGTCTCGGTGTCTCATCTCTAGAACGGCCCTCCCCTTTCCCAAGGCCTTCTTCAATATCTTCCCGATTTCACTCACGATCACCACCGAGCGGTGCCGGCCTCCGGTACACCCAATCGCGATGGTAAGATAGGATTTTCCCTCCTTTTGGTAAAGGGGAATCAGGAATTTGATAAAATCCTGAAACCTCGTAATAAACTCCTTGGCCTCCGGCCATTTCAATACATAATCTTGAACGCCCTTTTCTTCGCCTGTGAGTCGCTTCAAATGATCAACAAAGAACGGATTCGGCAAAAACCTCACGTCCAGAATAATATCGGCTTCGTTGGGTATCCCAAAACTGTATCCGAAGGACATCAACGTGACGGTCATCGTCCCTCGCGGTGATTCCTTGCGAAAGAACCGGGATAAAACATCCCGCAGCTCGTGAACGTTGAGATCCGAGGTATCGATAACCTTGTCGGCTAAATCCCTGAGTGGAACAAGCCGTTCTCTCTCCATCCGAATTCCATTCTGGATGGACCCTACGGCAAGGGGATGATGGCGTCGGGTTTCCCGATATCTCCTTATCAGAATCTCATCGCGAGCTTCTAGAAAAACAATTTCGAGAGAGAATCCCTCTTGTCTTAACTCTCCGATGATCTGCCTGGCGTTTGCCATGAACTCTTCGCCCCGAATATCGACCACCAGACCGATTTTGGGGATTTTCCGGACCGATTGTTGGCATAGTTCGATAAATTTGGGGAAAAGCACAATGGGGAGGTTGTCTACACAGTAGAATCCCAAATCCTCCAGGGCCTTAATAGCAGTGGTCTTTCCTGAACCGGAAAGACCACTCATGAGGACAACCCTAAGATCCGTCACTCCCTCACTTCCCCGACGGTGTTTTTCTTTTTGCGACCCGACATCTTGGTCATCAATTGTTTTTCGAATTCTTTGGCCGGATCGTATCCCATAACCTTCAGGAGATGGTTCCTCGCGGCGACCTCGATAATCGAGGCCAAATTCCGACCCGGAGTCACCGGTATTTTCACCATAGGAAGAAGAATATCGAGAACCGGGTAGGATTCCTCTTCGAACCCGAGGCGATCATATTCCTTGAGACTGTCCCATTCCACCAGTTCGACGACCATGTCGACAATTTTTCTGTCTCGTATCGCTTCAACCCCGAAGAGCCTTGCCACATTGATGATACCCAAGCCTCTAATCTCCATATGGTACTTCACGGTATCAACACCGTATCCAAAAATGTTGTGAGGGGGCCGTCTATGGAGAAACACCATGTCATCGGCTACAAATCGATGGCCCCGCAGGATAAGATCGAGAGCGCATTCACTTTTTCCAATACCACTGCTCCCAAGAATCAAGACGCCCACCCCAAACACATCCATGAGTACACCGTGAACCGTTGTACTCGGCGACAGTTTATCCTCGAGGAACTTCGTAATTCTCTCGATGAGCTCGGGTGTCGACAACTCGGTCTGAAAAAGGGGAATTCTCCTCCTCTGACTCTCCTCGATAAGGAGTGGTGGGATCTCCAGATTCTTTGTCACAACAAAACAGGCAACCCTCAGACCACAGATATTTCGAATGATCCCGTCTCTTCTCTTAGGGCTCAGGGTTCGGAAATAGGAAAGCTCGCTGTTCCCGATGACCTGTACCCGAAAGGGTTGGACGAAACCGGTGTATCCCGCAAAGGCCAGTCCTAGCTTCTGAACCTGAGAAAACCTGATCTTTTTTTTGAGGCCCCTTGCCCCTGCGATAAGCCGGAGCCTGAGATCATGCTCCCGATCGTCGTATAGATCTTCGCCCGAAACCCCAGCCATACGACGAGAACCTCCAAAGGCTTGTCATCAGTACTGGGCGTCCTCTTCGGAAATGATCCGAAACAGTTCTTCCCCGCCCTCCGCCTCCATCAATCGCCTTCTAAAACTGGGATCCTTAAGCAGTCTCGAGATTCGTGCCAGGGCCTTTAAATGAATCCCCGCCGAGTTTTCGGGTGCGACGAGGAGAAAAAAGAGATGTGTCGGTTTCTGGTCGATGGATTCGAAATCGACGCCTTCCCGACTTCTCCCGAAGGAAGCAACCACTTCGCGAAGGCCCCTGATTTTCCCATGAGGGATGGCAATCCCGTCACCAATACCTGTGCTTCCCAGTTTCTCTCGATCCAACAGGACCTCCACGACTTGGTCAAGATCCTGCAGTTTTCGCTGATTGACCAGCACCCCTGCCAGTTCTTCTAGTACACCCTTCTTGTTTCTTGATTGGAGATCGGCAATGAGCAAGTCTTTATTCAAGATTTCGGAGATTTTCATGCCTTCTGCCTCCAAGGCCAAATCATTTTGATGCCCTAGGAAATCTCGGGCTCAATGAGCCCATAGTTCCCATCCTTTCTATGGTAAACCACATTGACCAACCCAGAATCGGAATTAATAAAAACATAGAAATCATTCTCATCTGCACTGAGTTGCAGAACGGCCTCTTCAATGGACATCGGCTTGACCGAATAGTCATCGTCTCGAACGATCGCTACCTCATTTCCCATCTCCGAACCTTCGGAAGAAGACGCACTCATCCGATGCTCATAATTCTGAGTCGAAAATCCAAACCGCTTGGGCTTCGTCTTACCCCGGAGCTTCCTGATCTGTCTCTCAAGTTTCCCGACCAACTTATCGATGGCAGAGTGCATGTCGTCCGTTTTTTCCATTCCATTGATTGTGTGTCCGTCACCCGTGATCGTAGCTTCGGCAATTTTCCTGAATTTCTCAACTGATAGGACGACTCGAGCCTCCATGGGTCGTTCCAAATATTTCCTCAGCTTGAGAACCTTTTCCTTGGCATAATCTCTCAGCGCATCATCGGCTTCAAGATGCCTGAAGGTCACCAGTACCCGCATATCAATCCTCCTTAGAGATTTTAAACTACTTCCTTTTCCATCGGGTGTCAATGCATGATACCGAGATAACTTGAGTCCGGCAGTTGGGATATGAATGGATCGGGGTCTTAAAAGAGACGAGAATCAGAAAGACGAGGGTCAGGCCCCAGGGCCGGCAGACTCGGTAGGCCGTCGTTCCCCATACACGTCACAAAAGCCTTTTCCTCTCATTTGAAGACAGGATCTTCAGGGATTCGCGATATTTGGCGACCGTCCTCCTGGCAATATCGATGTTCATCCCTCTCAACATATGGACGATTTTCTCGTCGCTGTATGGTTTGCTCGGGTTTTCTTTCGTAATGATGTCCTTGATCAGGTTTTTGACACTCTCAGAAGCAAAGTCCTCACCCCGAAAAGAGCTGATGCTGTTGTTGAAAAAATATTTTAACTCGAAAATACCCTGAGGCGTATGAACATACTTGTTGTTCGTTGCCCGGCTGATCGTCGATTCGTGCATCTGAATGTCCTCGGCCACATCCCTTAAAACCATGGGTCTGAGATAGTTCACACCCTTGTCGAGGAACTCTCTCTGAAGTCTGACGATACTCTTTGTCACGCGATAGATCGTGCGCTGTCTCTGATGTATACTCTTCAGGAGCCACACTGCCGAACGAAGTCTGTCTTGAATGTATTTCCGATCAGCCTCAGGTGGCCCACTTGCGTCCTGTAAGAATTTTCGGTAGGTATTGTTGATCCTGAGCCGTGGCATTTCGTCCTCGTTCAATACGACCACAAACTCCCCCTCGATCTTATATACAAAAACGTCGGGAATGATATTCTGAACTTCTTCCCCCGTGTATGCCCTACCCGGTTTCGGATCTAACGCTGAAATGAGACGAATGGCATCCATGACCGAATTCAAAGAAACGCCCAATTTCTTGGCAATTTGGCCGTAGTTCCTGTTCTTGAGATGGCTCAAGTGGCTCGCGACGATTTCCTGGGCCACAAGGTTCGGGGAACCCATCGTTTCGAGTTGTGCCATGAGACATTCCCGAAGATCCCTGGCTCCAACTCCGACTGGATCGAACATCCGAACCCGCTTTAGGACCTCCTCGATATCCTCGAGCGTACATCCCCAATGAGCGCACACCTCCTCGCCCGACATGGTGAGATAACCGTTTTCATCCAGATTTCCGAGGACGAAGCGACCGATATCTTTCTGTTTTTCATTGAGGTCAGACAACCGGAGCTGCCACATAAGGTGGTCAACGAGATCGGTCTTACGGGCCAGGAAGTTTTCAAAGGATGGCCGATCCTCGCTGTCCCCAGCGGTCCGGTACGGGGAGACATTCAGATTATCCAGGTAACTTTCCCAATCGAAATCATCCTGCCCCTCTCCTTCGCCTTTGACCTCTGACGTCATCTCCTTTCGGGTTTCTTGAACCGGCTCCTCTTCGCGATTCTCATCGGACTGGGATGTATCGAATTCTTCTGAAGGTTCTGCCTCTTCTAAGAGGGGGTTTTCCTGCATCTCCTCCTGGATCAAGTCCACCAGTTCCATCCGGGTCAGTTGTAGGAGTTTGATCGCCTGCTGAAGCTGGGGCGTAATCACAAGTTGTTGTGCCAGCCTGGGGCTTTGCTTGATCTCTAGCGCCATGATCTCATCTCTCTGTCAGGGATTCAGCTCAGTTCCACCTCTCCTCACGGGATTCTTGTCTTTTCTGGTCCAGCGAAAACGAGTCGCCTAAGTAGATCCTGCGGGCCCTTTTACTTTTCGCGATTTCCTCCGGAAATCCGGCCTCTAAAATCCTCCCCTCATTCAAAATATATGCCCGATCACAGATTCCTAGGGTTTCACGGACGTTGTGATCGGTTATGATGACCCCGATTCCCTTGTTCTTCAACTGGAATATAATGTTTTGAATCTCGGTCAAGGCGATTGGATCAATCCCCGCAAAAGGCTCATCAAGGAGGATGAACATGGGAGAAGTAACGAGGGCACGGGTGATTTCGACTCTCCTCCTCTCACCGCCCGAGAGAGAATAGGCCATGCGATTCCGAATCACATCCAACCCGAGTTCATTCAACAGAGATTCCAATCGCTCCTCCCTCTCCGAACCAGACACGGGCAGTGATTCAAGAATGGCCATGATATTTTCCTCAACGGTCAACTTGCGAAAAACCGAGGACTCCTGAGGCAGATATCCAATCCCTTTTCTGGCCCTCATGTACATTGGAAGCTCAGTAATATTTTCATCATTAAGAAAAATCTTTCCCCTCTCGGGTTTAATGAGACCAATGATCATGTAAAATATCGTCGTTTTTCCAGCTCCATTCGGTCCCAGGAGACCCACGACCTCTCCAGCCTTGACCATAATTTCAACGCCATCGACGACCCTTCTTTTTCTGAAGGATTTTGTCAGATCGAGGGCCAAGAAAGTCCCGTCTTGCTCGCCCCGGGCCGTTGGGTTTTCTTTCGTCAATTTTTCGTCATTGAGATTTCTTTCAATCATATAGCCGTCCAGTCGCTCTAGAGACCCTCACCGGGTTCTCTTTGCGGGACTAAAGTCACTTCGACCCGTTCTCCCTCACCGCTCTCAACAACACTCCGATTTTCCGTAATGAAAAAGATCACTCGCCTTCCTCTAACCTCATTCTGTCCCTGGCGGATGACTGGATTTCCCGTGAGGACAATATTGTTCTGGGATCGGTCATAGACCGCCTCTTCACACGAGGCACGTCGATCCATCTGTGCAATACGCACACGACCACTTGCTACGAGACGGGTAACGTCGCTATTGTTCTCATTGAAATAGATAATGAGGTCATCAGCATGGATGGTCAAATCGTTTTGCCGTGCCACCACCTCCTGGTGGAAGGCGGCTTTATTCGCCTTGTGTTCCCAAACAAGGGTCTTGGCCGACACATAAATGGGTTCCGAGCTCACCTTGAGATCGAGCCCAGCCGGTCCCCCATCCTGGGCCAAAGCCAGAGAATCGTTGCCGTTCCAAGCCAAGAGAGAGAGGACCGTGACAACAAACAGAGGAATAACCCTTAAACCCTTTTCCATTGCTTTCACTTTGCCTACCCGGACTTCAAAGGAGCCTCGTGAATCAGAGTTTTGACTCTATCCAGTATTGAGATCTTCTCACTCGCCAGGTCCATGAGTAGCCCCACACCTGAGATTTCGACACCCTTCCCATCGATCCGAACCGGAGCACTTGTAAAGATCTCCCTCCGTTCATGCTGATACTGAAGAGAATTCGTTCGGAGGCTGAGGCCGTCGCTCGAGGTAACCAATATTCCTCCCTCGACCTCGATGTCCCTCGTTTTCTCATCGATCCTGCCCCGATCTCCTCGGAGGGTTAACACCCTCCCATCCGCGTTATAAAGGGTAACCCGGAGATCCTCAAGAAGGGTCCTTTTACCCTCTTCAAAAGACTGGGCTATCTTGGCCTCCAGTTCCCAAAGGATCTTACCCTCTTTTTCTTCGGTCAGGAAGAGATTGCCGACTTCAAGATCCGCCTTGAGCTGGGGAATGTCAATCGCCTTCATGTATGGAGCGGCCCTTCGCCAGTTGATCAACAGGACCAATGATAGGGCCAAGGCCAACCCCACAACGCAGAGCACGATCAGGTTTCTTAGTTTTTTCATAGCTCGTACCGTGCGATAACCTCTTCCCATTTCCCCTGGGATTTGATGATGAGTTCGACGATTTCTCGAACAGCTCCCTTGCCACCCTCTTTTTCGGTGATATAATCGGCAAAGGGTTTGATTTCGTCGACAGAATCTGCAACGACCGCGGCGAAACCGACTCTCTTGAGAACGGGCAGATCAACGAGATCGTCACCCACATAGCCCACCTGGTAATCCTCTAAACCGTTCTCGTTCATAATCTCTTGATAGGCTTCTATCTTATTGTGAACGTTCTGGTAGACCCTTGAAATTCCCAGATCACTGGCTCGACGCTGAGTCGCTTCCGACTCACGACCTGACAGAAGAGCTACCTGAATATTGACTCGCATCAACATCTTCAGACCGTGACCGTCTTTTGCGTTGAAGAATTTGGCCTCCATGCCCCGATCATCGATCACGATTCTGCCATCCGTCAGCACACCATCCACGTCGAGGATCAGAAACCGAACGTTTTTTGCCTTTTCCCAGGCATCTATACTCTTTATCGGGCCTTTTCTTAACAACCTTTACTTAATTCCCTTTCTATGTGTTAAACGACGCCAGCCTTCAGAAGATCATGGAGATGGATAATTCCCACCGGCCATCCGCTGTTGGAGTCCCGATACACAAATAGCGAGGTAATGGAAAACTCCTCCATGATCTGGACAGCCTGAGCGGCCAGAGCCTCCGCATCGACCCATTTCGGCGACGTCGTCATGACCTCAGAGGCCTTCCGCTCGAGAAGATCTGGATACTTCTCCAGCCCCCTCCGAAGATCGCCATCGGTGATGACTCCGACCAGTCTGCCTGAGCCGTCTGAGACGCCGGTAACACCCAGTCGTTTGGAAGTGACCTCAAACACAGCCTCTCGCATGGGTGTCTCTTCTTTCACCATTGGAAACGCTTCACCGACGTGCATCAGATCCTTCACCTTGAGGAGAAGTTTCTTGCCAAGCATTCCCCCGGGATGGAGCAATGCAAAATCTTCTTCCTCGAACCCCCTCTTCTCCATCAGTGACACAGCAAGGGCATCTCCTAGAGCAAGCGTGGCTGTGGTACTCGCCGTGGGCGCGAGACCTAGAGGACACGCCTCCTTCCTGACCGCAACGTCCAATGCAATATCCCCAGCCCGTCCTATCGTCGATCCTGGATGACCGGTCAGGACGATGAGCCGGCTGCCATACCTCCGGATGAATGGGAGGAGTTTAACAATCTCTTCGGTTTCCCCGCTGTTTGAGATCGCGATGACGACGTCCTCCCTTCGAAGGATCCCCAGGTCGCCATTCAAACCTTCGGCTGGATGGAGGAAAAAAGCCGGTGTACCGGTACTCGAGAGGGTCGATGCGATCTTCTTGCCCACGAGTCCCGATTTCCCCATGCCTGTCACCATGACCTTGCCGCGACACGTAAACAGGATATCCACAGCCTGAACGAAGCGATCGTCAATCCTGTCGATCAGGTCAAGAACCGCCTGGGCTTCAATTTCGAGTACTTTTTTGGCTCGCTCAATCGCCATCATCGCCCTGCCGTAAAGCCGATTCAACTCTCTTCAGTTGCTTCAGAAGTGAGGGGAGATCGTCCAAACGTAGCGAGTTTTGTCCATCGCACCGGGCATCCTGAGGGCTTTCGTGGACCTCTATGAAGACCCCATCAACTCCCACTGCCACGGCAGCCCGCGATAGCGGGGCAACGAATTCAGCCTGTCCTCCGGTCGCCTCTCCCATGCCACCCGGAAGCTGTACGCTGTGAGTCGCGTCAAAAATCACAGGATAACCGTATTTCCGCAAGATGCTCAGAGACCTGTAATCGGTGATCAGATTGTTATAACCGAAACAAGTCCCTCTTTCGGTTACCATGAGGTCGTGGTTCCCAGCCGAAACGACCTTTTCGATCACGTTACCGACGTCCCAAGGAGCCAGAAACTGCCCTTTCTTCACATTCACTGGCTTCATGGCACGACCAACCTCCATCACCAAATCGGTTTGGCGACACAAGAAGGCCGGGATCTGCAAGACATCGAGCACCTGGCACGCCTTCTCCACCTCATCGATTTTGTGAACATCAGAGAGAACGGGAATCCCTGTCTCCGTTTTCACAATATTGAGTATTTCGAGTCCTTGATTTAGACCTGGTCCCCGAAAAGACCGGATGGATGTTCTGTTTGCCTTATCGTAAGACGCCTTGAAGATCAGGGGTATCTCGAGAGCCTCAGCCATGGCTTTAAGCCTACGAGCGATTCTGAGTGTGACTTCCCTACCCTCGATCACACAGGGACCGGCCACTAGGAAAAAGCCATTGGATCCCCCCACCGAAATACTTCCAATTTGAACCTCTCGGGTCAGGGGCTTCATCGTCTTACCCTCTTTTCCCGTTTCCCGCCCGATTCATTAAGCGTGGCTCTCACGAAATCCCGAAACAGCGGATGGGGATCCATAGGCCGAGACTTGAATTCCGGGTGAAACTGGCATCCTACAAACCAGGGATGTGCCTTCCGATCGATCTCAATGATTTCGATGAGATCACGGTCCGGGCAAATGCCGCTGAAAATCATCCCGACTCTTGCCAAGGCCTCTCGATAGTTGTTGTTGAATTCATACCGGTGGCGGTGTCTCTCGTAAATTAGCCTCTTATTATAGGCTTCATGGGCATGTGTCCCGGAGGCAAGCCTGCAGGCACAGGCTCCGAGTCTCATGGTACCACCCAGGTTTGATTCTGGAGTGCGCTTTTGCACATTTCCATCTTGATCGATCCACTCGGTCAGCAAGCTAATCACGGGGTGAGTCGTCTGGCTGTCGAACTCAGTGCTGTGGGCCCCATTCAACCCAGCAACGTGTTTTGCGAACTCCACGACGGCCATCTGCATGCCCAAACAGATCCCAAAATAGGGGACCCCTTTCTCTCTTGCATACCGCACAGCCTGAATCTTCCCCTCGATTCCCCTGTTTCCGAACCCGCCAGGTACCAGAATTCCATTCATTCCCCTCAGAAGTGCTTTGGCCCCCTCTCTCTCTAGATCTTCGGAATCGACATAGACCAAGTTCACTTTGCAATCGCTGGCGATCCCTCCGTGGATCAGGGCTTCATGAAGGCTCTTGTAGGAGTCCTTCAAATGCGTGTATTTTCCGACAATGGCTATCTTCGTCGATCTTTTTGGATTCTCCATCCGTTTGACGATTCTCTGCCATCCTTTCAGATTCGGTTTACCGGTCCAAATGTTGAGACGCTCTACAATTCTCTCATCGAGTCCTTCCTGGTGGAAAATGATCGGAACCTTATAAATCGATCCCACGTCTGGGGCGGTAATGACCGCGTCCCGATCAACATTGCAGAAGAGGGCAATCTTGGATTTGATCTCATTCGAGAGGAGCCGATCAGTCCGGCATAGCAGGATATCGGGCTGAATCCCAATCTCTCGCAATTCTTTCACGCTGTGTTGGGTAGGTTTTGTCTTGAGTTCCCCGGATGTGGCAATAAAAGGCACCAGGGTCAGATGGATGAACAGGGTATTCTCCGTTCCCACATCGCTTCGAAATTGACGAATTGCCTCCAGAAAAGGAAGACTCTCGATATCTCCGACCGTCCCACCGATTTCAGCGATCACGATGTCTATATCGTTGGCCAAATCGAGAATCCTCTGTTTTATCTCGTCGGTGATATGAGGGATGACCTGAACCGTCCCGCCCAGATAATCACCCCGTCGTTCCTTGGCAATCACAGCGTCATAGATCTGTCCCGTTGTAAAGTTATTTCTCTTACCCATTACGGCATGGGCATAGCGTTCGTAATGCCCGAGATCGAGGTCGGTTTCAGCCCCGTCATCCGTGACAAAAACCTCACCGTGTTGGAAAGGATTCATCGTTCCCGGATCAACATTGATGTAAGGATCGAATTTGAGCATGTCGACAGTCAGGCCCCGGCTTTCCATGAGAGTGGCGATCGATGCAGAGGCGAGACCTTTCCCCAGAGATGATACGACGCCGCCTGTAATAAAGATGAACTTAGTCCTCACAGATGATCACCGTGGCTCTGCTGTATTCTTTTGGATGAAGAAGCACCCCCTCCGCCAAGACCCGATATGATTTGGCCCTGTGTTCGCTATGAGGCAGGTTCCATGCCTAGGAATTTCCATCAGAAATCGAAATCCTGGCTCCAAAACACAATTGAATGATTATCCCAAAAAATGGCAAAAGTCAACTGACGCAAACCCGCTTTTTTCCGCGCTATTTCGGGGCTGGTATGCAATTTGCTAAGGCCTGCCCCTTCCGCGCCTACCCCGTTCCGGCGAGCCATTACCCCCATCTCTCGCCGCCAACGCATGGCGAGAGCCCTCGATCAAAACCCAGAACCTAGGTCCGAGAGTCGTTCGCCGGAAAGTAGGAAGGGAAGATCCGAACCAAAAGTCGGTGCTCGTGGTCCG
>JABAOC010003321.1_pt1 | contig 17553 bp, 16 predicted proteins | sample 7062161 | NCBI WGS metagenome assembly JABAOC01 (sample SAMN14538625, study PRJNA623070) | marine sediment metagenome | biome: marine biome [ENVO:00000428]; feature: marine pelagic biome [ENVO:01000023]; material: deep marine sediment [ENVO:00002113] | place: India: Gulf of Khambhat ... | reverse complement strand
TCATATTCCAGGGAACAAACAGATGGCGAGGAACTTTTCTCATTGCTTCTAGAATTTTACTATCCCTAACTCCCCTGGCCTCTATCTGGTCTTTTACCATTTTTTCTCTTTTTTTCTGGTAATCTTTTTTCATTTTCATTTTGCTAAAGTGCGGGCTTGATAAATCAAGCCCCTACAATTCATCAAAACGAAAAAAGAGAATACTCTTGATTTTCCCTTTGTTGGTTAAATCCCTCTCAGCTCTATATATTCTTTTAATATGCTTTGCCAAAATAGACTACAGTCTCAGCCGGCTTCTGACAGGAAACACACTTTCCACTGGCCTCTTTCTTGTCTTTATCCAGAAGGATGACCCGTATAGTAGCCATGGTCTCTTCTTTGATTTTTTCTTCACAATCTTGGTTCTCACACCAAAAAACCTTAATAAATCCTTTTTTGGATTCCATTATGGCTTTAAATTCTTCATAGTCCTTCACCTCACGCGTGTTCTCTTGCTGAAACTTTAAAGCCATCTCGAACATATTCTTCTGGATCTCTCTCAGAATTTCCGGCACTTTCTTGCTCATATACGCCTGAGCCACATTTTCTTTTTTCCCTGTATCTCGCCGCACGATGACTACCTGCTTCTTCTCTATATCTTTAGGACCAATCTCAATCCTTAGAGGAACTCCTCTCATCTCCCACTCAGAGAATTTCCAGCCCGGAGTGAATTCTTCTCTCTCATCCAGCTTTACCCTTAATCCTTCTTCTCTTAAATTTCTCTCAAGATTTCGAGCAAGGGGGAGAACATTTTCTTTCCAGTTACCCGCAGAAATAGGAACAATAACCACTTGGACAGGAGCAACGCTGGGCGGAAATTTAAGTCCAGAATCATCTCCATGGGCCATGACCAAAGCTCCTATAAGGCGTGTAGAAACTCCCCAGGAAGTCTGCCAAGCATACTGAAGCTTCTGGTCTCGATCCTCAAACCTGATGTTAAAAACTTTGGAAAACTGTTGACCCAGGTTGTGAGATGTTCCCATCTGGAGGGCTTTTCCGTCTGACATCATTGCTTCAATAGCAAAAGTTTCTAATGCTCCGGCAAACTTCTCTTTTTCTGACTTCTTCCCTGAAATCACGGGAATGGCTAGCTCATTCTCTGCAAATTCTTTATAAAGAGAAAGAATCGTCATCGTTTCTTCTTGAGCTTCCTCAAGGCTTTCATGAACTGTATGCCCCTCTTGCCACAAGAACTCCGTAGTCCTTAAAAAAGGTCTGGTGACCTTTTCCCAGCGGACTATATTAGCCCACTGGTTGATCAACACCGGTAGATCTCTCCATGACTTAATCCATTTTGCGTACATGTTGCCAATTATGGCCTCTGAAGTGGGACGCACAGCCAATCTCTCCTCTAATTCTTCGCTTCCCCCATGTGTTACCCAAGCAACTTCAGGTGCAAATCCTTCTAAATGCTCGGTTTCTTTCTGAAGAAAGCTTTCGGGGATGAAGAGAGGAAAATAAGCATTCGAGTGGCCCGATTTTTTAATCCTATCATCGAGCAGGCGTTGTATATTTTCCCAAACAGCATAGCCATAGGGCCTGATAACCATCATCCCTTTAATCGGGACATAATCGGCCAGCTCGGCCTTTTGGATAATCTCAACGTACCATCTTGAAAAATCAACACTTTTGGGAGTTATTTTCTTTACAAATCGCTCGTTTTTATTCATCTTTTTCTCTACTGCTTCGATTCTCGGTCATTCTATTATACTGCTATTTTTCTTGTCAAGAAACGCAAAAAGGACCGGTGAGAAAACACAAAAGAAAATTCACCCTTTATTTCATCCAAAGGGATGATTGACTTCTATACTAAAAGATGTAAATTTAACATGGCAAGAAAAGGAAGCGACCATGTCAAGTAAATGTTCTTTCTGTAAAGTCTTTAAAACTAGGGCAAAAATCATAGTTTTAAGCTCTTTAGCTCTATTTGGTACGGGAATAAAAAAGAGGAGATTAAGCATAATTAGCCGCAGGTCTAGCCTTTCCCGATGAGAAAAAATATGAAAAAATCACCCGACAAATCATCTTTAAAAGCGATTGATACATTCTCAACCCTGTGGCATAAATATAATCCACAATGAGTACATCAATATTATTCGATAAGTCTTCTATCCAAGGCGCAACCAGATTTTCGAAGACAGAACGAAGTTTCGAACTCTCTCTCCCAACTTTGGTTTCTGGAATCGATGCCACGGGAAGTGAATTTAAAGAATACACTCAGCTTGCTTCCATAAGCGCTCAGGAAGCCGTGTTTTGGCTTGATTCGGGAGTGACAATCGGCTCCAAACTAAAACTATCTTTGGATGTTCCAAAAACCGTTCTTCTGGAAAATGATCTTAAACTTGAAATCACGGGAAGGGTGACGTTCGTCAAAGCTGAGCGGAACAGCCAAAAAAAGCAACTCATATCTCTCCGTTTAGAAAAAAAGTATAAAATAAATCCTCTCCAGTCAAAAAAGATTTAAGTTTTCACGCATTTTATGGGGTCAGACTTTCATAATTTTTATGATTTAGATCTTTATTGGCATCCTTTTTGAATGACTAAATTTCTCATTTGATTTAACGAAGATACTCAAAAAATAAAATTAGCAAAAGTCTGACCCGCCTCGCGTTGCCTAAGTTTTGTCAAATAGTCTAATCAAATCTTGACAATAGATTATTGTTTTTATAACATATCTAAAAAAACGAGAAAATAATGAGAAAGCCTAAATCTGCAAAGAAGCCTGCCAAAAAAGCAACGAAGCCAGCAAAAAAAGCGCGTCAGCCTATCAAAAAAGCTGCTCCCCCTCCTGCGGATATAAATACACCTCAAGCTGAAGAGGAGAAAAAAATCAATGTTCTTCTCTATTGTACGTCGGATTTAATCCTCTCAGGGATTTTAAAAGCCATCGATGTCGCACCTGACATTGAAATTATCAATATCGAGAAAAGCACAATTGAATCTTTCATTGATTCTATAAAAGATCTCAGACCTCATGTTATCCTTTTTGCAAATTCAGAGCCTTTGCCTAATATTAGAGAAATCTGCAAAGCCATCATAGAAATTTCAGATGCCAAACCCAAATCCAAGTTGTTGCTCCTAGGAAATATCCCTTCCCATGAAGAAGTGGTGGGGCTCATGAATGCAGGAGTAAGAGGATACTTTGATTTAAATGATCCTTCAGACCAACTGGAAAATGCCATAAGAATAATTAATAAAGGAGAAATCTGGCTGCCTCGAGATAAGATGAGCAGCATCATGGACAGGATTATTTCTGTGGTTGGAAGAGATCTTAAAGAAAAGACGCTCGACCAGCTAACTCCTACAGAATTTCAGGTTCTAAGACTCATCGGGAAAGGGAAAAGCAATGATGAGATTGCTGAGGCCCTTTTTATAAGCAAGAATACAGTCCGATCCCACATTAAAAGCATATACGCCAAGCTTAACACTCATAGCAGACTCCAACTTGCATTGTATGCTATTAATTCTGCGCTTTTTTAACCTATTGAGGATAATTAAGAGGATAACATGACCAAAAAATCAACACCAAAAAAAACGGCACGTAAAAAAACCTTAAAAAAAGATAAAAATGCTGCAAGTATTGAGATCAACCGTCGCAGAGAATGGCGCTTTGATCTCCCGCTTCCAGTGAGAATTGAGGGGAAACTTCCACAGGGAAAGAAGTTCAAAGAAAGTACCAAAATTGAAAATATAAGTTCTAAGGGAGTCTACTTCTGTCTTGATTCAGGTGTGATTATCGGATCAAAACTCAACCTGGTAATAGACATGCCCAAGGAGCTAGGGGGCGACAAAAAACTGAAACTATGTCTAGGAGGTCTAACCGTTCGCCTCGAAGAACTCGATGAAAAAGAAAAAAAGCAGGGTGTAGCACTCCGCTTCCACAAAAAATATAAAATTATTCCCGAAGACGCAGAAAAAAAATAAAATCATAACATAAACTCCTCAGCTCAATTTCCACAATCAAACAATGATATTCATCCTCCCTCTGCATTTTTCCTTTCTCTTACCCGTGGAATCATTTTCGAATTTTTAATAATTGATCTGAAGCGAAGCACAGGTTTTGATTCCAAAATTATTTTTCTATAAAATAGATTTGGAGTCTTTATCATGTTAATTGTGGCCTTAACAGGAGGAATTGCTTCTGGAAAATCTGTAGTTGCAAAAATCCTGGAAGATCTGGGGTGCTATATTCATCATGCAGATAAAATTGCCCACGATCTCATGGAACCTGAAAAAGTTGCTTGGAAAAAGATTGTTGCTCACTTTGGTAATAAAATCCTGAATGATGACAAAACAGTAAATCGATCCCTATTGGGAAAAATCATTTTCGCCGATGAGAAAGAACGTCGCTTCCTCAATAAACTCATACATCCTCTTGTCTTAGAAAAGAAAAAAGAGGTTATCAAGCGCCTTGAAAAAGAGGGGCGTTACAATATCTTTGTCTCCGAAGCTGCTTTAACGATTGAAGCTGGTTTTGCCGATTTCTTCAATAAGATTATCATGACTTATTGTAAAAAAGAAGTCCAAATAAGAAGATTAATGGAAAGGGACGGGATCAGCCAAAAGCAAGCTATGAAGAAAATAAAAAGCCAGATGCAGCCCCAGGAAAAATTGAAGTATGCAGACTACATCATAGATTCTTCCGTTTCTGTTCAGAGTACAATCGAACAAACAGAACGAGTCTACAGGAATTTGATGATTGACTATGAAATGAAGGATGCAGTCGCTAAATATAAATCTTGAATGGTTCTCTTCCGTTGCTTGGCGATGGCTGTATGGAAAAAAACCGTGTGAAAGCCTGGGCCTTTCTTGAATGGTAGCTCTACGCTTTAGGATATAATGCTTTAAGTGAAACGGCTAGGAGTGGAATCATGATCTCATGATGGCCGATAAAATAAAATCCTCTTCCTTTTTTCCCATGTGGCCTCTTAACCACATTTTCGTGAGGGCGGTAATGGTGGATAAAATCAAAAACGGCAGTAGAAAAGTTTTCAAGTAACTGCCCTTTGTTCCTGACAAAAGATAAGGCTTTGAGAAAAACCTCGGGCAAAATAACCGCTGAACCTATATTGACAAAAACTCCTCCATCTTCAAGCTTTTCCATTAAGGAACAAAGAAGGAAAAAGTCTTTTAGAGAGGCGTTTCCTATGGCTTCCCCTTTTGCCTCTGGATGAAAATGAATGATATCCGTTCCTATCGCAACGTGGACTGTCACCGGGAGGTTCAGGTCATATGCAGCGGATAAAAGGCTCATGTCTTTATGAGGGAAGTCAGAAGTTGCTATCATTTCTCCAACAGCTTCACCCAAACCGAGGCCTTTTTCTTCTCCTGCATTTATGGCGTTGTTCAGCATTTGGCCTGTTTCTCGGGCCATTCCAAAATGACCATTCTTAATCTGAATCCGTACATCTTCTGAAGTCTGGCCAGTAAAGGCAATCTCAAAATCATGGATTATCCCAGCTCCGTTGAGAGCTAAGGCCGTAATCCATCTTTCCTTCATCAAATCGATAATAATCGGACTCAATCCTACCTTAATCGCGTGAGATCCCAAACCAAAAATAATTGCTCTATTCCTCTTTCTTGCTTTTCCCATCAGAGAAATGAATTCTTTAAAATCGCTTCCGGCCAAGATATCAGGAAGGCTTCGGACGAAGCGAGTAAAGCTTTTCTCTTTACCTAGGACTTGAGCAAAATTTTTGATATTCACCTTGTCTTTTCTTGATTTAAGAGAATAAGTTTTCAAGCCTCCAGGAGAAAGAGGCTTGATTTTATACTTGCTCATAGATTTTTCACTACTCAACAGAAGAGAGAATTAAAAATAAACCCTAGTTTGAAAAGATAATAAGGAATCAAAGGGGGGATTCTGGGCAGCTTCTTCTCTTTTGAGGAAGTGATCTCTCTAGCTCCTGGCTCAACTTTTTATCTATTTAATATTCTTCAAATCCTGACCAGGTCTGAATTTTATTCTTTTTCCTTTAGTGATTTTGATTTGTTTATTTCGTCTGATATCCCTGCCAAAGCCTGTTTTCTTTTGAACAACCTTAAAGCTGGAAAATCCTCTGATTTCGATCTTTTCATTCCTGGCAAGAGCATCCTTAAGAGAAGCAAGAATAGTTTCTACGATTAATAATGACTTTGCCCTTGTGAATTCGGATTTCTTTTCGATTGTAAGGGCGATATCATTCTTAATCATCGGAAACTCCTTTTATCTAATAGATTAAATATAAATAAGTTATTGAGGATAAAAAGTCAAGATAAATTATTGACTTGCAAGCATTTCTTTTTCCGATATAGAACCTAAAATCACTGATCAAGATGTGAATATAGCAAAAAAAGGAGGCATGCTCCTATTTCTGCTTGCTATTTATTCTGATGTTTTGTCTGCAAGTAGAGACTTTCATCTTTCTTACAGGAAAAGAGGACTGCTCCCTTTTTTCACATGGTCTCTTCTATGCAGCTGAATTGGAAATGATTGCTATTGACTTGTTTTTAGCTCACTCATATAATGAAATCAGAATGAAAAAGAGGATTCTTATTTTTGCCTTCATACTCATCCTCCCCATGATGAGCCATGCTTCCATCTTAAAAATTACTTTTAATGCTCCTATTCATCCTATCACTTCAGAATATATCAGAGACACTATTGACAGAGCAGAAAAAGAAAATGCCAGCCTAATCATAATAGCAATAAATACACCTGGCGGTTTGGATACCTCGATGAGAGAAATAATCGAGAGAATCCTGAGCTCGAGAACGCCTGTCCTGGCTTATGTCAGTCCCAGCGGAGCCCGAGCAGCTTCAGCTGGCTTCTTTATCTCCATTGCCTGTGATATTTTTGTCATGGCTCCTGGAACAAGCACGGGTGCGGCTCATCCTGTCGGTGTATCTATAACCGGGCAATCCATGGATAAGACCATGGAAGAAAAGGTAACCCATGACGCCGCCTCTTATATAAAAACGCTTGCGGAAAAAAGAGGGCGAAACACCAAGCTAGCTGAGGACGCTGTCAGAAAAAGTTTATCCTACACCGAGAAAGAATCCTTCGAGGGGAAACTGATCGATCTAATAGCCGCGAATGAACGGGAAATTATCGAACATTTCGATGGAAAACGCATCAAGAGATTCGACGGAGAGGAATTATTACTTGAGCTCAAAGGTGAAGAAATAATCGATATCCCTATGTCGGCCAGACAAAAATTTCTTATTACGATTTCAAACCCTAACCTGGCTTATATTCTCCTGATGTTAGGCCTGCTCGGCCTCTATTTTGAATTCTCAAATCCTGGTTCTATCTTGCCTGGGGTATTAGGAGGGATCTTCCTTCTTTTAGCTATATTTGCTTTCCAGATTCTGCCGATTAATTATGTTGGTCTTATGTTGATTTTGTTGGCAATCGGATTATTCATCCTTGAGATTAAAATCCAGAGTTATGGAATTCTATCTATAGGAGGAATAATAGCTATGGTTATCGGCTCGATTATGCTTATAGATACTCCCATTCCAGAATTACGCCCGAGCCTGAAGTTTATCATCCCGATGGCTATCGGTCTTTCTTTGATTTTTATCTTCCTGATAGTTATTGCCGTCCGAGCTCATATGAGGAAAGTTTACACCGGGAGCGAAGGTCTCGTAGGAGAAATCGGAGAGGCCCGAACTGACCTCAAGCCAGAAGGTAAAGTTTTTGTCCACGGTGAATTATGGAAAGCAGAAGCTACTGAAGAAATTCCCAAAGGAAGCAAGGTCAAAGTCCTTGAAGTCATGAAGAACTTAGTGCTAAAGGTCACCAAATCCTGAGAATAACTGCAAGGCTCTTGGATTTTATCTGGGTGCCAGGAGAGAATTTAAGCCATTCAGATAAATCAGAGACAAAGACTTATAAAAGGCAAAGCGTAAAAAAATTAATTAAAGAAAATTAGCCCCGCTTTTGCTAAAATTTACTAGGCAATTAAAGCCAACGCATAGATTAGGAGGTATGAAATGCTAACTTGGCCGGTTATAATTATTTCCCTTTTCGTGCTTTATTTATTGAATGCGATTAAAATTTTGAGGGAATACGAAAGAGGAGTTATATTTCGCCTTGGCCGCGTGCTCAGAAAACCCAAAGGCCCAGGCCTTATTTTTGTTTTTCCTCCAATCGATCGCATGGTCAGGGTAAGTCTTCGAATAGTCGTCATGGACATCCCCCCTCAAGATGTTATCACTAAAGACAATGTTTCGGTAAAAGTAAACGCTGTTGTCTACTTCCGCGTCATGGATCCTCAAAAAGCTGTGATCGAAGTCCAAGATTATCTTTTCGCCACATCTCAACTTGCTCAAACAACGCTTCGGAGCGTATTAGGAGAAGTCGAACTGGATGAACTCCTTTCAGAAAGGGAAAAGCTCAACGCTCAGCTTCAAGAAATCATCGATAAGCACACAGACCCATGGGGAATCAAGGTTCAACTTGTAGAAATGAAACATGTTGATCTTCCAGATAATATGGTCAGAGCCATCGCCAAGCAAGCTGAAGCAGAGAGAGAAAAAAGAGCCAAAATTATTCATGCTGATGGGGAGTTCAACGCTGCAGGCAAACTGACGAAAGCAGCAGATATTATCTCGACTAATCCCCAGGCTCTCCAGCTCAGATTTCTGGGCACTCTGACAGAGATAGCAACAGAAAAAAATTCAACCATCATTTTCCCTCTTCCGATTGAAATGATGAGGGCTTTCCAGTATACAAAGTCAAAGACAAAAACAGAGAGCAATGAAAAATAAAGATTATAGAGAACTTCAACTTTCGAGTTCACAGCTTTTCTTTATTTTCTTGGCAATTCTGGTCCTGGGTGTAGTCATTTTTCTCTTAGGAGTCTCTGTAGGAAAAAAGCAGGCTCAAATCATGAAAGGTACGCAGATAGCTGCAAAAGAAAAGGCTGGCCCGACTAAAGATCAAACCTCGCCGCCTGCAGAAGAACCAAAGGAGGCCATAAGCAAAGAATTGGCCTCTCTTCAAAAAGCAACAGAAAAAACTCAAGAGCAGCCCACGGTGAGCGACGACAAGACGCTATTCTATGTCCAGGTCGGAGCTTTTAACAGAAGGGAAATGGCTGTCTCCTTTGCCGAGACATTCAATCAGCGAGGCTATCCTGCTATTGTCCTTGATCCTTTTTCATCAGATAGAAGAGATATATTTCGCGTGAGAATCGGTGGATATGCAACCAGAGAAGAAGCCGTAGAAGTCAGGGATAAGCTGCAGTCTGAGACAAGCAAAGCGACCGATTACTTCATAATTCGAAGCTAAGTTTCGAGAGCCCATTTTTTTCTTCGCCCATCAAGAGCCAAGAAAGTAAAAAAAGTCCTGCAGGTGCCCATATCTTGAAGATCAAAATAAGGGATATTCTCCTCGCTGTAGCAAGCGGAGGCCTTACCGCTCTTTCTTTCCCTAAGTTTTATCTTGTTTTTCTGGGTTGGATCTCCCTCATTCCTCTCCTATATATTATCTCAAAAAAAACTCCCAGGCAGTCCTTTCTTCTGGGACTTGCGGCTGGTTTTTCATACTATGCCATTCTTATCTATTGGATCCCTTTTGTCCCGGCTCACTATGGTGGTTTGTCCTTCGGAGTTAGCCTTTTAATCTATATCATCCTAGTCCTCTATCTGGCCCTTTTTTGGGCTTTCTTCTGTCTCCTTTGGACAAAGATCTATCAGTCATTTCCAAAATTAGCTTTTCTCCTTACACCTTTTCTCTGGATTTCTTTTGAATACATCATTACTTATTTCTTAACAGGCTTTCCCTGGGGACTCCTCGGCTCAAGCCAGTATTTAAACATCTACTTCATTCAGCTTGCTTCCATTACCGGAGTCTATGGACTCTCCTTCGTTCTGGTTATCTTCCAGAGTCTGTTTCTCTACTCTATGAAATACAGAGAAAAAGCCCCCTTTTTCATAGGCCTAGCTTTAGTGCTCCTTATCCATTTGGGCGGCTTTCTAAGCATAAAAAAGAGCCCTGAAGCAGAAAAGTCGTTCACTGCAAGTGTCATCCAGGGAAATGTCTCCTCAGACATGTACTGGCAGAGGATATCCAGGCAAGAGATCTGGAATTATTTTATCCAACACCTTGAACTGAGCCGCCGGGCATATGAGAGGGGATCTCGCCTTATTGTCTGGCCTGAATTCTCTGTCCCTATCTGCTTTAGCTGTTCCGAAGATATGTATTTGACTTTTAAAGGAAAGCTCTATCAATTTGTTCAAGGAACAAGATGCACTCTTCTCCTCGGCACAAATGAAAAAACTGGCACCCAAGGAAATATCCAGTACCACAACACAGCCATATGCCTCAATCCGGATCTCTCCAAGAGCGTTTATTATAAAATGCATCTCGTTCCGTTCGGGGAATATACACCTTACAAAAAGATCTTTTTCTTTCTCGAAAAAATGACTGCTGCCATCGGGGATATCTCTCCCGGAACTCAATATTCTCTCCATCAATTCGAAAAAACAAAATTTGGCTCCCCCATATGTTTTGAAATCATCTTTCCTGACCTTGTGAGGAAATTCGTGAAAAAAGGGGCAAACTTCCTGGTCACTATCACCAATGATGGCTGGTACGAAAAAAGCGCAGCTCCTTACCAGCATTTCTCGATAGCTGTTTTAAGAGCCGTGGAAAACAGGCGATATCTTCTTCGAGCAGCCACAACAGGAATAAGCGGGATAATCGATCCCTTTGGCCGCATACTATCCAAGTCTGAACTGATGACTCAGACGTATCTTACCGGATACATCACTCCCTACCAAAAACTCACTTTTTATACAAAATTCGGTGATATTCTCCCCAGAGCAAGCTTGACTTTAGCAGCGATATTCCTTATTCTGGCTTTTGTAAAGAGAAAGGATGAAAGAAAAAAGCCCCGTCTCAAAAAAAAGCCATTCTGAGCTCCTGGCGAAGATCAAGGAACACTTTTCTAAATTTGAAGAACTAAGAGGTTTCCTTTGACCTTAACCGAAAAAAGGCTGAGATCGAGGCCATAGACAAAGAACTCTCCACCTCTTCTACCTGGCAAAACAAGAAAAAACTACAATCCCTCCAGCAAAATAAAAAAAGATTAGAAAGAGAAGCTAAGCTTTTCTCCAGGCTATACGGGAAAAAAGAAGAGCTTGAAGTTTTGGTGGAGCTTTCTGAAGAAGGGGAAAATGTTGATGAAGAGCTTGGGCAGAGCCTGACTTCTTTTGAAAAAGATCTGGCAGAGGCAGAACTCCAAATGCTTTTTTTCGAGGAAGATGATGCCCGCAACGCTATACTCACCATCCACCCTGGAGCAGGAGGCACTGAATCCCAGGACTGGGCTCAGATGCTTCTCAGGATGTATCTGAGATACGCTGAAAGGAAAGGCTTCAAAGCTGAAATCATTGACTCTCTCCCTGGAGAAGAAGCTGGCCTTAAAAGTGTTACGGTTCGAATAGAAGGAGATTATGCCTACGGCAATTTAAGCCAGGATTCGGGAGTCCATCGACTCGTCAGAATATCACCTTTTGATGCCAACAAAAGACGACATACCTCCTTTGCCGCTGTTTTTGTTTATCCTGAGGTCGAAGAAGACATCGAGATTGAAATAGATCCAGAAGATCTACGGATTGATACCTTCCGCTCTTCTGGACGTGGGGGGCAGCACGTCAATGTAACCAATTCTGCGGTAAGAATAACCCACCTTCCCACAGGCATTGTTGTTCAATGCCAAAACGAAAGGTCCCAGCACAAAAACAAAGCCAGTGCGATGAAAGTTCTAAAAGCTAGACTCTACGAGCTTGAGAAGAAAGCAAAGCTCGAAAAGCTAGAAAAACTGGAGGATGCAAAATCAGATATTGCCTGGGGAAGCCAAATCAGGTCCTACGTGCTCCACCCCTACCGGATGATAAAGGACCTCCGGACAAATGTCGAAATCGGGGATGTGGAAAGGGTTCTGGATGGGGATATCGATGAATTCATCAAATCAAGCCTTCTTCTGCGAAAATCAGAATCAAAATCGTAGGAAATAATTATGTAGGAGCTTGATTTATCAAGCCCACCTTATTCTATAGGGATTTGATTTATCAAACCCGCACTGTCATTCATATTCTGTAGGGCCTTGATTTATCTGTAGGGGATTGATTTATCAAACCCACATTGTTTATTACAAGGATTCTATTAATCAAACCCAAGAAAGGCGTAATACCGATTATTTTATCTTACCTTTAGATTCTTCCCATATTTCATCCATCTCAGCCAAGCCTACGTCACCAAGTTCTTTTCCTTTCTCTCTCAATTTCTTCTCTATGAATTTAAATCTTTTTATAAATTTTTTATTGGTCTGTCTCAGAGCAATCTCAGGATTTATCCCGAGAAGGCGAGAGACATTAGCCATTGAAAAGAAAATATCTCCTATTTCGTGGAATGTTTCATCCTCTTTTTTCTCTTCCAAGGCTTTTTCTAGCTCAGATATCTCTTCCTTTGCTTTTTTAAGAGCGTCCAAAGGTTGATTCCAGTCAAATCCATAAGAAGAAGCACGAAGTCCGATTTGGAACGCTTCCATAAGGGATGGGGAACATTTTGCCATTCCATCCAATATTGATTGTCTTGCTTTCTCCTCTTTTTTCTGTCGACACCACTCATCGATGACTTTCTCTGAGGTTCTGATGCGCTTTTGAGCAAACACATGGGGGTGCCGACGAATCATCTTCTTGTTGATCCCTTCCAATACATCAGAAATTGAAAATTTTTCCTTTTCTTTGAAAATCCGAGCTAGAAAAATAACCTCCATCAGAACATCCCCCAGTTCCTCGGCTAATGATCTGGCATCACCAGCATGGATTGCATCTACAGCTTCATAGGCTTCTTCTAAGAAATAATTAGCAATGGAATTCTCGTCCTGTTCTCTGTCCCACGGACATCCTTCTTCACCCCTGAGATCGTCAAGAATCTCGACCAATTGCTCAAATTTTTTTCCTGCATTCTTAGCATATTTCATTTCATTTCTCCGTTGAATTATTCTATGGAATATCGTAGAATTATATACCAATTCATTAAAAATATTTTAAACCAGAAAAAATATCAATCCCACTAGCTTCTGAAGGAATCAATCCTAAGAAGGGGGCAAAATGCCAGAAATAGGAAAAAGCAAAAAGAAACAAGCAAAAAAGAAAAAGCCTGAGGAAAAACAAGAAATCATTCCTTCCCTCGATTTCAGCTCTCTCGTCCTTCCTTTTTACACTCAGGCTGTAATAAAATTGGGCTTGGCTAAAGATCCGTTAACCAACAAAGAAGAAAAAAACCTGGAATTGGCCAAGAGATTGATTGATTTACTCGGGCTTCTGAAAGAGAAAACGAAGGGAAATCTCAAACCTGAAGAAGAAAAATTCATAGAGGCTTGTCTTCACCAGCTCAGGACAGCCTATATGGAAAAAACAGATATAATCAAACTGTAACCTTATGGAAGTTATAAAAGGTTTCGAAACATTTTCATCCTTTTCCAGTGAGTCGATTTTAGCCATAGGAAATTTTGATGGCATTCACCTTGGTCATCAAAAAATCCTACAACTGCTCGAAGAAAAAGCCAAAAAGCATTCTCTCCCATCCCTAGTCCTGACATTTTCTCCCCATCCAGAAAAAATCCTGGGGAAAAAAATAATAAAAATGATTCAAACACTCGAGCAGAGGGTGAGAGGGATAAAAAAATTTGGTATTGACGCTGTTTTAATCGTTCCTTTCGATGAGAAATTTTCAAGCCTGACCGGCCAGGATTTTATTCAAAAGATTGTTGTAAATATACTCAAAGCAAAGGTAGTTATTGTTGGAGAAAATTTTCGCTTTGGCAAGAATCGTGAAGGAGATATATCGCTCCTCCGGCAATCATCCTCAAGATTCAACTTTCAGGTTTATTCAATCCCTCCGGTGGTCAAGGACGGGATGGTAGTAAGCAGCAGCCTTATCCGAAGCTCTCTCCAGGAGGGAAAGATAGAAATTGCCAATGATTTGCTGGGAAGACGTTATGAAATAGAAGGCAGCGTGATTAAGGGCAAATCCCGAGGAAAAGCCCTTGGCTTTCCGACTGCCAACATTGAGACAGAAAATGAAATCATCCCTCCTGGTGTTTTTATTACAACTTCCTGGATAGATTCTAAATCATTTCCCTCTCTAACCAACGTAGGAAATCGTCCTACGTTCCACAAAGAAGAAACAATTATCGAATCCTTTATCATAAACTTGAACAAGAATCTTTACGGCGAGAAAATAAGAGTCAACTTTATAAAAAAAATAAGGAATGAAATGAGGTTCAAAACTCCTGAAGATCTTTCACAACAGATTAAAAAGGACCTCAAAAAAGCAAAAGATTATTTTAGCAAAGTGAGAGCTTGATAGTCTCTGTTGTCTTGTTTCTCTTTTTTGACTATTGACCCCGCCTCTTTGGGCTTGATACTTTCATTTCGATTGTCTTGTAGGGGGAATTGTTAAAAATACGGCGATATTTGATGTTCCCCCCAAAGCCAAATTCTTATAAATATTAATATCATTAAAATTAAAAGAAAATTTTCATTGACATTTTATTATTAAAATTCAATATTTATCAATCTTTACGACTAACGGAGATTAAGATGAAAAATTTAGCAAACAAGAACAAGAAAATTCTCATTTATATATTTTTAAATTCAATCATTCTAAATATATTTTTGTTCGCTGCTTGTGAGTTTAAAATCGATATCGAGCATGAGCAAGAAGCACTCCTCCAGACGGACATGGAGTTTGCACAGACTTCTGTAGAGCAAGGAGCTGCTGAGGCTTTTTATCAGTATATGACCGACGACGCACTACAACTACCCAATAATGCTGAACCTGTTTTGGGAAAAAATCTAATCCGGGAGAGCATGCAAAAAGCACCAGAAGTGCTTCTAACCTGGAAGCCGCAAAAAGCTGAAATTGCTCAATCCGGTGATCTTGGATATACATGGGGTATATACGAAGTTAGATGGTACGGACCAACCAGCGAAGAAAATATTCGCTATGGCAAATACTTAAATATTTGGAAAAAACAAGCGGATGGTAAATGGAAAGTTGCAGTGGATATGGGAAACCAAAGTCCACCACCGGAAAATGATCCAAAGCAATAATTATTTTAATAAGCTTTAAAAAGACGAGACAATAATATGAATGATCAAAGCGAGAATAAATCCTTATTAAAAAATTTTATATGGGTATTGAAATAACAACGGTCTCAAGAAAAAACTACAAATGTCCAATACGATGCGACGCTCAGCACATTAAATCCAACAGTAAGGAGTTACGTATGCGCTATCTCAAAAAAAACATGACGTTCATACTTTTTGGTTTCTGTTTTCTTGGTTTCATCTTTTCCTGCCAAAATAAGGCAAAACTTGAGATCCCGGCTGATGCCATGGTCATACGCAACGGCATCGTTATCGATGGCACAGGCGCCGATCCCATCCAGAACGGCGTTGTGATTATCCATAACAAGCGCATTCTCGCCGTCGGGCCGGCGTCTGATTTCCGTCTGCCTGTAGGTGTCAGTATCATCAACGCCCAAGGTGGAGCGATCCTGCCCGGCTTGATCAACGCCCATGTTCATCATTCGGCGTCTGTGGAACAGCGACGCCGCTTCTTGGAGGAGGGTGTGACCACCGTATGTGATTTGGGCACGCCTTTGAGAGAGATGCCGCTATTCGCCGAGACGGAAAGCACTGCTGGACGCGCCGCCCGAGTTTTTTTTGCTGGACCCATCATCACCGCACCAGGTGGGTATCCAGATGGCCTGTATCATACGGACGGCTTCAACTACGAAGTCGCGACGCCAGATGAGGCACGCGAGGCGGTTCGGGATATGGTCGCCCGCGGCGCCAGCACCATCAAGATTGCCCTGGACCCCAGCTGGAACCGGAAGCATCCTTTGCCTATGCTGGACGTGGAAATGGCGAAAGCCATTGTGGAAGAGGCCCATGCTCATGGCCTTTTGGTGCATGCGCATATGATACAGATCACATATTTCCCCCTGGCGCTAGAGGCGGGAATCGACGTTATCGAACATATGCCGTTTCCAACGGGCTGGCCCTCGGAGGAGGAGAAGCGGTGGTATCTGGAAAGTGACGATCCGACACGACCCTTCTTCGAAGACCATTTCCCCGAATACGCATCAATCCTCGGCGGCATGGCCCAGCAGGAGATCGTCATGGTTCCCACGGTGAGCGCGCTGATCGACGACGAGTATTTGAAATCTGAACGCTCCACTCATGAACAATTTGTTGTTTTGGCCGTCATTGACATCATCCGGCGATTCCGGAAGGCTGGCGGTATCGTGGCCGTGGGCAACGATTTTAACGACCGGTCTATGAAAGAGCGACTGCCCCTTACGGAGATGAAAGCCCTTCTGGATGCAGGCATGACATCTATGGAGGTTATTGAAGCTGCGACACGGCACGCTGCCCTTGTTTCTGGAGCCGACGATTTGGGCATACTTGAGCCGGGCAAGCTGGCCGATATCATCGTTGTGGACGGTAATCCGCTGGAGGATATCGATGCGTTAAGGCGAATCAAGTTGGTGATTCTCGACGGTGATGTGGCGTACGAAAACAAATAAGTCCTGCAAGTCTCGCATAGGGTCTAGCTTTGATTAATTAAATCCCAAGGAACAAGGTGGGTTTGATGAATCAAGCCTACAATTTTAATAAATAGAATCATCTTGAGATATATAAGGTGGGCTTGATAAATCAAGCCCCTACAGATAAATCAAGCCCCTATAGATGAATCGAGCCCCTACAGATGAATCAAACCCCTGCAAGAAAGCAATCCCCTATTAGGAAAATAAAGGCCTGATCCCGCATTTCCTTATACAAGCAAGAATCTAAATTATGCAAGTTATAACGGCTTGCCCTCCATTCCCCGCATATTTCCTTGACTTTTTCTCTAATATATTGCATTTTCTTAGGGAAAGAATGAATTTCCCACTATAAAAAGCCATTCACGTCACCGTCACGTAACAGCGCCACTCCCCTTTTGGACCAAACGCTCTACTGCATCCCTGTTTCGCTTGTTATCTGGATGGGTATAACGTTCTGTCATTTCTAAAGAACTGTGGTGTAATAGATCCTTCGCCGTTACTATATCAGCCCCATTCTCAATTAACCTTGTTCCGAAGCTATGTCTAAATGTGTGTAGTGTCACTCCTTCGATACCTGCTCTTTTACAGGCTCGTTTAAATGCAGCACGAACCGTATAATAAGAATAACCAAACACGGCTCCTTTTCCGTTACCAACATTACCCTGTCTCTTCTTGAGAATATCCAAAGCAACCGAATTGAGATATGCTGTTTTGGATTCACCTGATTTTGTTTTTTCTAGATAGGCTACACTATCCTCAAAAGATATATTCTCCCACTTTAATTCCTGCAACAGTTCGCTTCCTGGCCGCAGTCCCGTATTGACATCAAATACGATTAGCTCTTGTAGCCAGGATTTAGCTACTTCCAATTGACCTGCCCCCCTAATCTTGGTCCAGG
>JABAOC010027432.1_pt2 | contig 17557 bp, 13 predicted proteins | sample 7062161 | NCBI WGS metagenome assembly JABAOC01 (sample SAMN14538625, study PRJNA623070) | marine sediment metagenome | biome: marine biome [ENVO:00000428]; feature: marine pelagic biome [ENVO:01000023]; material: deep marine sediment [ENVO:00002113] | place: India: Gulf of Khambhat ... | reverse complement strand
GGAAGGTGGGACTCGAACCCACACGGCCGTCATCGGGCCATAAACTCCTGAGGCTTACGCGTCTACCAATTCCGCCACTTCCGCAGCCGATGGAAACGAGCGCCCCTATTATAATGCCATCTCAAAAAAGAGTAAAGATGGGGTCAGACTTTGAAAACTTGAATTATTTTATTGTTTGTTCTTGAAGCATCTAGATAAAATAATTCAAGTTTTCAAAGTCTGACCCCGTCTTCCTCTTAGGAAGGCGATCATGTTGGGGACGGCCAAGGGAACGACATCGGGCAGCATCTTCGGCATCAGGTTGTCCATCACTTTGGGCATCATTCCCGGCATCTGCTCCGCCATGTAATCCGGCATCGGGATCTTCTGGGCCACCCGCTCGAGCATGGTCGGCATCACTTTGGGCATCATCCCGGGAAGAAGCTTGGGAAAAAGGATAGGAAACACGGGTTTCATCATCGCGAACAGGGCATCCCCGACAAACCCCATCTTACCGATAAACCGCATCATCCCGCCCATGCCCAGTGGCATGGCATCGAGAAGCTCGGGCCACATGGTGGACATTAGGTCTGAAAATCCCTGAGGTGTCATCAGGGCGATCATGCCTTCGAAAACGGCCCACTGTTTGGAGACTTCAGGGCTGGGATCTTCAAATTCTTTTCCCAAAGCTCTGCAGGCAAAGGCCGCCAGATCATGGATTTCTACGGGGAGATCCTTCTTTTCCTTAGACACGCGAAGCTGAAACTCACAGCAGGGACAGAGGGCCAGGACAGAATCGGCATCGATCTCCTCGGCCTCATCCAGACGAATCTTACCCACATCGTGGGCAACCAAGGGGTCTTTGATCAGAGTCAGAACACTCCCGCAGCAGTGACCCTCCTGTCGGTTGTGCGCCATGTCCTCGTATTCAACTCCTGGTATGGCCTTGATGATCTCTCGGGGTTCTTCGTACACTCCAGACACCCGGCCGATGTGACAGGAATCATGCCAGGTCACCTTTTTTTCTATGGAATGGGTGAACTTGAATTCACCGTTCCTGATTTTCTCGGCAACCACCTCGCTGTAGTGCTTGGCTTTGATGTCATAGTCCACCCCTAATTTCTCGGCCCACTCTGGATAGGTGTGGCGCCACATCATGTCACAGGCTGGGCAGGAGGTGATGACCGTATCGGCTCCAGAGGCCCTAACCGCTTCGATGTTTTTCTTCATAATTTCCCCGAACAGTTCCCATTTTCCGGCCACCAACATCGGGGTACCACAGCAGTTTTCGACATTGCCCAGGAACGTGAAATCAACCCCAGCGGCATCGAGGAGAGTGACAGAAGCCTTTCCGATGTCGTTTTCGACGTAGGAAGCCGTACACCCAGCGAAATAGATATTCTCACTCTTGACTCCTGGACCGTGTTTGGACAATAATTCCTCAGGAAACCAGGAAGTCCTGTCCTTTCGATACCCAGCCCAAATATTCCCCTCTGCTTGCAGGGCCGCGGCCATCATCTCGAACGGAGGGAAGGTCATCTTTTTATCTTCATGGATGAGCTTTCCACGAAGCTTCATCCAGGCCGGTTCGATCGGCAATGCGGCCGAACAGCGCAGGTTGCAGAATTCGCAGGTGGTGCAGACGAGCATGGTATCGACCATGAACTGATTCCATTTGGCTCTTCCTTCCATATATTCCCGCAGCCAATACCACTTGCCTCGTGGCGACTGGCTTTCCCAGCCGCGCCCGTAGAACTGATCACATTCATCTACACAGTATCCACACTGAGAGCAGGCATAGGCATACCAGGCTACATCAGAAGGGATGCCCCGGACGGGCTTCTCGAGACGCTCACCGACTCGGGTGACCACGTTGTTGCCGAACGGCCTGACAAACGGTTCGAAGAGGTTGGCCACTCCGAGGGCCTTGCTGACGAGATTGCCGTTTATGACTTTATCCGGGTTCAAGATCCCCCGCGGATCCACCTTTTTCTTGAAGGATTTAAGGCTTTTTGTCCGCTCTTTTCCTAGGATTCGTTCCGCCTTGCTCGTGAAATACAGTCCGGTGGCGTAAGGGCGGCCGCCGTGCTTCTGAGCAATCTTCATGATGGTCAGCACCAACCCGAACACGAAATTGTAAGAAAATTTTCTCTGGTCGCTGGGAATAAACCCGAGGAGAACAGCTTCGGGAGTTCCGTCTCTACCTCTCTGGATGATGACCCCTTCTTTAACGACGGGCTGGTTGACCTTGTTCTCGATCTCCTCCATGACCACACCCAGCTTGTCTAAGGGGATGACCACTTCAGCCGGCACCAAAGAAGGCCCCAGCCTCTTGACCACCATCAACTTAAACCGGTTCTCCCACTCATGATCGGCGATTCTCTGGGGCAAAATTTCGCCCTCGCACTTCTTGATGATTTCGGAAAGTTTGGGAACAATCTTATCCCGGTCAGCTTCTCGAAAGGCAAGAGTGGCTACGTAAGCAGCGGGGAGGATGATCTTTTCTTCGACGGGTTTATCGTGATGGGTCATCACCGGGGCGCGGTTTTTCATCTCGGCCATTCTCGGGTTTATGAATACGGCAGACCAAATCGGAAGCTTTTCATCGATAAAATGCTGAAATATTCTGGAGAGCTTGTGGGCATCTGGACAAGCAAAAGCCGAGACACCGATCTCTGTAAGCTTCTGGATTCGAATTGTCAGCTGGCTGATCAACCCCGTCGTTCCTTCGGCGTCGGCGATAACTTCTAAGTCCTCACCCGAAAATTCTTTGACCTCGCCGCTGGGAAACACAACTCGGGCATTGACGACGTTATCCGCAAACCAACCATACTCATAGGAACCGATACCGGCTCCACCTTGAGCCAACCAGCCTCCGGCCGAGGAGGAGGGATAGCTGGTGGGGTAGAGGCGCATGGTGAGTCCTTGGGGCATAAGCTTCCGGTCAAGCTGCTCCCAGGTAATACCCGGTTCCACGGTGACTGTTTCCTTTTCAGCGTCAACGGAAACAACATCTTTCATCCTGTAGAAATCAACCACGATACCTCTGCGGGTGGGGATGATACCCCCGTAACCAGAGGATCCTTTCCCCCTGGGCACGACCGGAATTTTATTCTCGGAGGCCCAGCGCATCAATTCGACAAGCTCTGCTTCATCCCGGGGCTGAACGACAACGTTCGGGACTGTCTTTCCGATCAAAGGCTTAAAAAGACTGGGTATCGCAGCGATATCATGGCTGTACAGAAGCCTCTCTGTCGGGTTGAAATTGGCCCGTTCTCCGAACTTTTCCTCCAGCCATTTTTGGTCACTCTTGCCTAATCTAGCCATCCTCGCTCTCCCAAAAAATCAGAATATTTGCTAGACGATATTCAGCTGTTAAGACCTAAAATCATTTATAAGGATATCTTAATAATTTAATGAATTCAAGGATAATTTGGCGTCAGGGACTAGTTCTTAAGGTTTGGACCAGTCAGATGGAGCCTCATAAATCTCCATCTGCAATCAGCCTTTTCGCCTAGATGATGTGGAGATTAGTCTAAGAAATCTTGACTTTTTTTTCTGGGGCAGATCGAATCCTATAAAAGAATCTGTTTGACGATTACGTATCTACTTGATCTCGGCCAGGGCTTTGGCGGCCTTCTTATGCTTTGGATTCATTTCTAGGGCTTTCTTGAGCGCTTCTTTGGCTTTCCCCATCTCACCTTTCTTCTTGTAGGCCATTCCGAGCTGATAATAGGCCTCAGGGAAGGGTTCCTTTTTGCAGGCAAATTCGAGATCTTCGACCGCACCGTCCAGATCTCCGCCGAAGCCAGGGGGAGCCACCATCCTTCCCACACCTCGACCGAAGTGCGCCATGGCGTGGTCGGGATCCAGCTCGAGGGCCTTTTCGTATTCTTCCATGGCCCCCATCCCGTATTTCATCATATCCATCGGGTTCCCGCCGGAGGCGAGACTACCCATGATATTTCCTTTCCAGGCATGGAGATCGGGATTGTTGGGGTCAGCGGTGAGCAGGGAATCCACAACATCCAGGGCTTCCGAGTGTTTTTCTTCTTCGAAGAGCTTTATGGCTTGATCCAACGAACTCTTTCCTAAAGAGGCCCCGGACTTTTCCTTTTCCTTCTTAGGAGGCGAAGGTGTGGTCTTGGCCTTCGATTTCTGTCCCATCATTTTAGGAAGATACTCGATCAGCATCGGTAACATTTGCATAAAGAAGGACGGCTTTTTCTCTTCGAACGGAAAAAGCTCTGCCCGAACGTCATCTCCCTCGATGACTAAAACACCCAGAGGGATGGTTTTGCCTCCCATTCCTCCACCGTAGCCCATCATGGCGCCGCCGGCACCTAGGCCGTAAGAAATTTTCGAAAAGGGAATAATGATCATCTTCCCTTCCTGGATGGGTTTTCCGATGACAGAACTGACCTTGATGATCGACATCATCTTGTCAAAGCTCTTGAAGGCCTCATCCACGGCTGATTTCCCCTGGGACATCAGAAGGCCAGAGAAAAGAAAAAGTATGGCTGCGATGACTGCAACATTCCGTTTAATCCTCATCGTGACCTCCTTATTTCCGGGGAATCTTGCCAACCGNNCCGGGACGAATTGAACACCGGTCTTGGTGACGATGACGAATCCTACGGGCTTGGCGTTTCCGCTGATGTAAAAACCGCTGCCTCCCATCGGCTGGCCTCCAGGGGCGCCGCCGCCTCCTCCTCCGAACCCGACGTCAACCATGATGATCGGGATGATCGTCATTTTGCCGACCTTGACCGGGTCGCCGACGATGTTCTTGACATGAAGACCGCTGGCGAGTCGCTCTGTCATTCCTTTGGTCATGGCTGCGACAGGATTAGGTGCCTTCGCTTGAGCCTTCGGCTTTTCCTGGGCTGACGAAACACTCACCAAGAGCAGCATCACGAACAAACCCAGAGTCAGAACCGCTTTTTTCTTCAATTTCGTACCTCCTCACTTAATCTTTGTATTCTTGTTAAGCATAACGTTATCGCCCTCCTTATACGTCCTGAAGCGATGACGTATCTTTTTAACTTTCGTTTCACTCATACTCACTCTGACACACCATTATGAATGATAAGAACGATGTGAAAAAAAAGACCCATTAATCCTTCTCCACAGTTTATACGCAGGCTGACAAAAAAAGTATTACACGATATCCGATTTTTTTCAATAAAAAAAAGGAGCGGGATTCCTTCTTAGATGGATGTCTTTTTCCGGAAAACTTCATGACGGAGGGTCGCTTGTTTTATCCGCTTTTCCTGGGGAAAAACCCCGATACCAGGAGACTCCGGAATTTGGATAGTGCCCTCGGCTGTGATGTCCACGGGTGGTTCGATCAAATCTTGAGCATAGTATCTTTTGCTGGCCGAGAGGTCGTTCGGATACCGGAAGTTCGGAAGCGTAGCCAGATGGATATTATGAGCCCGCCCAATCCCAGATTCCAACATTCCCCCACACCAGACAGGCATGGACATCTCTTGACAGAGATCATGAATCTTCTGTGACTCCACGATTCCCCCGACGCGTCCGACTTTGATATTGATAATTCGGCAGCTTCCCATCTCATGGGCCTGACGGGCTGACTCGGCCGAGACAATACTCTCATCCAGACAGAGCGGCGTTGTCATCTCTTTCTGCAACCGGCTGTGATCCCACAAATCATAAGCTACAAAGGGCTGTTCAACCATCTGAAGCCCGAAGACATCCAGCTTCTTAAGCACTTCCTTATCGGCCCAGGTATAGGCCCCGTTAGCATCAACCTGAAGGGCCACATCAGGAAATTCTTTTCTTACCTCCTGGCAAACGGAGATATCCCACTCGGGCTTGATCTTGATCTTAATCCTCTGGTATCCCTCTGCCAGGAAAGAGACGATTCTCTCCAGCAGTTGAGACACAGAATCCTGGATGCCCACACTGACACCAGACGGAATTTCTGTCTTCACCCCTCCGTATATTTTCCACAAGGGAAGATCTTTCTTTTTTCCGAGTAAATCCCAGAGAGCCAGCTCAAGACCCGCCTTGGCCATCGGGTGTCCCTTGTACCGGCTGGCCTCAGCGTAAAATTCTTCCGGATGGACCAGGGAGTCTCCAAGAACAAACGGAATCAGGAATTCTGTCAACACGGCCCAAGCCGTGGATGTCGTTTCGTAGCTGTACAGGGGACTCCGGTCAGCCACAACTTCTCCATAACCACAGATTCCATCCCCGAACACTCTAACGAGGATGAAAACTCGCTTCTCCTCACGGCCCAGGCTCGTCTCAAAAAAATGAACGTACGGCATCTCCAGAAGGGAAAGCTCGACTCTGTCTACGTTCATCTCAAAGGAGTGTTATCCCTTTCTTCAGGGCCAACCGCCCGTACAGCTCGCCCATCTTATCCGCCATGGCTTCAGAGGAAAATTTCCTGTGAACAACCCTGTACCCCCTCTCTCCCAGTCTCTCTGCCAGTTCTGGATCCTTGTAGATCTTGAGAATAGCCCTGGCCAAGGAGGAAGGGTTGCGGGGTGGAACCAGGATTCCCGTTTCTCTGTGCTTCACGACTTCGGGGATTCCCCCGGTCCGTGTGGCCACTACCGGAAGGCGGCAGGCCATGGCATCCATGATGCTGGTTCCCATCCCCTCAAGATAAGAGGACAGGACGAAAAGATTCAGAGAAGAGAGGATGCGAGGGACATCCTCCCGAAAACCGAGAAAAAAGACAAAATCATCGACTTCAGAATCCTTAGCTTCCTGGGTTAGCTCCAGCTTCAGCGGGCCTTCGCCGACGATGATGATCTTGATTTTGGAGGTGTGCTCTTTCAGAATCTTTGCCGCCCGAATCAAATACTTGTGACCTTTATGGTCGGCCAGATGAGCCACCATCCCGACCAAAAAATCATCATCCGCAAAGTCGAATTCACGCCGCAGGTACTCACTCGACATGGCTTCTTTGTAAGGAGTAAAGTCAATGCCCGAGGGGATGACTTCGATCTTTTCTTTAGGGAGGCCGCCCTCGATGAGGACTTTTTTGACTCCCTCAGAAATGGCCACCACAACATCGATTTGACTCAAATATTTTTTACGCGAGAAATAGTTTTTCTTAAGAGGAAAATCAACCCTTCTGGAGATGATCCTCAGAGGCACCTTAGCCATCGAAGCCGCTACCGATCCAACAGCCACACTGTGGGCATCATGGAAATGAGCCAGACGACAGTTCCGGTGTCTCATGACGTACGACAGGCGGAGCATAGAGAGGATATCAGCCTCGCTGCGAACTTTGAGAGGGAGGAGAGGGAGTCCGACCTCGGAGGCTTTCTTATGGAGAGGGCTTTCGGGTTGAACGACGAAAAAAACAGGAAAACCCTTTCGCCTTAATTCTTGAACGAGGAAGAGTGACTGTCTCTGGCCGCCCCTCCATTCTTTCCCGGCATCAATATGGAAAAGGCTCAATGCGTTCTCCTTTTTTCCATATCTCCTTTAGCTTGGCGTAGCGGACGAAGATAGAATACCCGTGGAGACCAGAAATGACCAGACCGGCAAAACCATCCAGAAACCCGCCCCGCCAGAAATAGGATTTGGTGAACCTGAAAAAAGGAAGTAAATACAGGTGATACCATCGACATTTTTTTTTCTCGGCGTACAGCTTTCTCGCTCCCAAATCTGAAAAAACATTGATGCGTGCTAGGTGATCATGGATGTTGCTGTAGGTAAAATGATGGATCGAACCCGACAGCTTCTCGACCTTCCCCTGTATCTCGACTTTTTCGTGGATGTATTCTCCGACCCAGCGGGCCTTGTCTTTCTTGAAGAGTCTCAACTTCCGATCAGGGTACCATCCCGAATGTCGGATCCATTTTCCGAGGTAGTAGACCTGACGGGGCATGGTGAAACCGGAGCACTGAGGTTCGTCATCCTTGAGAGAGAGGATCTCTTGACGGAGTTCGGGAGAAAGTCTTTCGTCGGCATCCAGAGAAAGTATCCAGGGAAATGAGGCCTGATCGTTGCCGAAATTTTTCTGATCAGAAAAATTTACCCATTGTCTTTTATAGATCTTATCAGTGTACTTTTTAGCAATCTTGATGGTTTCATCCGTGCTGAGAGCATCGACGACAATTATCTCCGAGGCCACGCCTTCCAGACTTTTAAGGGCTGGCTCCAGTCTTTTTTCCTCGTTTAGAGTGATGATGACGGCAGAAATATCCATCGGCTCAATATTATCATAAATCATGAAAAAAGGGGACGATTCTAATCATACTGGATCCCTGCTACCTGCCTACGCAGGTACAGGCTCCGCAGGGACGAGGGAAAGGGAAAAAAGGGGATGGTTATTTTTTCTTATCTGGGTTCCAGCCTCCGCTGGAATGACGGGGCATTTTAATATTTCTTTTATCCAGACTTATTCCGAGCGCCTTCTCCAGTTTTGCCCAGGCCAGGTTGTTGTCGATGACGGCTCTGAGCTCTTGTGATCGGGCTGTCGCCAGCTCTTCTTGGAATTGAAGGACGAAATAGTTTGTCGTCAAACCCACACCCAACTTTTTCTCCTCAGCCTCCAACCTCTTCTCTGCCAGTTCACGGGCAATTCCGAACGCCTCAACCCTCTTGGCGCTGGTCTCGATGTCGCGAACAGCATTCTTGACTNNAACCTGCTTCTGGATGTTTTCCAACTCGAGCTGGCTTTTATCCAATTCCAACTTTGCCTTGGCTAACTCAGCCTTGGTCAGAAAATTGCTCAGAGGGATGGAGAGGGTGATGCTGGCTTGCCAGTTATTATAAGTTAGCTTCAAAGCATCCTCCAGCGATTCTGTGGAACTCCCCTCTTCTGTGCCGATGATAACTCCTGTCAAGGGATTATCATTAAGGTAAAGGACTCTGTCCCCTGAAATACCCGGACTCCAGTAGGATAGATTTAAGCTCAAACCAGGGAGCATCTGGTTTTTAGCGATACTCATGTTCAGTTCGTTCGTCTCGATCTCTGTGCGCTTCATCTTAAGATCCGGCCTGAGCGCATAGGCTCTTTTTAAAGCCTCGTCGAGGGTCACCTCTTTCTTTATGAATCCAGGCTCATCCGTGGGGACAATTCTTATGAGCGCCACCTGCTGCTCTTCAGCCATGTTAATGATGTTTTTCAGGAGGTCTTCGTTGGCTCCTATCAAAGCTTCGGCTTGGAGAATCTCCGCCTCTCGCGAGGCCACGACGGCTTCGGCATTCAAGATTTCTATCGGCGCCAATTTCCCCACTTCTACCTCTTTCTGGTTCTTGGCCAGGAGATCCTTAGCCAGTTCGAGGGATTGTTGTTTGACTTTATGATCTTCGATGGTATAGACCAGATTCCAGTAGGCCTCTTGTACCTGGTAGATCGTATCCAGGAGGACAGATTTGAGCTGATGCTGCGAAATCTCCAGGTTATTCTGAGCAATCAGGATTTCCTTCCGGCTGACTTTGAACCCGAAGTCCTTCAACAAAGGCTGAGTGAATTCGAGGCGCAGCGTGTTCCCGTAGCGGGGGTTGATGAGTTGGAAGGCCTGGTTTGTATCAGACTTATCCCCAGACAGCGACACAGATAAATTCCCACCCGTCGGGATCTCTTGGATGAGGGAGAGGGAGTAGTCCCGGTATTTGCCCGTGACCGTCTCAGCACCCTGGATCCACCAGTAGGAGGGTTCTTCCGTCCGGCGGTTCCCGTAGCTTAAGTCGAAGCGGGGCATAAAGACTTCTTTGGCCCGGGTGACGGTGACATCGGCTATCTCTGGGTTGTAAATTTCAACGGCAACCTGAAGATTATTCTGCAAGGCCTTGAGGATACATTCCTCGAGGGAGAGGGATAGAGGTTCTTCACCCAAAGAAAGAGAAGGCACCGCCAGAAGAATGGTACTCATTACGAGAATTAAACTCATTCTCATTTTCATTTTACTCCTCCGTATTATGTGTTCGACGGTGAAAAAACATGGATTCATCCTGTCGAATCTTTCTATGATTCATTAAATAGATACGATTATTCATATCATTTAGTTCAAAATCAAACGATTTTCTTCGTCGGTCAAATGTAGGGAAGGAGTACCTATCGGTAAGGAGTGCCCCGGGGATAGGCATTAAGGTCTAAAGGAAAAGAGGCGGTCTTTTGTCTCTTGAATTTCTCAACGGCCAAGGCCGCTACCATGGCCGCGTTGTCCGTGCACAACTCCGGGGAAGGGATATAGGCCTCCAGGGATCGCTGTTCAGCAAATTTCTCGAATCGGGCTCTTAACTTTGTATTCCTAGCGACACCCCCACAGAGTATGAGAGAAGAGGGATTGTAGACTTTGATCGTCCGATCCAGGTTGGACAGCAAAGCGCGGATGACAGCGTGTTCAAAGCTGGCGATAAAATCGTTGAACTGCGGATGCGCCTTGGACATCGCCGCGCCGCGAATTTTCGTCAGTGCGGCTGTCTTCAGCCCGCTAAAACTGAAGTCGAGGCTCCTGTCGGTCATCTGCGGAAGTCCGAACCGATAGGCACGCGGATCGCCCTTTCCTGCCAGGCGATCGATGATCGGCCCACCCGGGTAGCCTAATTCCAAAAATTTGGCAATCTTATCCAGCGCTTCGCCGGCCGCGTCGTCTCTCGTTTTGCCGACGAGTTTATAGTCGAGTCTTTTCTTCATGTAAAAAGTGGAGGTGTGTCCTCCAGAAACCAGGAGGGCCACCGCTGGGAACGAGACCCGAGCTCCCTCGAGAAACACCGACTCGATGTGGGCTTCGAGATGATCGACCGGGATAAGGGGCTTTTTGAAATAATAGGCCAATCCCTTGGCATATGAAAGGCCGACAAGAAGGGAACCGATAAGCCCTGGGCCCAGGGTCACACCGTAAGCCGCTATGTCTTGAAACTCCACTCGAGCCTGACGCAGGCTTTCCTCGACAACGAAGCCGATGGCTGAGATGTGCTGACGAGAAGCCAGTTCTGGGACGACACCACCGTACACAGCGTGTATCTCGTCCTGAGAGAGGACGACATCGCTCAGGATTTTAAAATCATCCTGGACGATGGCCGCAGCTGTCTCATCACACGAGGTTTCGATCCCTAGGAGATACATTGTGTTTCCTTTTCTTAGAAAGATTCTACTCGAGCGGCTCCAGATTCTTTTCAAAGGGGGGCCGCACGATGCCTTTTTCAGTGATGATGGCCGAGAGGTACTCGGCTGGAGTGACATCAAAGGCCGGGTTTAGGGCTTTGATGTGGGGTAAGACCAAGCACTGTCCCTCCAGTTTTCGCACTTCATCGGGAGCCCTCTGCTCGATCGGGATTTGGTCGCCGGTGTCGAGGCTGAAGTCAACAGTCGAAAGAGGGGCGGCCACGTAGAACGGAATTCCATGCGCTTTGGCCAGGACAGCCATGGTATAGGTACCGATCTTGTTGGCAGTATCGCCGTTACGGGCAATCCTATCGGCGCCGGTGATGACGAGCGAGATCTGGCCTCTCTGCATCAAATGTCCGGCCATGTTATCGGTGATCAGGATCACAGGGATATTGTCTTTGTCCAACTCCCAGCAAGTGAGTCGAGCCCCCTGGAGAAAAGGTCGTGTTTCACTCACGTAGACCTGGATCCTTTTCTTCTCGCCGACGGCCGAACGGATGATCCCCAAAGCAGTCCCGTAGCCGGCAGTGGCCAGAGCGCCTGCATTACAATGAGTAAGCACTGAATCACCGTCCTGGACGAGATTCTTACCCCAAGAACCGATTTTCTTGTTCGCCTCGTAATCCTCTCGTTCTATGGCCAGAGCTTCTTCGACCATCCTATCCTGGAGGCGAGAAAGAGCCATTTTTTGGTTGTTTTCGAAAGCGGCCTTCATCCTCGTCAAGGCCCAGAAAAGATTGCGGGCTGTGGGGCGTGTCCTCTTCAAGCGATCGATGATGATTCTAAGTCCTTCTTGCAGCTTGTCTTTTTCTTTGAGATTCCTGATTCCTAAAGCCACACCAAAGGCAGCCGCCACTCCGATAGCCGGGGCCCCACGGATGACCATCCTCTCTATGGCCTCAGCGATCTGATCGTAATCTCTGCACTCGACGTAGACCTCCTCGGTCGGAAGTTTTCTCTGGTCGATCAAAATGACCTTATCTTTATCCCACTGAATCGTCGGCCGCATCTATCACCTCTTAAAAACAGGGACAGGTGACTTTTTTGAGACGTTCAACCATCTTGAAGACATCGCCTGTTTCTTTACTTCTTTCACCTTTTCTAATATAGAACGTCAAAATTCATGAGTAAAGCCCTCTTCCCTTCATTTTATATCCAGCAGGGCCAGGAAAGCCTCCTGAGGGACTTCCACGCGTCCCACCTTGCGCATCCTCCTTTTTCCTGATTTCTGCTTTTCCAAGAGTTTCATCTTGCGGGTGTAATCTCCACCATAGAGCTTGGCCAAAACGTCCTTGCGGTAGGGTTGGATGCGCTCACGAGCGATCACACGCTTGCCGATGGCTGCTTGGATCGAAACTTCATACTGCTGGCGAGGAATGAGCTTTTTCATCTTGTCAACGAGCTTCCGGCCTACAGGATAGGCTTTATCTTTATGGACGATCAAAGACAACGCATCCACGTTTTCTTGATTAATACGGATATCCAATCTTTGGAGAGGCGCCTCCCTGTATCCGGCAAATTCATAATCCATCGAAGCATAACCCTGGGAAACAGATTTCAGTTGATTGTAAAAATCAAAGATGACTTCGTTTAGAGGAAGGATGTAGGTCAGGAATATTCGCTGGGAGCTTATGTATTCCATCTTCTTCTGCTCACCGCGGCGACTCTCGAGGAGTTTGAGCACAGTCCCCAGGTATTTGTCTGGAGTGAGGATGAGGGCTTCTATGACCGGCTCCTCGATCCTCTGAACCTGATGCGCAGGCGGGAGCTGGGACGGATTCTGTATTTCATCGACCTGACCATCCATTCCTGTCACCCGGTGGCTCACACTGGGAGCCGTGGTAATGAGGTTGAGATCGAATTCGCGCTCCAGTCGTTCCTGGACGACCTCTCTGTGGAGGAGACCCAAGAATCCACACCGAAATCCCATCCCGAGAGCCGGCGAATTCTCCGGATCATAAAGAAACGAGGAATCGTTGAGTCGCAGCTTTTCTAGGGCTTTTCTCAACTCATCCACTCCGCTTCCGGCCGCTGGATACATCCCACAAAACACCATGGGTTTAGCTTCTTTAAACCCAGGTAAAGCCTGAACAGTGCGTCTCTTTTTATGGGTGATCGTGTCTCCGATGCGGGCATGCCTGAGATCTTTGATTCCGCCGATCACGTACCCCACCTCTCCTGCGAGGAGTCGTTTGATCTTTTTTGGCTTTGGCGTCAAGTGGCCAATTTCTTCCACCTCGTATATGATTCCGTTGGACATGAGTTCTATAGTATCTCCGACACTGAGCTCCCCGTCAAAGATCCTGATGAGGACGACAACGCCCCGGTAGGAATCGAACCAGGAATCAAAAATCAGAGCTTTTAGGGGGGCGCTTAAATCTCCCTTGGGGATGGGAATGCGGTCGACAATACTCTCGAAGACCTCATCGATTCCCGTTCCTTTTTTTGCGCTGATCAGGATGGCTTCTTCCCGCTTGTAGCCTAGGATATGTTCCAACTGCTCCAGAGCCAGATCCGGGTTGGAATGGGAGAGATCGATTTTGTTGATGACCGGGATAAGGTGCAGCTCATTCTGGAGGGCTAGGTATGTGTTGGCTAAAGTCTGGGCTTCAACACCCTGAGAGGCATCGATGACGAGCAGAGCTCCTTCGCAGGCGGCCAAGCTGCGCGAGACTTCATAAGAGAAATCGACATGCCCAGGAGTGTCAATCAGGTTGAGGATGTATGTGTTTTGGTCTTTGGCTTTGTAGGTGAGGCGGGCGGATTGGGCTTTTATCGTTATGCCTTTTTCCCGCTCGAGGTCCATGGTGTCCAGGACTTGCTCCTTAAGTTCGCGCTGTGGGAGGGCTCCAGTTTTTTCAATGAGGCGGTCGGCCAGGGTAGACTTTCCATGATCAATATGGGCAATAATCGAAAAATTCCGTATCCTTTCCATTGGGGTCAGACTTTGAAAACTTGAATTATTTTATCCAAATGATCTGAGACAACTGGATCGCTCTCCATTATACCCTCAATTTTACGAATCATACAGGTAATACTTGATGCATCTTTATTTAAGAATTCGGCGATAACATTATGCTTGACCCCGGCATATCTTGCCGCAGCAAATACAAACAATGCGCGACCATAAGCCACATATCTATCTCTACTGCATCCTGTGATGCTGATAGATGAAATACTCGTTATTTCTGAAACAACATTTAATATTTCAGGGAGACTTATCGTTTTAGTCAAGGGAAATTTTTTAAACTCTCGATCCTTGATCTTCTTGTCTTCACCTTTTTCTTCTGTAATTTTCTTGATCTCTTCAACAAACTCTCGATCTCCCAGAATGCGCTGATCAATAACTTGATAATATTTGTCTTGATGTCCCTCGCCAAAATCTTCCTGCATGAATTGTGAGTATAACTTTACCGCCGCTGCATCATTTTCAGAGAACATTTTTAAGATGAATTCTTTATTGACAAAATGTTGGTTGGCGAGGCCTATGTAATTTCTATGACTGTTCCAAGGATAATCTTCAGGATATTTTACGATTTTCTTTCTTACCGGATTAAGATGAATGTACCTCAGCAATTCAAACAGATAAGCTTCCTTCTGAATTAAAATGGCATTATATCTTCCTTGGAAAAGGTGACCAACAGTTTTGTGTTTTTTGTGAAAATACATAGTATAGCTTTGCTGTAGACCCTGCATAATCTTTGAAAGTGGTACCTGCCATGTTTCTAGAAGGAAATGAACATGGTTAGGCATCAGGACGTAAACATATAAAACAAAATCATAGCGTTTATGATATCTTTCAATTCGGTCAAGATAGGCAAGGTAATCATGCTCATCATTAAAGATTCGTTGCTTATTATTTCCCCTAACAAAGACGTGGTAGAATGCCCCGGGAAATTCAATCCTTCTTTTCCGAGCCATGATCTATCTTAGATGACGCTCAAGACGGGAAATATTCGCAGAATTTGAAATTAAATAAAATAATTCAAGTTATCAAAGTCTGACCCCATCTTGACTTTTGGGGAGGAGTCGAGTACTTTTACTAGAGATCACATTGCTTCGACGATATGCTCTCTAAGGAGGTTTCAATGTTTTTACTCGGTCCGGTTGGTCCTACTGAGCTTCTTCTGATCGTTCTCATCATTGTCATTATCTTTGGTGCCCGAAAACTTCCCGAGCTCGGAAAATCCTTAGGAGAAGGAATCAAGAATTTCCGCAAATCCATAACCACTAAAGACAAAGACGACGAAACACCTCCTGATAAAAAAGAGCCCCCCTCAAAGCAAGAATGAAACGTGTCATCGAAAAACTTGCCCACGAGCGAAAACAGATAGAAAGCGAATTTTCAAACAAGCTTACAGAACTGAAAGAAAAGACGCAGAATTTCCTCGCCCCCCAACACCTCTCATCAGCTCAGCGTCTCCGCTCCCGCCATGAGGGAGCCTGGGAACAAGATTCGGAGGAAATTCCTTTACTTAAGCCGATAGTGAATATCCTCGCGGAGTTCCAGAATACCCTCGAAAAAAATCTCAAAGAGATGAAACAGCTCCTCCTTTCCAGTCTCGAACTCATCGAACTCAACACGAAACTCACCGATACCAAGGATAAGGAATGGGATGCTCTAGGCAGTAATCATGTTGAAATGATTTTTAAAAGCATGGAGTGGCGTGTCGATAAGCTTGCAACAGAATACGAAGACGTAAAAATCCTGATGAGAACATTCATCCTCCTCAAAGAAAAACTCAACGCCCTCCTTTCTACTCTAGAAAAGAAAAAAACTCCCTCTCCCGCCCAAGTCAAGGAGCTTCTCGAACCGCTCGAAGACTGGCGCTATGCCGGGTTCGAGAACCGCTTCAGGGGCCACGAAAAGGTGATCAAAACGCAACAGGCCGAATACCTCAAGTATTTTGCCCAGGCCCAAGGAAGGCGGATCATCGATTTGGGTTGTGGCCGAGGGGAATTCTTAGAACTTCTTGCCGGAAAAGGCCTCGAAGCCGAGGGAATTGATCTAAATTCAGAGATGGTTGAAACCTGCCGCGACAAAGGCCTCCGCTGCCTCAAGGGGGATCTTCTAGAGAAGCTGGCCGAATATGAAGACAATTCCCTTGGAGGTATCTTCTGCTCTCAAGTCCCAGAACACCTTCCTCCACCTTACTTAAGACGAATGGTCGAGCTTTCCTACTTTAAACTTGCGCCCTCTTCACATCTCGTCCTCGAGACCGTAAACCCGACATCTGTCTTTTCTCTTGTCCAGATTTATTTCTTAGATATCTCGCACCAAACGCCTGTCCATCCACAAGCCTTAAAATTTCTGTTAGAAAGCTCGGGATTCGAAAAAGTCGAGATACAATTCTCTGCCCCCCTGGAAAAAGAAAGACTCCAGGAGCTTCCAGCAGCCGATGACATCTCATCTATTCTCAACCAAAACATCGACAAGCTGAACAAGCTCCTGTATGCACCCGCAAATTATGTCGTTATCGGCCTGAAGCCTAGTAACTAGCATGTCCGTTTATGCTGGATTTGATCTAGGGGGAAGCCAGCTTAAATACGGCCTCATCAATCAGAGCGGAGAGGTCCTTTTCCAGAGTTCAGCCGATACTCCGACCAAAATCAAGGATCTCCTTCCTCTTCTTGGAAAAACCTGGGAAATCCTCAAAAAAGAAGCTAAAAAGCCCATCACATCGTGCGGACTCGGATTCCCAGGGATCTTCAACCTGAAAGACCAAAAAATATACCAGTCACCGCACTTCCCAGAACTCGATGACTTTGATCTAATCCCCTCCCTTTCGCAGATCCTTGATGTTCCCTTCTATGTTAACAATGACGCCAACATGGCCGCCTTCGGTGAATACAAAATCGGAGCCGGTCAAGGCGTTCAAAGCCTGGTTCTGCTCACCATCGGGACAGGCATCGGCACAGGAATCATCCTCGACGGAAAACTCTGGCAGGGCCAATGCGGCTATGCCGGAGAGCTGGGTCACGCTTCAGTGAATCCTGAAGGAGACCCATGTCTGTGCGGAAGTCAAGGGTGTCTTGAGACAGAGGTCTCGGCCCCCAAAATCATGAATAGCTATAAGGAACAGAAAAGCTTGGATGAGGGGGTCAGTCCCGAAGAGGTATACAGAAGAGCCAAGATGGGAGACCCAGAAGCTCTTCAGGTATACTCCAGAGCTGGCCATTATCTGGGGATTGGACTTTCCATAGCCATCAACCTTTTGAATCCAGAAAAAATTCTCCTCGGCGGCGGAGTCATGGAGGCAAGCGACCTGCTCCTATCCTCAGCTCTCCCTACTTCAGAAAAAAGATCCTACACATCCGCCTTCAACTGCTGCCGTATAGAAAAAGCCGCCCTCGGAAACACGGCTGGCTTCATCGGCGCGGCCCTCTGGTCCAAAGAGCAATAGGGAGTCTGGCTTTAAATTTGAATTTCTCTCCAGTCTCATAAAATAATTCAAGTTTTCAAAGTCTGAC
>JABAOC010012593.1_pt1 | contig 17557 bp, 13 predicted proteins | sample 7062161 | NCBI WGS metagenome assembly JABAOC01 (sample SAMN14538625, study PRJNA623070) | marine sediment metagenome | biome: marine biome [ENVO:00000428]; feature: marine pelagic biome [ENVO:01000023]; material: deep marine sediment [ENVO:00002113] | place: India: Gulf of Khambhat ... | reverse complement strand
ACAGAGAGGCTGGGGGACGGGAGCGCGGGCGCTCGGCGCCATCGCTATGGTGATTGCGGTCTGCCTGCTGGCATATGGCCTGCGATTGCCCGCGCCGATGAAGGAGACAGAGCCTCTGATGCCGGTGCTGAGAAGCTACTGGCTGGTATTCCACGTTTCCATGGCGGTGATAGGCTATGGCGCGGCGGCTCTGGCAAGCGCGCTGGCCCTTCTCTTTTTCCTGAGGGCGAAGTGGGGTGGGGAGCGCACGTGGCTGCACAGTCGGCTTCCTGCCCCCGCCTCACTCGACCAGGCGGTATACCGTTCGGTGCGCTTCGCTTTTCCCTTTTTCACCCTTCTCAACGTGACGGGCGCTGTGTGGGCCTACTATGCCTGGGGGCGGTATTGGGGATGGGACCCGAAGGAAACTTGGTCGCTCATCACCTGGTTGGTCTACGTCTTCTACCTGCACGCACGCCTCCGGGCGGACTGGCGGCCACCCAGACTGAACGCGGTTGTTCTGATCGGGCTCGCCACGATCATGTTCACGTTCTTGGGGGTCAACCAGCTTGCAGCCTTTTCTGAAAGCCTTCATTCTTATGCGTCGGCCGGCTAGGGACCGTCTTGGGCGGCTGGGGAACGTCGGCCTGTGGGAGGCGGCGCGCGCTGGATCGGCCTGCCGCTGGGCGGCGGTCTTCCTACTGGGAACGGGATGCATCGGCGCGGCCGCCGCGGCGGGATATCGATCCGGCGAGGGCCTCGCGGCCTCCGCAGCAGTGGTTCGAGACGATACGGTCTGCCTCGGCTGCCACGGAGAGGCGGCCAGGGACTCCGCTGCTCCGACTATCAGCGGCGACGAACTCCTGGGTTCTACACACGCGACCCTCGTCTGCGTCGACTGCCATCGCGACGTGAAAACGGCCCCGCACTCACGCCAGCTGGCACCGGTGGATTGCGCGCGGTGCCATGAGCCGCCGCCCGGCGGGGCCAAGAAGGGCGAGGCCCCGGCCAGCCGACACAGCCGAGCGGCGCGGCAGACGTCGGCGAAGCTGCCCCGGTGTCCCGACTGTCACGGCGAGCACGGCACGCCCCCGGCGATCGGCGCCTCCCCCGGCGAAGCCCGGGTCTTGGTGGGCCGCTGTGCGGAGTGCCATGCCGGGGAATCCCACGAGTACTGGGAGAGCGTTCACGGGGAAGAGCTCGCGCGAGGAAACCCGGATGTCCCGGTTTGCGCTTCGTGCCATCCTGAGCACCTGCACCGCGCCGCGACTGAGCGATCAGGGGTGCTGGAGGCTGGCGTGGTGGCCACCTGCGTCTCTTGCCACGATGACCCCGGTCTCCAGGAGCAATATGCGCTGCCGGGGAACCGCCTCGCGAGCTACCTCGGCAGCTACCATGGAACGGCCAGACAGCTCGGGGATACGCGGACGGCGAACTGCGTCAGCTGCCATGGCTATCACGACATCCTGCCATCGCGCGACCCGCGTTCAGCGACGAACCCGAAGAACTTGGAGCGAACGTGCGGCGGATGCCATCCCGGCGTAACCGAGAACGTGGCGAAGGGGCAGGTCCACGTTCTGGCCACGAAGGAAGGCACAGCGCTGCTCTATTACATCAACCTGGGATTCCGGTGGTTCACGTTCGCAATCATCGGCGCTCTGGTCGGCCACATCGGCCTCGAGCTTCTCGGCCGGTGGCGGGGGCGAAGAGGAGACTGAGCGGTGGGAGCAAGAGATCGCGAAGAGCTGGATGCCGTCGAGAACGCGCCCCCGAGCGAGCTGAGCCGGTCCACGCTCCTCAGAGAGATGGCCGAGCAGCTCCGGCTCGAGCGGGAGCTGCTCGCGCGCCACTCAGACTCGCGAAGCATCGCGGCGGCGGAGAGAGACGTTCTGGCCGAGCTCGCGCCCGAGGCGAGGCGACGCCTGCGGGAAGCGGTGGCGCGCCGCGCGGAAGAGGCGCGCGTCCGGCCGGCCGTCGTGGAGGGCGATCATCAGCGGTTCAGCCTCTTGTTCCGGCTCCAGCACATAGGCCTCTTCGTGAGCACGCTCGTGCTCATCGCCACGGGCTTGCCTCTCCGTTACGCGGAGGTGGCGTGGGCGCAGGCCTTCTTTCGATGGATCGGCGGGGTGCCGGTCCAAGCGGCGACACACCGGGCGGCAGCGACCCTGCTCATCGGAGTCGGAGCGTTTCACGTCTGCTACATAGCCTTCTCCCGCGAAGGACGGCGGGAGCTGCTGGCCCTGCTTCCACGAGCGAAGGATTTTGCGGACCTCTTCCGCAATCTCGCATACTTCGTGGGCCTCGTGCGAACCCGGCCCAGGTTCGACCGCTTCAGCTATGTGGAGAAGTTCGACTACTGGGCGGTGTACTGGGGCATCGTGATCATGGTCGGATCGGGCCTCCTGCTCTGGTCGCCCGCGGTCGCAATGAGGCATCTGCCGAAATACATCCTCGACATTGCTCATATAGTGCACAGCGACGAGGCCCTCTTGGCGGCGACGGCCATCATCGTGTGGCACTTCTACAACACGCATCTCAACCCCGAGTGTTTCCCCATGAACTGGGCGTGGCTTACTGGTCGCATTTCCAAAGAGCGTTTGCTGGAGCACCATCCAGTTGAATACGAGCGGATCTACGGCAGCGCGAAAGCGGGTGCGGCTCAAGGAGAGCTGTCGGAGTGAAGAGCCTGCCGTCGAGTCTGCGTCGGATCCTGGCAAGGCAGGTGAGGCTGCCGATCGTACGCGTGCGGGTGCCGCTCCTCGTCTCCCTGCTTGGGCTTGTCGTCGTTGTGCTCGTGCCGGGCGGCGTGCTGGTGCTGGCCTCGAACCAGCCGGTCTTCTGCAAGTCCTGCCACGAGATGAGCCTGCACTATGCCACATGGAGCCAGTCCGCACACCGCGACGTGAGCTGTGAGGAATGCCACTTGATGCCGGGCACCGTGAACATGCTGAAGGGGAAGCTGTCCGCATTGCGCCAGGTACGGCTTCACGCGGAGAAGGGCGTCAAGCCGTCCGTCATCCAGGGACATGTGCCGGACGAGAACTGTAGAAGTTGCCATCCCACGGCCCGAAAGCTCGTCACCTACCACGGGCTGAAGATCACGCATCGGGACCACTGGAAGATGGGCCTCGAGTGTACCTTCTGTCACGATCGAGTTGCACACGGCCCGCGCTGGCAGTTCGAAGGCGCGTCCAGTGAGAAGAAGCTCGCGGAGGTGGCTACGCCGTCCAAGTACGCGCCGAGCATGGAACAGTGCTACACCTGTCACGATGGTGAGAAGGCGCCCAACAAGTGCTCCACCTGTCATGTGACGCTGGGCGAGCGACGCCCCACCGCCTTCGACCCCGAGTGGGCGGCGGCCCACCGGGAAGAGGTGCACCACAGTGGCCTCGAAGCGTGCCTGCGATGCCACCAGCAGACGTTCTGCGACAGGTGCCACCGAGAGGCGAACCCGCACGCGCGGGACTGGACGCTGCGCCATCCCGAGGAGGCGAGGAGCGATCCAGAGCGCTGCTTCACCTGTCACCTCGCGCCAGGAGAGACCGCGCCCCGAAGTGCGGCTGAGCTGGCGTTCTGCCGGGCCTGCCACTCTCTTCGCCGTCAGCACTCGGGGATCGACTGGACCAAGCGCCACGGGGAGGAGGCGCTGGCCGATGCCTCGGAGTGCGCACGCTGCCACGAGCAAGGCTGGTGTTCCGACTGCCACTCGTTGACCCGCCCTCATCCGACGGGGTGGCGGGTCCGCCATGTGGCCGAGGCGAGTCGCGACCGAGAGGGCTGCTCGGTCTGCCACACGGAGCCGTTCTGCGACGCCTGTCATCGCGGTGAGCAAGGGATCCCACGCTCTCACAGCGAAGACTGGATGATGGCACACAAGCACTCGGCTCGAGAGCGCGAGACATCGTGCCAGGTTTGCCACGAACCCGACTTCTGCCGCGCCTGCCACGACAAGCAGGCACCCGCGAACCATGACGCGCGCTGGCTGGCGAAGCACGGACCGGAAAGCAAGGAAGATCGGTCACCGTGTCTGCTGTGCCACAGCGACGAGCAGTGCGGGGAGTGCCACGGGCTGGCCATGCCGCATCCGCAGCTGTGGTTGGCCTCCCACCACAAGGCAGCCGCCGAGAGCCGGAAGCAGTGTGAGAGCTGTCATCGGAAGCAGGCCTGCGACACCTGCCACCGCGGAGCCTTCCCTGCGTCGCACCGGCCCTCCGACTGGTTGGGCCGGCATGGGGCCGCCAGCGCCGACGGGGAGGAGTGTTCCCTCTGTCATCGTGACGCGTTCTGCGACTCCTGCCACGGGACGAGGATGCCGCACCCGCCGGGCTGGAGCGAGGCGTTGCACGCCAGGGCAGCCGGGCGTGACAAGGCCACCTGCTGGCGCTGCCATTCAGAGGAACAGTGTGATACCTGCCACGGCCTCGCGATGCCGCATCCCGGGGACTGGGCCGGCGGACACAGCGCGGAGGCGAGGGCTGCGCCTCGCGTTTGCCTGAAGTGCCACAGTGCAGGCTCCGCCGACTGTACCGTCTGTCATGCCGCCTTGGCGCCCAGCGACCATCGCGGGGCGGAGTGGAAGCGGCAGCACGGCGCGGTGGGCGCAGGGAGAACGGATCTCTGCGACCTCTGCCATGGCGAGCAGGCATGTGTCAGTTGTCATGCCGCGAGGGTTGAGAGTACGTGATCGAGTGCCACCTTCCAGGAGAGAGCATGGCGCGAGACGAGTCGTCGGCTCAGGGTATGGAGCAGGGAGCGGAGGCCTGATGGACAACACGCCGCGCTGCCCGCAAGCAGCACAGGGCGACGAATCAGCTCTCATGAATCGGCGCCGATTCCTCGGCTACGCGAGCGGAGTGCTCAGCGGAGCCATTGCCTTCGCACTGGGCCTGCCGCTCGCCCGGTTCTTTGTGGGGAACACATTCGCGAAGAGGTCTCCGCGTTGGCTCCGCTTGGGCGAGTCCCGGGAGATCTCCGTGGGTCGCCCTCAGCTCTTCCGGTTGAGCCATCGGGACACCGATGGTTGGCGCCAGTTGATGAGGCGCGAGGCAGTCTACGTCGTGACCGAAGACGGCGCCCGCTTCACGGTCTTCTCCAGCGCCTGCACCCACCTTGGGTGCCCCGTTCACTGGGACGACGGCGAGCAGCTCTTCCTTTGCCCCTGTCATAACGGCGCCTTCTCGAAGGAGGGAGCCGTCGCCAAGGGGCCGCCGCCGCGGCCGCTCGACCGGCTGGAGTACAGGCTGGACGACGACGTGCTCTACGTGCGCGTTGCGAAGGTCTGACCATGTTCCGGAAGCTTCTTCAATGGATAGACGAACAGACTGAGCTGGTCACGCTCGTCCGAGAGTTCATGGAGGAGCCGCTGGCAAAGGGGGTGGGGTGGCCGCATGTCTTTGGCAGCGGCGCCATGTTCCTGTTTATCGTGCAGGTGTGCACCGGCGTGCTGCTCATGGTCTACTACGTTCCGTCTCCGAATGCGGCCTACGAATCCACCACCTTCATCACACGGGAACTGCCCCTGGGCGGGCTGGTCCGGGCACTGCATCACTGGGGGGCCAGCCTCATGCTGGTGTTGGTCGTAGCACACATGCTCCAGGCCTTCTTCTGGGGGGCTTACAAGCGACCTCGCCAGATCATCTGGGTGATCGGGGTGCTCCTCCTGCTGGTCACTCTCGGATTGAGCTTCACGGGGTACCTGCTGCCGTGGGACCAGAAAGCCTATTGGGCGACGGTGGTCGGCACGCGCATCGCAGGCTCGGTGCCGGTCGTGGGCGAGTACGTGATCCTTCTCATGCGCGGCGGCCCTGAGGTCGGTGCGCTCACTCTCTCTCGGTTCTTCGCCGTCCACGTCCTGATCCTTCCGGCCGTTCTCATAGGTCTGATCGTCTTTCACGTGGCTCAGGTCAGGAGCAAAGGGATCACGCCCCCCGGCTGCAGGGTCGGCGAGGAAGCATCGGTGCCGCACGCAAGTCTCTTCTATCCCGACCAGGTCTTCAAGGACGCCGTGCTGGCTGTCGTGCTCCTGGTGGTCCTGTTTGCCCTGGCCGTCCACTATCCCGCGCCGTTGGAGACAAAGGCCGACCCGACGGCCTCCGGCTATGTGCCGCGCCCAGAGTGGTATTTCCTTCCCAACTTCCAGTTGCTCAAGTACGTCCCCACGGCCTGGGGTCAATGGGGTGAGTTCCTCGGCGCAGTCGTCATCCCGGGGCTCGTCGTGCTGGCCCTGGTGCTGCTGCCGTACCTCGACCGGAATCCTGAGCGTGCCCCGAACCGAAGGCCGTTTGCCTCCGTCGCCGCGATTGCCGCGCTGGCGACCCTTGGCTATCTCGGATACGCGGGGGCCGCGAGCGGCCCCCGTCCAGTCGAGTTGACGGCTGTGCAACTGCGGGGAGAGAAAGCATTTCTCGATCTGCGGTGCAACTCGTGCCACGGCATCAACGGCGGAGGGGGGATCGAGGGGCAGGACCTGGCACCAGACGGGCCTCGCGACCCTGACCAGNNTTCTGCGCTCACCCACAACCTTCAACCCGCGCTCGATCATGCCGCCGGTGCCGGAGGGGCTCTCGGCCCGAGACTTCGACGCTCTGGTCGCGTTTGTCTCTGCCATTGACCGCAGGTTTCACATGCCGCTGGAGGCGGCCGGCGTCGGTGCTCAGAGGCCGGCTTCCCACAGCGAAGAGAACTGGTTCGCCAACCACAGGTACGAGGTCCGCAAGGATCCAACGACGTGTGGGGAGTGCCACGAGCCCTCTTTCTGCCAGACCTGTCACCGGAACCGCAGGCCGGATTCCCACCTCGATGGATGGCTCAAATCCCACTTCGGAACCGCAGAGGAACGCCCCGAGTACTGCGAGGTTTGCCACGAGAGCAACTTCTGCAACTCCTGCCACTCGAGGCTACTGCACACCGAAGACTGGATGAGCAAGCATGCCCGGACCTCGGCACCGGACGCCGAGCTGTGTGGCGAGTGCCACAAGCCTGACTTCTGCGAGACCTGCCACCGAGGCGCGAAGCCTGACACGCACGTCGAGAGCTGGGTTCAGAAGCATGCGGGGGCCAAGGTGGAGGACTGCAGGGTCTGCCACGAGGAGATGTTCTGTACCGCGTGCCACAAAGGAGCAAAGCCTGCCTCCCACGACTCACTATGGCTGGAACGCCACGCGCAAAGCGCGAAGCGCGAGGAGAGCGCGTGCACGACGTGCCACGAGAGAGCCTTCTGCCAGAGCTGCCATGGCGGCATTGAGATGCCCCACCCGGACGACTGGGTGCTGACGCACAAACAGGAGGCGAGCTTGGGACCGGATGCCGCCTGTTTCCGGTGTCANNAGCAGCAGCGAGACGATGCGGCGACCGGTAGCTAGTGGCATGACACAGATGGAGAGGCCTGCGGGGAGTAGGGAAGGAATGCACCCGCACAAAGGAGAGCACGATTTGCCAGAAGACCGGGGTGGCGGCGAGCCGGGCGCGGAGGCATGGCGCCGGCCCTCGCTCGTCTCCTGGAACATAACGCGCCAATGCAACCTCACCTGCGCCCACTGTTACCGCGACGCGCAGGAGAGCCCTGACGCGGAAGAGCTGAGCACCAGCCAAGGCTTGCGGCTGATCGAGGAGGTCGCCAGGGCCGGATTTCGCGTCGCGATCTTCTCCGGCGGAGAGCCGCTCATGCGCCGGGATCTCTACCAGCTCCTGGAGCATGCCCGTGCTCAGGATCTGAGGCCGGTGCTGGGAACCAACGGGACGCTCATCACGGCCGAAGTCGCGCGGCGTCTTCGCGAGGCCGGACTGGCCCGGGCGGGCATCTCCCTAGACAGCGCCGATCCCGACTACCATAACCGACTTCGGGGATCGCCCACGGCCTGGCAAAGAGCTGTCGCGGGCATGGAGGCATGCCTCAGGGCCGACTTGTCATTCCAGATAAACACGACGGTCACCCAGCAGAACGAGGAGCACCTGCTGGAGATCACTGACCTCGCACGCGAACTCGGCGCCAAAGGGCACCACGTGTTCTTCCTCGTGCCGGCAGGACGCGGGCGTAAGATCGCCGAGGAGATGGTGGAGGCCCGCCGCTGCGAGCAGCTCCTCGAGGCACTGCTCGAGAAACAGCGGGAAGTGGACATCGAGATCAAGCCAACCTGTGCGCCGCAGTTCGTGCGGATCGCAGAGCGTCTGGGAGTAGAGACGCGTTTCCACAGCGGCTGTCTTGCGGGACGGACTTACTGTGTCATCACGCCCAATGGCGAGGTTCAACCCTGCCCGTATCTGCCGCTCGGCGTCGGGCGGGTGCAGCAGCAGTCCTTCGAGGAGATCTGGGAGACGGCACCAGTCTTTCACGACCTGAGGGAGGCGCGGCTGGAGGGAGCCTGTGGTCGTTGTCGGTGGAGCAGGCGTTGCTTTGGCTGCCGGGCGCGAGCGTACTGGGCAACGAGCGGCAATTACCTGGGAGAGGATCCGTGGTGCACCCTCCGGTCGGCAAGGGACGCCAGCGGGGAAAGGTGCGCCCCGGCGTGAAGCCGTGCGGCCGGTGGCAACGGGCATCTCCTGTCGGGAAGCAGCACGAGAGACTCAGGTGGCGACGAGGATAGAGACAGCGAGGCGGACTTCCTCCATCCCAGAGCGATCTCGCGTGGCCATCCTGGGCGGCGGACCGGCCGGCGCCTTCTGCGCTATCTGGCTTTGTCGTCTGGGCGCGGCGCGCGGCCACGACATGGAGATCGTGATCTTCGATCACAAGAGTTTCGACAAGCTGGGCCCGGCCGGCTGCAACATGTGCGCGGGGGTCATACCCGGCTCCCTGGTCGAGAACATGCGGTTGCTCGGCCTGGACCTCCCCGAACGGGTCATCCAGCGGCGGATACGGGGGTGTTACCTCGAGACCAGGGGTGGCTCGGTCGATATCCCGACTCCCGAGGACACATGCCTCTACGCGACGTTCCGCGGTCCGGGACCCTTCGGAGTGTACCCAGCCGCCCACGAGGGCTTCGACTGGTATCTTCTCGAAGAAGCCCGGCGACGCGGCGCCGCTCACGAAAGCAGGCTGGTCACAGATGTCCATACCTCGGAGCAAGGGGGCGGGCCGTTCGAGGTGCTGTGTCATGACGGCTTCAGAATGGAGGCGGACATCCTGGTCGGCGCGTTCGGCGTCAACAGCAACCTCGGTGCTGTCTTCGAGAAGCTCGGGTTCGGCTATCGTGCGCCGAGAACGCTGCGGGCCCGTCAGGCCGAAATGCCGATCGAGCCGGATGCGATGCGGCACCCGATGCGCGATCGGATGGTGATATTCGCCATGGGATGGCCCTCCATCAGGTATGCTGCAATCACGCCGAAACGCCGCCATGTCACCGTCACCCTGATCGGCGAGAACCCCAGTCGCGCCGATATGGAAGCCTTTCTCGACTCCGGCGCGGCACGAAGGCACTTCCCGCCGGGGTGGTCCCCGCCCAGCCTCTACTGCTCCTGCGCCCCACGGCTTCCTGTGACGGCAGCCCGAAACCCGGTCCATGACCGACTCGTCGTCATCGGGGACGCTCACGCCTCACGCTATCTGAAGAACGGCATCGAGTCCAGCTTCTACACTGCGATGTGGGCGGCCAATGCGATCGCAAGGAACCAGCTCTCTGCGAGAAAGCTGAAAGCACACTACGTCGGCATTTGCCGCCGAACCTATGTAAGAGACAACTCCTTCGGCCGGATGCTGTTGAGGGCTCACGACGGCATATCCCGCTCCACAATCCTCTCGCAGGCGCACATGGAGGTGGCGAGGGCAGAGCAGGCGACACCAGGGCGACGCCAGCTTCTCACGGAGGTGCTCTGGGGCACATTCACAGGGAACATGCCATACCAGAGGATCGTGCGGAAAGCCGTCGACCCCCGTATCCAGATTCGGCTTGCGCGCGCCCTGCTGTCTCTTCTTGCACGACGCATCAGATCTCCTGGCCCAGGCCGGGCGGTGAGGAGATCGACGGTCCCGAGGCCGGCGAGAAGCGCCTCGAGGGTGATCGTGATCGGCGGGGGGCCGGCGGGCACAGCCTGCGCCATGACGCTTGCGCGCGGGACCGCAGGGCGCGGGGCGACGCCTGAAGTCGTGCTGCTGGAAGCGAAGCAGTTCGGCGAGCGACAGAATCAATGCGCAGGAGTGCTTTCACCCCCTGGGGCCAAGATGATCGCCCAGATGCTGGGGACCGCCCTCCCGGGGGGGCTGCTCCAGCGAAGCATCAAGGGATATGTGCTTCACGGACCCCGATGCTCTATTCACCTCAGTGGCGAGGAGTTTGGCGAGTTGCCCTCTGTCCTGCGGCGCGTTGAGCTTGACCGCTTGCTTCTCGAGGGCGCACAGGAGTGCGGGGTGCACGTGGTTCACGCCCGGGCTACCGATATCGAGATGGGCTCACACGGCGTCGTGGTCTACACCGAGAGCGGCAGCCTCGAGGGAGACGGAGTGGTGGGCGCGTTCGCGTTGGACGAAACCATGGCCCGTGCTTTCGCTCGCCACACAGGCTACCGGCCGCCGGCCTCGCTCGAGACCCTCGCCTGCAAGATCCATCCCGCGGGATTGGATTTCATCCCTGGGCTCCTGGAGGACAGCATCCAAGTCTACCTGCCGAGGCAGTCGAGCGTGGACTTTGGCGCGCTCATACCGAAGGGCAATCACATCGTTGTGATCGTCGCGGGGGAGCGCGTCGGGGCCCGCGATATGGCCGAGTTCATGGCATTGCCGGAGGTGGCGAGGCTTCTTCCCGAGGAAGGCCGAGTGACCGGGCTCTTCAAAGGAGCTTTCCCTCTCGGCCCAGCGCGGGGCCTCTACGGCGACTCCTATGTCGTGATCGGAGACGCCGCCGGCTTGGTGCGACCATTCAAGGGAAAAGGCATAAACTCTGCGATAGACGGGGGGCGCAGATGTGCCGAATCCATCCTCGCCCATGGTCTCTCCAAGGAAGCCTTCGCCACCTTCGCTCGCAGCCAAAGACATCTCACCGGCGACGTCTGGTACGGCCGCTTCGTTCGCCGAGTGGTGATGCTGACCTCGAAGCACGGCCTCCTCGACCCCATCATCCAGCAGGCCAAGAACAGCGAAACCCTGTCCCAGGCCCTGTTCGACTGCATCTCGGGACGGACGACCTACCGCGACGTCGTGCTGCGATCAGAGAACCTCAACTGGATTCCGGCGGCGGTGTGGCGGTGCGCGACGTGGCGTGGGAGCGCGCTCGCCAAACAGCATAACAAGAAAGGAGCGTGGCAATGAGCGAACCGGCGAAGGCGAGAATACTCGTCATCGAGGACGACCTCGACACCCTGGAGGCACTCCGCGTGCTTCTCGAGCACCAGGGATACGAGGTGCTGACAGCGGCCGATGCGACCTCTGCCTTCGACATGGCACGCAGCCAGAAGCCGAACTTGATCGTCCTCGATATCATGATGCCGTCCGGCACGGAGGGATTCCATTTCGTCTGGAAGCTGAGACGGGAAGAAGATGCCGCCTGTCGGGAGGTCCCGATCATCGTGGTCTCGGCCGTCCACGAGACCTTCCCTCTCAGGCTCTATCCCGATCAGAGCGACGGGGTGTACGGGCCTTATGAGTACCTGCCAGTGCAGGCCTTCTTGGACAAGCCCGTCGAGCCTGCGCGGCTGACCGCGGAGGTAGAACGGCTGCTGGCCCGGTCGCGCGGGGCGGCCCGCCGCTAGTCGGGAGGCGGGGGCAAGGTCGCACTGTACCATGAGCGCCGGGACTCAGCACAATGGGCATCGGAGGACCGTGACGAGTCCGCCCGACCACAGCGCCGACACACACACTCAGGAGCTGACTGCACGAATCTCGTGGATCATCCGACTGCGCTGGATAGCTGCGGCCGGAGTGGGCGCGACTGTCTCGCTGGTGACTCGCGTCTTCGGCGTCGGCCTTCCCTCCACTTCGATCTATCTCGTCACGCTCGGCCTCGCCGTCTACAACGGCGGCCTCTGGGCGCTGCACCGCTATCTGCCGCGAGCGACGCGCGGCTTTGGCCTGTCGCTGTTCGCGAATGCGCAGATAACCATCGATCTGATCTTTCTGACCGCCCTCCTCCATCTCTCGGGCGGGGTCGAGAACCCGTTCGTCTGCTACTATGTCTTTCACATCGTCATCGCAAGCATACTGCTCTCTCGCCATGCGACCTATCTCCAGGTCGTCTTCGCGGTGGCACTCGTCATCGCCATGGCGGTCGCAGAAGCCACCGGCCTCGTCCCACACCATCACCTGGCAGGGTACCTCGGCGAGGAGCTCTACCGCAACCCCACTTATCTCGTGGGTTTGACCGTCGTCGTGGCCACGATGCTCCTCTTCACCGCCTTCATGGCAACGTCGATCGTGGCGCGCCTGCGCGAGCGAGAGAGGGACATCGTAGAACTCTCCTCCTCTCTGAGCGAGCGCGCCGACGAGCTGCAACAGGCGTACGACACCCTGCGACATCTGGAGAGCGACAAGTCCGCCTACATGCGGAGCGCGGCGCACAACCTGAGAGCTCCTATTGCGGCGGTCGAGCTCGCTCTCGCCGTGGTCGCCGAAGGGCGGGCCGGGGAGATCTCGGACACAGGCCGCGAGATGTTGCAGCGAGCGAGAAAGCGGATTGGCGGGGTCCTGGATCTGGCGAGCGATCTCCTCGCACTGTCCCGAGCTCGGGAGTCGGTCGTCACGGCGGATGCCACCAGGGTCGATGTGTGTCACCTCGTGCGAAACTGCATGGAGGAGCTGCGCCAGGCGGCGGAGTCGGCCCGTATCTCCTTCGAGGCCCGCGGCGAGGCCGGTCCCGTGGAGGTGATGGGCGATCCGGCCTCGCTGACCGAGCTTCTCGAGAACCTTGTCTCCAACGCCCTCAAGTACACGCCGGACGGCGGGGAAGTATGCATCCGCGTGGCCGAGGAAGCCGATGACGTTACCATCACTGTCTCGGACACGGGCATGGGCATCGAAGCCGAGGACATCGATCACATCTTCGAGGAGTTCTATCGGGCCCAGAGGGCCCAGGAGAGTGGCAAGGATGGAACAGGACTCGGCCTCTCGATCGTCAAGGCCATTGTAGAGTCCCACGGAGGCAAGATTTCGGTTGAGAGCCGGCCGGAAGAGGGCACGACATGTCGGGTGATGCTCCCGCGGGCCCCGGCCGGCGCTGCGGTACGTCAGGTGGGAAGGTAGCATGAAGGGCCACCGAGAAGAACCTCTCTTTCCAGTCTTCGTGAAGCTCAGCGGCCGGCTCTGCACCGTGGTGGGCGGAGGCGAGGTCGCGGCGCGCAAAGCCCTCTCCCTGCTTGAGGCTGGAGCTCGCGTCCGCGTCGTCGCACCGGAGGTCACCCCTGTGCTCCGTTCCCTGGTCGAGGAAGGCGCCGTGGAGCTCGTTGCCCGTCCATACGCGCCGGGAGATCTGGAGGGAAGCAGCCTCGTCTTCGCCGCGACGGACGACAGTCGGGTCAACGAAGCCGTCCACCGAGAGGCCGAGAGGCGCGGCCTGTTGGTGAACGTGGCAGACGATCCTGATCACTGCTCTTTCTTTGTGCCGTCCAGCTTGGCGCGCGGCCCGGTCCGGATCGCCATATCGACACAGGGCGCGAGCCCGGCGTTGGCGCGCCGGCTCCGCGAGATGATTGAAAGAGCCGTCCCGGCGGAGTATGGTCACCTTGCGTCCTTGCTCGGGTCTCTCCGCTCGGAGGTCACGGCCGCCCATTCGTCCCGTCGTGAACGCGAGGCTCGGTGGCGGAGAGTGCTGGACAGCGAGGTCCTCTCCTTGCTCAGAGATGGCAGGCGCGCGGAGGCCGAGGCCCTGGCGCGCCGAGTGCTCGGTCTGACGCCGGGTGCGAGCTCACAGAGCGTTGCTTCACAGCGGGTGAGAATCGGCACGCGGGGAAGCGCGCTCGCCCGCGCCCAGACGGAGACGGTAGCCGCCCGCCTCAGGGAGCTGGGGGTCTCCGTCGAGGTCGCCGCCATCCACACAGCGGGAGATCGCCGGACGCCGGTCGGCTCCGAATCGGCCGTCGGTATCTTCGTCCGCGAGATCGAGCAGGCTCTGCTCGAGGGGGAAGTGGACCTCGCCGTGCACAGCATGAAGGATTTGCCGACCGGTCCTCGGCCCGGCCTCGTAGTCGCGGCGGTCCCCGCTCGGGAAGACCCCAGCGATGTGCTAGTGACGCGCACGGGCCAAGGGCTGCTGGACTTGCCAACCGGCAGCCGAGTGGCTACGTCGAGCCAGCGGCGAGTGGCACAGCTGCGGTCGCTCCGGCCGGATCTGGTCTTCGTCGAGGCACGGGGGAACGTGGACACGCGGCTTCGGAAACTGAAGAGGGGAGAATTCGACGCGGTGGTCCTTGCCTATGCGGGTCTGGCACGACTCGGTCTCCTCGACGTGATCTCGGAGCGGCTCGCGGCCGATGTCTGCCTGCCTGCGCCCGGGCAGGGAGCGCTGGCCCTCCAGGTGCGGGAACAGGATGCCTCCCGTCGCGAGCTTCTCGCCCAGCTCGATCACAGGCCCACCAGGCTCGCCGTCCAGGCGGAGCGGGCGTTTCTGGCACGGGTGGGTGCGGGCTGCTCCGTCCCCGCTGGTGCCCTTGGAGTGCTTGAAGGAGAGCGGCTTACCCTGAAGGCCGCGCTGGGTGAAATCGGCGGCGGACCGGTGATCCGCGATCGGATTGAGGGGCCAGGCGACGCGGCCTCCGAGCTGGGGATAGAACTGGCCAGGCGGATCCTAGCCCGAGCACCGGGCCGAGCGGCGGCGGAGCGGCCATGATAAGAAAGGGCACAGTCTACCTGGTCGGCGCCGGGCCGGGAGATCCGGGCCTGCTAACGGTGCGGGGCCTGGAGGTGCTTCAGGCCGTCGATGTCATCGTATACGATCGTCTGGCCAATGACGCGCTGCTGACAGAGGCCCGGGACGACGCCCGCCTCATCTACGCGGGGAAAGAGGCCGGGAGGCACGCCTTCACACAGGACCAAACGAATCGCCTTCTGGCGGAGGAAGCCGGGGCCGGACGTTCGGTCTGCCGCCTGAAGGGGGGAGACCCGTACCTCTTTGGCCGGGGCGGCGAGGAAGCCGCGTACCTGGCAGGCCGGGGTGTCCCATTCGTCGTGGTGCCGGGCGTCAGCTCGGCTCTCGCAGTGCCCGCCTATGCCGGCATACCTCTCACAGATCGGCGCGTCGCCTCCAGCGTGGCCATCGCTACAGGCCACAAGGCCGAGCAGAAAGACCAGTCTTCAGTCCGGTGGGGGTGGCTGGCTAGGGCGGCGGACACTCTGGTCGTGCTCATGGGCATGGAGAACCTGGAGGCGATTGTCTCCGACTTGCTCCAGGCCGGACAGGACCCCGCGACGCCGGCCGCCGTGGTCCGATGGGGTACGACGGGAATGCAGCAGACGGTAACCTCCGGCCTCGCGCAGCTCGCGGCGGAGGTGAAAGCCAGCGGGCTGAGGCCTCCTGCCATCCTCATCGTGGGAGAGGTCGTCAAGCTCAGAGAGCATCTCTCCTGGTTCGAGGGCCGCCCCCTGCGCGGCCTTCGGGTGCTGGTGACTCGGCCTCGCCATCAGGCGAGCGCACTGGCGAAGCTGCTTCGGGAGGAAGGCGCTGAACCGGTCGTCTGTTCTCTGATTCGCATCGAGCCCATCGCCCCAGACTTCGAGAGGATCAGGCGAGTTGCGGAAGCCCGTTGGGACTGGGTCCTGTTCACATCTGCCAATGCGATTCCCTGTTTCGGTGAGCAGTTGCTTGCGGCCGGCTTCGACTGGCGGGTGTTGTCCGGGGCCCGCTTGGGCGCAATCGGGCCGGGCACGAGCGCCGCGCTGAAGGCCCTGGGCCTGCGAGTCGATTTCGTGCCAAGCCGCGCGGTGGCGGAGTCGTTGGCGGAGGAGCTTCCGGCCGTCTCCTCCGGGACGCGCCTCCTGATCCCTCGCGCCGCGGAGGCGAGAGAGACGATCGTCCAGCTCCTCCGCAACAGGGGCGCGTTGCTCGAGGAGATCCCGGTCTACCGCGCCGTTCGCGACGAAGGCAGCTCATCCCGAGTGGGCGAGCTGCTGCGGGACAGTGCCATCGACGTCGTCACCTTCACCAGCTCGTCGGCGGTCCGCGTTATGTGCGATGTCGTCGGGGCCGACGCGCTCAAGGGAGCTTTGGTGGCGTGCATCGGCCCGATCACGGCAGAGGCCGCGCGGGCACACGGGATCGAGGTGGGGGTCGAGGCCGGAGAGCACACCATTCCGGGGCTCGTCGCGGCCCTCAAGGCGCACGTGCTCTCTGGTGCACCCAAAGGAGTCGTTTCGTGATTGGATTCACTAAGCTTCTGTGTGGGAGTGCAACCGTCTCCCGCGTGCTTCGCGAGGTTGCCGCCGGGCGCAGCGGGGCCCCGAGTCTCCTGCAGTTCACGACGGAGGAGCGCCCCCTGGTGGTCTGGAACATGACCTCCCGCTGCAACCTTCGGTGTGTCCACTGCTACAACAGCTCTGGCGAAGCGGAGGCCGACGGCGGCCTGGGCACAGAGGAGGCGGAAGCGTTCATAGACGACCTCGCGGACATGGCGGTCCCGGTGTTGTTGTTCTCGGGCGGAGAGCCGGTGCTGCGGCCCGACCTGTTCCACCTCGGCGAATACGCATCTGCACGGGGAGTTCGGGCTGTTCTGTCCACCAACGGCACGCTCATCACTCAAGAGATCGCGGCCTCGCTCGCCGAGGCGCGCTTCCAGTACGTGGGTGTCTCTATCGACGGGGGCGCGCGCGTGCACGACACGTTCCGCGGCAGAAAGGGCGCGTTCGATGCCGCCTGGGAGGGGATACGGGCCGCCCGCGCGGCCGGCCTCAGAACCGGCATCCGGTTCACCGTCACCAGGGATAACCTGGGTGAACTGGCAGGTGTTCTCGAGCGAGCCGTCGCGGAGGGCATCGACCGGTTCTGCCTCTATCATCTCGTCTACGCCGGGCGCGGCAGCGGGCTCGCCGAGAGGGATCTCTCCCTCGAGCAACGGCGGCAGCTCATCGAATGGCTCATAGAGCAGACTGAGGAGCTGCACCGGCGGGAGAGGAAGATCGAGGTGCTCACAACAGACAACCACGCCGACGGTGTGCTGCTCTACCGCAGGATCGCGAGCCGAGACCCGGCGCGCGCACGTGATGTGCTGGAGCTGCTGAGCATGCATGGGGGCTGCTCGGCGGGCAGGAAGTTCGCCAATGTCGATGCCGCCGGCGAAGTCCACGCCTGTCAGTTCTGGGGGCATGAGTCGCTCGGGAATGTTCGCCAGCGGTCGTTCTCGGAGATCTGGGCGGATCGCACTCACCCGCTGTTGGCCGGGCTGAGGGAGTCGCAGGAGCTGCTCACGGGTCGCTGCGGATCGTGTCGGTACAAGGCCTACTGCGGTGGATGCCGCATCCGCGCGGAAGCGGCCCAAGGCGATCGATGGGGTCCAGACCCGGCCTGCTATCTGACCGACGAGGAGGTGCTTGGAGATGCTGGACCGGCGCGAAGGGATGGAAGCCTCGAACGTACGAGTCGGTGATTCTCGTTCACGGGCCACGCCGGAAACGGGCACCGCGCGGGTCCTGTGGCAGCGCCCGCGGCGGCTGCGCCGCACCGGTGCC
>JABAOC010007109.1_pt2 | contig 17560 bp, 28 predicted proteins | sample 7062161 | NCBI WGS metagenome assembly JABAOC01 (sample SAMN14538625, study PRJNA623070) | marine sediment metagenome | biome: marine biome [ENVO:00000428]; feature: marine pelagic biome [ENVO:01000023]; material: deep marine sediment [ENVO:00002113] | place: India: Gulf of Khambhat ... | reverse complement strand
GGATGCCCTTATGAAATTGGATCTTGCTGCTGGCGTCGATGTGGAGATTAAGCTTTAGGGGAAGAGGGCAAGGTGGTCAAGGGAATTTTGGGAAAGAAGGTCGGTATGACCCGTGTCTTTCGTGAGAATGGGAAAAGCATTGCTGCCTCAGTGCTGGAAGTTGGCCCGTGTTATATAATTCAGATTAAGAGGGCGGAGAAGGAGGGATATAACGCGATTCAGATGGGCTTTCGACCGAAAGTGGACAAGCGACTCAATAAGCCACTCTCGGGTCATTATAAGGCATCAGGAAAAGGTGGATTTGCCTTTTTGCGGGAGCTAAGAGTAGAGGACCTCGATTCATTTGAACTTGGACAGGAGATAACCGCAGAGGTATTCAATGTTGGAGATCTGGTAAACGTAAGAGGTATTAGTAAGGGAAGGGGCTTTACTGGGGTGGTTAAGAGATGGGGTTTTAGCGGAGGAGATACAAGTCACGGATGTCGCTCCCACAAGGTTCCAGGTTCAGTTGGTGCGAGCGCAACCCCAAGTAGGGTAATGAAGGGGAAGAAGCTTCCTGGCAGGATGGGAAATCGAAGGGTGACAGTTAAGAATGTGCGGGTACTTGATGTGGTCAAGGAAAAGAACTTGATTCTGGTAAAAGGTCCTGTTCCCGGTAGCAGAGGGAGCTTTCTAGAGGTGAAGGGAAACGATTAGTCCGCCTGCCCTGCACACAGCGGGGCATTTCTCATGACGGAGCATTGAGGATGTCACGTTTATGGCCGTCATAGACGTACATAATGCAAAAGGTGAGAAGATTTCCGAGCTGGAGCTGAGGGATGAGATCTTCAGTGTTCCCATTAGAGGAGATATACTTCACCAGGTAGTATTGGGCCAGTTGGCCAGGTCTCGGAGTGGTAGTGCCTCAACGAAGAAGAGATCGAAAGTAACGGCAAGCGGCAGAAAACTATGGCGGCAGAAAGGGACGGGGAGGGCCAGGGTAGGAGCGGCATCTTCACCTTTGAGAAGGGGTGGTGGCGTAGCATTTGGGCCTATACCGAGGGATTATTCATTTAAGGTCAACAGAAAGGTAAGGAGAGCTGCCTTGCGAATGGCTTTAGCGGACAAATTCAAGGCGCGTCAACTCATCGTAGTTGATGACTTCCGTCTTGAGGAGATAAAAACCAAGGTATTCTTGGAAGTCTTGAAGAACTTTGATGTAGATAACGTTCTCATCGTTACGGATAAGCCGGATGAGAACCTCGAGAAATCTTCCAGAAATGTTAGAAACGTTAAGCTCTTAAGGGCTGAAGGACTAAATGTATACGATGTTCTAACCCATGAATATCTCTTGTTTGTTGGACCTGCTTTGGGGATAGTCGAGGAGGCCTTAGGTCAGTAATGGATGTTTATCAGATAATAAAAAGACCTCTGGTAACAGAGAAAGGTACGAAACAAAAAGAACAAGCGAATCAACTTGCATTCGAGGTGGACAGACGTGCCAATAAGATATTGGTGAGGAATGCCATTGAAAGCATATTTAGGGTTAAGGTCCTAAGCGTAAGGGTGATGAATGTCAAGGGCAAGGAGCGCAGAGTGGGGAGGAATGTGGGGAGAAGGGCAGACTGGAAGAAGGCGATCGTGAGGCTTGCTCCAGGGGAGAATATAGAGTTCTTGGAGGGTATCTAAGAGGGATGCCATATGGCACTCAAAAAGAATAATCCAACCTCGCCGGGAAGGCGGTTTCATACGGTATCAGCCTTTGAGGAGATTACAAGCAATAGGCCGGAAAAGGGTCTATTGAAGCCAAGAAAGGGGTTTGGCGGCAGGGGCTCTACCGGCCGGATAACCATCAGGCATAGGGGAGGAGGACACAAGAGGAGATATAGGGTCATCGATCTTAAAAGGAGCAAGGACAATATTCCGGCTACGGTAGCCTCCATAGAATACGACCCTAATAGGTCGGCGAGGATTGCCCTCCTTCACTATTTGGATGGGGAGAAGTCCTATATATTGGCACCAGATAAACTCCATGTTGGGGATAGGGTGGAATCAGGGTCGAATGTGGAGATCAAGGCAGGGAATGCTTTGCCTTTAAGGGATATTCCCGTTGGTACCCATATCCACAACATAGAGCTACATGCCGGCCATGGTGCACAGCTCGTAAGAAGTGCAGGAGGATATGCCCAATTGATGGCTAAGGAAGGGAAGTACGCACAGGTGAAGTTACCCTCGGGCGAGGTACGAATGGTCCTATTGGATTGCCGTGCAACTGTTGGGGAGATAGGGAACATAGATCATGAAAATATTTCACTCGGCAAGGCGGGGAGGTCTTGTTGGTTAGGAAGAAGGCCACGCGTCAGAGGTGTAGCTATGAACCCGGTTGATCACCCACTCGGAGGCGGAGAAGGGAAGTCATCGGGCGGTAGGCATCCAGTTACACCTTGGGGCGTTCCCACCAAAGGCTTTAGAACAAGGCGCACAAAGATAAGCGATAAATTGATTATTAAGAGAAGGAGATAGGAAAGGAGCAAGGGTTGCCACGCTCAGTCAAAAAGGGCCCTTTTGTGGATGAGAGTTTAATGAAAAAGGTGCAGAGTGTCAGGCAGGTGGACACCCACCAGGTTATCAAGACATGGTCGAGGCGATCTACTGTATTGCCGGAGTTTGTGGGTCTGACTTTTGCTGTGCACAACGGGAAGAAATTCGTTCCGGTATTTATCACTGAAGACATGGTAGGGCATAAATTAGGTGAATTTTCACCAACAAGGACATTTTACGCCCATGCTGGAGGCGATAAGAAGTCACGGTTGAGGGGGAAGAAATAGTAGAGGCAAGATTACCGAGGTCTTAGCTAAGAGATGAGGGTCAGGGCGATTGCCAAGTATATACGAGTATCTCCCAGGAAGATCCGATTACTTATGAGAGAGATAAGGGGTAAAAGGGTTGAAGAGGCTCTCAACTTAGTAAACTTCGCTCCACAAAGGGGGGCCCCTGTTCTACGTAAGTTGATCAATTCTGCCGTTGCCAATGCCAGCCAGCATCCGGATGTTGATGTGGATAACCTGTTAATAAAGCATATATTTGCCGATGAAGGGCCGACTTTAAAACGATTTAGGCCAAGGGCTATGGGGAGGGCAACAAGGATCAGAAGGAGAACTAGTCACCTGACCATTATACTCGACGAGAGATAGGCCTGGAAAGGGGCAATTGAGAATTCTGAAAAGGGATAAACGTTTCGTTAGAAGGAGGCTTTAGTGGGCCAAAAGGTGCACCCAGTGGGATTGAGGTTGGGTATTAACAGGACTTGGAACAGCAGGTGGTTTGCTGGTCCCGAGTTTGCCTCACTGGTCGTGGAGGACAATGAGATGAGGAGATTTTTGAAGAAGCGTCTTTCTCAGGCTGGCGTCGCCAGGATGGAGATCGAGAGGGCTACTAACAAGGTGAGGCTTAGGATTTATACATCGAGGCCGGGTATCATAATAGGGAAGAGAGGGGCGGAGATAGAGAATTTGAGGAAGGAGATCGAGAACAAGATAAAACGGGAGGTCTTTATTGACATCAAAGAGGTCAGGAGGCCGGAATTGGAGGCCCAATTGGCCGCAGAGAATATAGCCTTACAGTTAGTCCGCAGGGTCGCCTTCCGCCGGGCCATGAAGAAGGCTGTTGCCTCTGCCATGAGATTTGGTGCTAAGGGTATAAAGATCTCCTGTAGTGGGAGGCTCGGGGGCGCGGAGATGGCGAGGAGAGAATGGTACAGAGAGGGTAGAGTACCATTGCATACCCTGAGGGCAGATATAGACTACGGATTTGCCGAGGCCTTTACAACTTATGGGGTCATAGGAGTAAAGGTGACTGTCTTTAAGGGCGAGGTTTGGCCTAATGAAATAAAATAGAGATGGAATGTTATGTTAAGCCCAAAAAAGGTTAAATATAGAGCAGTGCAGAAGGGGCGCTTGAGAAGGAAGGCCTACAGAGGTTCAGATCTTGAATTTGGTGATTTCGGCCTTCAGGCAACAGAATGCGGTTATATGTCTGCCAGACAGATAGAGTCTGCAAGGATAGCAATAACAAGACATGTTAAGAAGGGTGGTAAGATATGGATAAGGGTTTTCCCAAGCAAGCCAATATTTAAGAAGCCTGCTGAAACGAGGATGGGCAAGGGGAAGGGTAATCTCGAAGGCTGGGTGGCTGTAATAAAACCTGGCAGGGTCTTATACGAGATAGAAGGTGTCCATAAGGAGGTAGCCAAGGAGGCCTTTAGGCTTGCAGGCCATAAGTTGCCGTTTGCTACTAGATTCTTGAGCAGGAGTTCTTAGCACTGTGAAGGCAGACGAGTTACGAGAATTGAGTATTCAAGAATTGGTGGAGAGGGAAAAGGAATTGGCAAGGGAGTTGTTTAATCTTCGATTCCAGATGGCCACAGGCCAACTGAGTAGCCATACCTCTCTGAAAAAGACGAAAAAGGATATTGCCCTGGTGAAGACTGTGTTGAAAGAGAAGGAAGCCATGAAGGATGAAGCTGAGGCATAGCATGGGGATGCGTGGGAAGAGAAAAGAGCTGACAGGCGTTGTTATAAATAACAAGATGGATAAGACTGTAAAGTTGTTGGTTGAGAGAGCGGCGAAGCACAGGAAATACAAGAAATACACTAGGTGCCGGGCAACATACATGGCACATGATCCCCATAACCGATGTGGGATAGGCAATAAGGTGAGAATAATCGAAAGCCGCCCGATAAGTAAATCAAAGAGATGGCGGGTGCTGGAGATTTTGGATTAATGGGGCTCAATCTCGTCATCTCGCATGGGCCCGAGATACTTTAGTATCGGGAACTATTGCTATGATAAAGGCTCAGACACTATTAAATGTAGCTGATAATTCCGGCGCCAAGAAGCTTTACTGCATAAAGGTGCTCGGTGGGACAAGGAGAAAATGCGCACGAGTAGGAGATGTCATTGTCGTATCTGTTAAAGAGTCTTTGCCGAATAGCAAGGTAAAAAGGGGTGATGTCTTGAGGGCAGTTATAGTCAGAACGGTCAAGGAGATCAGGCGGGAGGACGGCTCATACATAAAATTTGACGACAACTCCGCTGTATTAATTACTCAACAGAACGAACCAATTGGAACACGGATCTTCGGCCCTGTCGCCAGGGAGCTAAGGTCGAAGAGGTTCATGAAAATCATATCTCTTGCACCTGAGGTACTTTAACAGCACGCTAATGCATTATGGCTGAACAGAAGCTCCACATAAGAAAGAACGATAAGGTAATGGTGGTGGCTGGCAGGGAAAAGGGGAAAATCGGCACGGTCTTGAAGCTAATTACCAAGAATGAAAAGGCCATCGTAGAAAAGCTGAATATTGTCAAGAGGCATACCAGACCTGGAGGTAAGGCAGCTAAAGGGGGGATTCTTGAAAAGGAGGCACCAATTCATATATCTAACCTGATGCTTGTTTGTGGAAAGTGTGCCGAGCCAATCAGGGTGGGTAAAAAGGTGCTCGAGGATGGTAGTAAGGTCAGGTCTTGCAAAAAGTGTGGGGAGATCTTGGACAAGTAGCTTTCATGGAAGACTCGGGATTGCCCCATTAGTACTCTGTGAAAAGGGACGATGACTGTACCTCGATTAAAGGAGAAATATCTAAGAGAGATTGTGCCGGCCATGATGAAGGAGTTCAGTTATCGAAATATCATGGAGTCACCGAAGCTCGAGAAGGTGGTCCTCAACATGGGTCTCGGTGAGGCAATACACAATATAAAGGTTCTCGACTCAGCTGTAGAGGAGTTAGCACTTATCGCGGGACAGAGACCTATTGTTACGAGGGCTAAGAGATCCATTGCCAGCTTTAAGGTTAGGGAGGGGATGCCTATAGGATGCATGGCCACCCTACGAAGGGACAGAATGTACTATTTCCTGGATAGGCTTTTTAATGTAGCCCTTCCAAGGGTTAGAGATTTCCGAGGTCTATCAGACAAGTCCTTCGATGGCCGGGGCAATTATACAGTGGGCATCAAGGAGCAGATTATATTTCCTGAGATCAACTATGACAAGATCGATAAGGTAAAGGGCCTTAATATTACCCTTGTTACGACTGCCAAGACAGATGCAGAAGGTCGCTTTATGCTTGAGAAGATGGGATTGTTATTCCGGAGGTGAGAAAGAGGCTGCTTTGGCGAGAAAATCCTTGATTGCAAAGGCGAAGAGAGAGCCTAAATTCCCTTCTCGTAGATATAACAGGTGCCCGATTTGTGGTAGAGGGAGGGGTTATTTGAGAAAATTCGGCATCTGTAGGATCTGTTTCAGGACCTTGGCCTCGAGGGGTGATATACCCGGTGTTGTAAAATCGAGTTGGTAGATGCGAAATAGTGGAGATTCACAGTGACAATGGTTGACCCCATTGCGGATATGCTAACGAGGATCAGAAATGCCATTATCGCTTCATATGATAAGGTAGAAGTTCCATGCTCAAAGATTAAGATTGACATAGTCAGGATACTAAAGGGTGAGGGATATATAAGGAATTACAAGGTACTTGAAGACAATAAAAAAGCTCGCATTGTGATTTACTTGAAATATAACGACGACAAGAGCCCAGTGATCAAGGGCCTAGAAAGGATAAGCACGCCAAGCTGCAGAGTGTATTCAAGGTGTAAGAAGATCCCCAAGGCATTAAATGGCCTTGGTATCAATATCGTTTCGACCTCTAAGGGAGTAGTGACAGATAGAGAGGCACGGAGAATGGGAGTAGGCGGAGAGATCATATGCTCCGTTTGGTAGCAGGTCGTGGGCTCATGGAGAGAGCATAGGCGATGTCAAGGGTAGGTAAGAAACCGATTGTTGTGCCAGAAGGTGTAGAGGTTAGGCTTGATGGCGACGTGTTGTCCGTGAAGGGACGCAAGGGGGAGCTGAGACGCATCATTCATCCTAACGTAAGAATTGATATTAACGATTCACAGATATTGTTGTCAATCGCCGATGGTTCGAAGGAATCAAGATCGCTTTTTGGTCTCTTTCGCTCGCTCATAGCCAATATGGTCTTAGGCGTTACCGAGGGATTTAGAAGGACCCTTGAGATAAGTGGTGTGGGATATAGGGTTGAGCATTCAGGTAATCAGTTGGTATTTCATCTGGGTTATTCAAATCGCATTACCTATGATATCGCCAGGGGAATAGAGGTTCAGCTTGATCAAAAGAATAAGGTGGTCTTGAGTGGGATAGACAAGGAGCTCTTGGGGATTACAGCGGCCGAGATTAGAACCCTGAGAGCGCCAGAGCCGTATAAGGGAAAGGGCGTCAAGTATCTGGAAGAAGTGGTGAGGCGAAAGGCGGGAAAGACGGGCGTAAAAAAGTAGACATATACTATGATTTCTAACAAAGATAAAAGGGCCGGGAGGTTGAAAAGAAAAAAGAGGGTGAGAAACAAAATAAAGGGCACACCCGAAAGACCGCGCTTGACCGTGTTTAAGACAGCAAGGTATTTGTACGCCCAGATTATAGACGATACCGCGGGGAGGACCCTCGCAGCAGCATCAACAGCCTCTAGGGATCTTAAGTCCAAGGCTGCGGGAGTCAGTGGGAACATAAAGGGTGCCCAATTGGTTGGCGAGAGTATCGCCAAGAAAGGGACAGCGCTGGGCATCAAGAAAGTGGTTTTTGACAGGAACGGGTTTCTATACCATGGGAGGGTTAAAGCGCTTGCTGATGCAGCAAGAGAAAATAGTCTGGAATTTTAGGCGGAGTGAACTACAGAAGGGAGCGGTAATTGACTAACGAAGATGAAGATGTACAGTTAATCGAGAAGGTTGTCTATATCAACAGGGTTGCAAAAGTCGTGAAAGGGGGCCGCAGGTTTAGCTTTAGCGCTATAGTAGTTATTGGGGACGGTAAGGGTCTGGTAGGCGCAGGACTTGGAAAGGCAAATGAAGTACCAGAGGCTATAAGAAAGGGAGGGGAAAGGGCTAAGGGGGATATGAGGCGAGTAGCGCTTTTGGAGGATTCTATTCCACACGAGGTAATTGGGAAATGTGGATCGAGTTCTGTTCTACTTAAGCCAGCTCGGCTTGGGACTGGCATTATAGCTGGAGGAGCAGTGAGGGCGGTTTTGGAGGCAGCCGGTGTCAGGAATGTGGTGAGCAAGTGCTTGCGTTCCCACAATCCCCATAATTTGGTTAAGGCAACCCTTAATGGACTTGTGTCTTTAAGAACGCCGGGGGAAGTAGCACGATCAAGGGGGAAAACTGCAGAGGAAGTCTTGACCTGAGCGATGATGGATTCACAGGGGCCTCTATGAGATTACATGAATTGATGGCACCGAAAGGTGCAAGGAAAAAGAGTAAGAGACTCGGCAGGGGGGTAGGCTCAGGAAGCGGAAAAACTGCAGGCAGAGGCACAAAAGGGCAGAAGTCACGTTCAGGTGCAGGAGTGCCCTTGGGATTTGAAGGGGGGCAGATGCCCCTACAGAGAAGGATTCCGAAACGGGGCTTTACTAATATATTCAAGAAACAGTTTGAAATTATCAATATAAAGGATCTCAAGGATTTTACGTCAGGTGAGACAGTGGATAAAGAGGCATTACTCAAGGCCGGCTTGCTAAAGAAGGCTGGGGCAATAAAACTCTTGGGACAGGGCGATATATCGTATGCCTTAAACATAAAGGTTAATGGGGTAAGCCGGGCAGCAAGGGAAAAGATCGAATCTGCTGGTGGCAAGGTGGAGGTAGTTACAAGGTGATCGGTGGTTTTCAAAATATAGCCAAGGTCCCTGAACTTAAGAGAAGGATTATCTTTACCCTTTTGATGCTCGCGGTTTACAGGATAGGGTGCCACATTCCGACGCCTGGTATTGATTCAGCTGCGTTAGCTGCCTTCTTCAGCGAAAGGGCTGGGACGTTATTCGGTCTGTTTGATATGTTTTCAGGTGGGGCCTTGCGGAGGCTCTCAGTCATGGCCTTGGGGATAATGCCTTATATTAGCGCGGCCATTATCCTTGAGCTCCTCACGGTAGTTGTTCCCCATTTGGAAAAGTTGAAGAAGGAAGGAGAAGCCGGGCGAAAGAAGATTACAAGGTATACGCGATATGGGACCGTAATACTGAGCCTCGTACAAGGCTTGGGCATATCGATAGGCCTGGAGAGTATGACAAGCCCTTCAGGGGCCTTGATTGTACCGGCCGGAGGTTGGGGCTTTCGACTTATGACCGTGATAACCTTAGCTGCCGGTACCACTTTTCTGATGTGGCTTGGCGAACAGATTACAGAAAGGGGTATTGGGAATGGTATATCACTGATCATCTTTTCCGGGATCGTTGCTAGGCTCCCCGAAGCTGTTGGCAATTCGTTTCGCCTCATAGGCACAGGGGAGATGAGCCCCTTTTTTGGGCTTTTTTTGGTTATTTTCATGGTAGCCACTGTTGGGGTTATTGTGTTCGTTGAAAGGGGTCAGAGACGGATACCAGTCCAGTACGCGAAAAGGGTTATAGGCAGGAGGATGTACGGGGGGCAGAGCACGCATCTTCCATTAAAGGTTAATACGGCTGGTGTTATTCCCCCGATATTTGCCTCCTCCATCATCATGTTTCCAGCTACGATAGCAAACTTCTTAAACGTGAAGCAGATTGGATGGCTGCAGTTCATTGTAAGTTCCCTGGCACCTGGTAGGCCAATTTACTCCTTACTCTACGTTTGTTTTATAATCTTCTTTTGTTACTTCTACACGGCCATTCATTTCAACCCTGCTGAGGTTGCAGATAATATGAAGAGATATGGGGGATTTATCCCAGGTATTAGGCCGGGTAGAAGTACGGCCGAATATATCGACAGGGTGCTCACCAGGATAACGTTCAGCGGGGCCATTTACGTGTCCCTTATCTGTATTTTGCCTGAGTTCTTAGTCTACAGACTAAATGTCCCCTTTTATTTCGGGGGGACGGCCCTTTTGATTGTGGTCGGTGTAGGCATGGATACTATTACGCAGATAGAGACCCATTTGTTGACGAGGCACTACGAGGGTTTTATGAAGAGGGGCCTGGGTAGAGTCAGGTAGATTATGAAGGTGAGGTCGTCTATAAAGAAGAGATGCAAGAACTGCAGGATAGTCAAGAGAAAGGGTGTGCTTAGGGTAATCTGCGATAATCCTCGGCATAAACAGAGACAGGGCTAGTGGAATAGTTGAGGAAAGGAGAGTGCAGTGACGAGAATCGCAGGCGTTGATTTACCAAAGGGAAAGAGAATCGATATTGCTCTGACTTCTATTTATGGCATAGGGAGAAGCGCTTCTCGGCAAATCTTGCAGACGGCAGGGGTAGATCTTGGCACCCAATCAGAGCAACTTACTGAAGAGGAGACCACAAGAATCAGAAAGATTATCGACGAATCCTATAAGGTCGAGGGGGATTTGAGACGGGAAGTCTCCATGAACATAAAGCGCCTCATGGATATGGGATGTTATAGGGGGTTACGTCACAGAAAGGGTCTTCCAGCAAGGGGGCAGAGGACTCATACAAATGCGAGGACAAGGAAGGGGCCGAGAAGGATGATTGGAAAAGGCAAGAAATAGACCCCTGGAGGGATAATGGCCAAGGAAACAGGAAAGACTATTAAGGGCAAAAAGGAGAAAAAGCTCGTTGTGAGCGGGATTGTCCATATCCAGTCTACCTTCAATAACACTATCGTCACCATCACCGACATGAGTGGCAATGTGATCTCCTCGTCGAGCCCAGGACAGCTCGGCTTTAAGGGCTCAAGGAAAAGTACCCCCTTTGCTGCCCAGTTGGCGGCTCAGAGTGCGTTAAAGAAGGCAATGGCCTTAGGCCTGAAGACGGCTGAGGTCCGGGTTAAGGGTCCGGGAGTCGGAAGGGAAGCGGCCTTGAGGGCATTACAGATGGATGGCTTCTCTGTTACCATGATCAGGGATGTGACCCCTATTCCCCATGATGGTTGTAGGCCCCCAAAGAGGAGGAGGGTGTAAAGGGACACTATCTGAATAGTTCGGAGGTAGGTATTGGCTCGGTATAGTGGGCCTGCCTGTCGGTTGTGCAGGCGGGAAAATCTCAAGCTGTTCCTAAAGGGTGATAGGTGTTATACGGATAAGTGCGCCTTTGAACGGCGTTCTTATGCCCCAGGTCAACACGGACAGAGGAGGGGAGGAAAGATCTCCGACTACGGGATACAGCTACGGGAGAAACAGAAAGTAAAGAGAATTTATGGGGTATTGGAGAGGCAGTTTCGAAGGTATTACTCCACGGCTGAAAGGCAAAAGGGCATTACCGGCACGAATCTATTGATTTTATTAGAGCGGCGATTGGATAATATAGTGTATCGGATGGGATTTGCCTCCTCAAGGAATCAGGCAAGGCAGCTGGTCAGACACAATCATTTCGCTGTGGGTGGCAAAAAGGTTAATATACCGTCTTACCCTGTTAAGGTCGGGGATACTATAGAGGTCAGAGAGAAGAGCCGCAAGATCCCCTTCATTCTGGAGGCAATGGAGACGGTTGTGAGGCGAGAGATCCCTCCATGGTTAGAGGTCGATGGGGATAATTTTCGTGGCGTTGTTAAGACCTTTCCCAAGCGCGAAGAGTTGACCATGCCCGTTAATGAACAACTTATAGTTGAGCTTTACTCCAAGTAAGCACACATAAGTCTTTGGCTTAGACAAATAGAACCGACAAAATCCCTAGTTCAATGTCCTTTGTTTCTCCTGAAAGCTGAGTACTTATAATATAAGAACTTGTGTTCGAGGTGATTTATACCCATGAAAAAGCTCTATCAAAAAAACTGGAGAGATTTAATAAGGCCTAAAAGGATAGAAATCGAAACCGATACCTTCACTGATTTCTATGGGAAGTTCATTTGTGAACCACTGGAGAGGGGTTTTGGTATAACGCTTGGTAATTCTCTGAGACGAATTCTCTTGTCCTCTTTGCAAGGGGCTGCGATTGTCTCTGTGAAATTTAATGGCGTACCCCACGAGTTTACTACCCTCCCTAACATAAAAGAGGATATCACTGATATCGTCTTGAATTTAAAGGAAGTCAATCTCAAGCTTATTGAAGAAGAGGAAGTTGAGCTCCTTCTGGATGCCAAGGGGGAAGGGGTGGTAAAGGCAGGTGATATGATAACTGGCGGGAAGGCGGAAATAATGAATCCAGATCAACATATAGCCACATTGAATAAAGATGCTGTTCTAAATGCGGAGATAGTGGCTAAGAGCGGAAAAGGATATGTTCCTGCAGAGAGAAATGTAACGGAAGGCCAGGAGATCGGGGTAATCCCTATGGATGCGGTTTTCTCCCCGATCAAGAAAGTCAGCTATGTAGTCGGCAATGCAAGAGTCGGGCAAAGAACCGATTATGATAAGTTGACCTTAGAGATCTGGACAGATGGAACCGTGAATCCACAAGACGCACTGGCCTTTGCTGCAAAGATTCTGAAAGAACAGGTGACCGCTTTTATTAGTTTTGAGGAAGAACCAGAAGAAGAGATAGAAAAGGAGGAAAAGGAGGAGGAACAGAAGATAAATGAAAACCTCTTCAGGCCTGTCAGCGAGCTTGAGCTCTCTGTACGCTCATCTAACTGCCTGAAGAATGCGAATATAAAGTATATTTACGAATTGGTTCAGAAGACAGAGAGTGAAATGCTCAAGACGAAGAATTTTGGAAGGAAGTCCCTCAACGAGATAAAGAGGATCTTGGAGGAAATGGATCTGCAGTTCGGCGTGAAACTGGAGAATTTCCCCTTCCCCAAACACGAGGAGAAGCAAGGAGAAGAGGAGAAGGAAGAGGACGAGGAGCAATGAGGCACAGGAGGGCAGGGAAAAAGCTGGGCCGTAACCCGGGCCATCGAAAGGCCGTTTTAAGGAACTTGGTTACCTCTCTCTTTAGACATGGCGAGATCTCAACAACCCATGCAAAGGCCAAGGTGTTACGCCCTATCGCTGAGAAGATGATTACCCTGGCCAAGAGGGGGGATCTTCATGCAAGACGTCAGGCACTCTCCTATATGATGGACAAATCTGTTACCCATAAATTGTTTGATCAGATGGGCGACCGTTTTTCAGACCGCCAAGGTGGGTATGTTAGGATTTTAAAGACAGGTCATAGGACTGGTGATAATGCAGCCTTAGCAATTGTTCAGCTATTACTGGCTCATGAGGGATTAGGTGCGAGAGGGACAACAAAAAGAGGCCAAGGGGCCAAAAAGGCTCCCACCGAGGCGGCAGGTAGAAAGACCAAGACCAAGGAGAAAACGCGAGCTTCTGAGGATAAACAGGTGAAGGTAGAGAAACCATAAGAAATGTTGGGCAGAAGAGAGAAAAGGTCAAGGCTCAAAGACATAATAGGTGTCCTTTGGAAATGAAGCCCCCTTCTCGATTGATCGGCAAGGGGGCTTTTTTTGAGAGCCCGCATGTATCGATTCAGTCATAAAGACCTACTGGGGATGGAGCAACTATCAGTGAGCGATATAAACATGATCTTGGACACCGCTGATACCTTTATGGAGATCTCCTCGAGAGATATAAAAAAGGTTCCGACCTTGAGGGGGAAGAGCGTGATCAGTTTTTTCTATGAACCCAGCACCAGGACAAAGGCCTCTTTTGAAATGGCAGCAAAAAGGCTGAGTGCAGATACTATAAGTCTCTCAGCAAGAGATAGCAGTATGGGAAAGGGAGAGACCCTTATAGATACAGCGAGAAATCTTCAGGCAATGAATCCAGATATAATTATCCTGGGACACCCCTCCAGCGGTGCCCCTCATCTCTTAGCCAGGTATGTGGATGCAGGCGTGATAAATGCAGGCGACGGAACGCATGAGCACCCCAGTCAGGCATTGCTGGACCTGTTCACTATTAGGAAGAAGAAGGGCAGGATAAAGGGATTGAGGGTCGTTATCATTGGGGACATAGCTCACAGCAGGGTAGCGAGGTCTAATATAATAGGCTTAAGGAAAATGGGCGCGGAGCTGACAATATCAGGTCCACCAACCATGATCCCAGCTGATGCTGAATCATTGGGCGTAAAAGTCGTCCTAGATCCAGCAAAGGCCTTAAAAGGCAAGGACGTCATTATGATTTTACGGATTCAGCTCGAAAGGCAGAGCGGAACCCTATTTCCGAGCCTCCGGGAGTATTCCCTCGTGTTTGGTTTAAACACGGAGCTCACAAAAGGGGCGAAAAAGGATGTCATTATAATGCATCCAGGCCCCATCAATAGGGGCGTCGAGATAACAGGAGATTTGGCAGATGGCCCCTCTTCTGTGATCCTTGATCAGGTTAGAAATGGTGTGGCTGTGAGAATGGCCCTCCTTTATCTACTAATTGGGGGAGGGAGATTTGATAACCTGGGTTAAGGGCGGAGAGGTAGTAGATCCTCGCCGCGGGACAAAAAGGGCGCTGGATATCGTCATACGAAAGGGGAAGATTGAAAGGATGCTTCCGCCTAGGGACTCCAGCCCCAGTAGCGATACCGAGTTACACATAATAGATGCATCTGGGATGATGGTTGCACCTGGTCTCATCGATATGCATGTCCATTTCAGGGAGCCAGGTGAGGAGTACAAGGAGACAATTGCCAGTGGAAGCCAGGCTGCTGCTGCAGGTGGGTTTACTGCCGTAGCATGCATGCCTAATACTAATCCTATAAATGATTCACGATCTGTTACCGAATTTGTATTAGAGAGGGCACGGAAGGCTAACCTGGTAAGGGTTTATCCAGTTGCGGCTATCAGTAAAGGGCTGAAAGGTGAGTCGCTTACTGAATTTGGTGACCTCAAGAACGCTGGTGCTGTGGCAGTATCCGATGATGGGAGACCAGTGACAAATACTGAACTCATGAGGAGGGCAATTGAATACGCATGGTTTTTCCATCTACCGGTTATTTCACACTGTGAGGACCTGGATCTGTCGAATAAGGGTGTCATGCATGAGGGCAGTATCTCTACCCGGCTGGGCTTAAGGGGGATCCCCGCGGCAAGCGAGGAGCTCATGGTTGTGAGGGAGATACTCTTGGCCAAGCTAACTGGATATCCAGTACATATTTCCCACGTTAGCACCGAGGGATCTGTTAAGTTTATCAAACAGGCCAAAGAAGAAGGCATTCCTGTGACGGCCGAGACAGCTCCTCATTATTTCAGCCTTGATCACACGGCTGTCATCGACTTTGACTCCAATGCCAAGATGTATCCCCCTTTGAGGGAACCCAAGGATGTCGAGGCCATAAAAAGAGGGCTTTCTGAGGGCGTGATAGATGTTATTGCTACCGATCATGCCCCCCACAGCCCACTGGAGAAGGATGTAGAATTTGATAAGGCAGCATTTGGTATAATAGGCCTGGAGACGGCCTTGCCCCTTACTCTCGCCTTAGTAAGGGAGGGGGTTATGGACTTACCCATGGCCATAGCAAAGCTTTCCCATAATCCAGCGTCCATTCTCAATATAAAGGGCGGCATTATTGAAGAGGGAAAAGAAGCGGATTTGACAATTATAGACCCAAATAGGGAATATGTGATAAAAAGGGATAGTTTTAGATCAAAAGGCCATAATTCACCCTTTATTGGCTTTAGAATGAAGGGCAAGGCGGTCATAACTATGGTTGGAGGAAGGATTGTCTGGAAGTCCGATGAACTCAATCCTCGTAGTTGACGATGAACTGAGTATGCGGGAATTCCTTGATATTTTGCTCACCAAGCAAGGGTACGCTGTGAGCTTTGCAGCCAGCGGGGAGGAGGCGTGTGCCAAGCTGGACGGGGAGATATTCGATCTAATTATCACCGATATCCGGATGGAGGATATAGATGGTATAGGGGTCCTGAGAAAGGCAAAGGAGGTTAATCCGGAAACGCCGGTGATAATTATCTCGGCATTTGCCACAGCGGAAACGGCGGTTGAGGCCATGAAGGATGGGGCCTACGATTACATTCCCAAGCCTTTTAACACCGATGAATTTAAGAGGATTGTCAGAGATGCCCTTCATAGAAAGACGGTCTCAAGGACTGAGGAGGAGCAGCTGGAAGAAGGTATCCACTTTGGCTGTCTAATTGGCGAAAGCCCCCAAATGAAAAAAGTCTACGAGCTGATCAAAAGGGTTGCTCACACCAATACAAACATACTTATTTCTGGCGAAAGCGGAACAGGCAAGGAGCTTGTAGCCAGGGCTATTCATGGACAGAGCGGGAGGAAAGATCGGTCCTTTGTGGTTATCAACTGTGCGGGAATTCCCGAGACATTAATTGAAAGTGAGCTTTTTGGTCATAAGAAGGGGGCATTCACTGGTGCCAGTACGGATAAGGCTGGTCTTTTCGAAGCTGCGGATAGGGGGACAGTCTTCTTTGACGAGATAGGTGAGTTAAGTCCAGCCATTCAGGTTAAGCTGCTGAGGGTTATTCAAGATAAGACCTTTACTAGGGTTGGAGAAACTGCGGAGAGAAAGGTAGATGTGAGATTTGTCTCGGCTACGAACAAGGACCTTGAAGATGAGGTAATGGATAGACGTTTTAGGGAGGACCTCTTCTTCAGGCTCAATGTTATCGAGATTCCGATGCCTCCTTTGCGAGAACGAGAGGGGGATCTGCCCCTGTTGGCCCACCATTTCTTGGGGAAATACTCCAAGGGATTGGGGAAGGATATAAAAAAGGTATCCACCTATGCAATGGACATATTGAGTCACTACCCCTTCCCGGGTAATGTAAGGGAATTGGAGAACATCATTGAGCGGAGTGTTGCACTGGAGACCTCAAATATTGTCTTGCCCCAGAGCCTGACCCTCTCTAATTTCAAAAAGGCTCGCATAGGAAAGAATAGACGTCGCACTGACCTCGGTCCTGATGGAATTAAACTCGATGCGGTAATGACCGAAATAGAGAGGGACTATATCCTCAAGGCCATGGAAATGGCTAACGGGTCAAAGCAAAGAGCTGCCGAGTTTTTGGGTATTACCGTAGATTCCCTAAAGTATCGCCTCACGAAATTAGATCTTTAGTCTTTCTTATCGCATTGGTCTCTCAAGGTCCAAAACAAGATGGGGTATAAGGCCCTCGGGTGAAAATCACCCCTTTCCGGGTGAAAATCACCTGTCTTGCTTTGAAAATCCCTGAGTTATGGCAATAAAGGAAAGGGGATCTGCTGCTTTAGGCTGAGGGAAGAAGGGTCTGAGCCCCTCTAAATATAGCTTTTTCGTGACGGAGCATCGGTAGCTTTATTTCATGGCATGCTAATTGCAACCAAAAACCTCAAACCGCATTAAGAAGGGGGGTGAGTAATCAAATTGAGAGGTTATTGTAGTTATTGATCATGAGTCAACACCCTTAGGAAGACCCAAGGAGGCTGAGATGTTACTAAAGCTAAATAAAATGAAGGAACAAAAAGGTTTCACCTTAATCGAGCTGATGATCGTTATCGCCATCATCGGTATCCTGGCAGCCATTGCCATTCCGCAGTTTAGTGCCTACAGGAGAAGGGCCTACAATGCTGCTGCGCAAAGTGACCTCAAGAACTTTATGACAGCCCAGGAGGCCTACTACGTTGATGAGGCAACGTATTGTGGTTCAGTTGCCACGCTGACTGCCAATTATGGTGCCTTCACGTCTGA